>Ga0207695_10001006_pt1 | contig 49914 bp, 44 predicted proteins | sample KBSC54metaG_FD_184354 | JGI IMG/M metagenome (GOLD analysis project Ga0207695, IMG submission 184354) | Corn rhizosphere microbial communities from Kellogg Biological Station, Michigan, USA - KBS C5-4 metaG (SPAdes) (version 2) | ecosystem: Host-associated > Plants > Roots > Rhizosphere > Soil...
TGTCGATCGACGACACCAAGGCCGTAATCGATGCCCTGCGCGGAAAATTTCCGGCGATTCTCGGGCCACGTCACGACGATATCTGCTACGCCACGCAGAACCGCCAGGACGCCGTGCGCAAACTCGGGTCGACCTGCGACGTCGTGCTCGTCGTCGGCTCGCCAAACAGTTCCAACTCGAACCGATTGCGCGAACTGGCGCAGAAGCAGGGCATCGAAGCCCACTTGATCGACGGCGCCGACGACATCCAGCGCGAATGGATCGCGGGCAAAACCCGCGTCGGCGTCACCGCCGGCGCTTCGGCGCCGGAGAGCCTGGTTCAGGGCGTCGTTGCGCGCCTGCGCGAGTGGGGCGCAGGCGACGTGCAGGAACTCAACGGCGAACCGGAGAATGTGACGTTTGCATTGCCGAAGGAGTTGCGCGTGGTATTGCGTTAGGCATAGCCGACGCGCTCGCGAATCAATCGCTACCGTTCGGCGGACGATTCGGCTTCCGATCCGTATTCCCGCCTAGTATTGGCGCATGCACCCGCCCAAGCATCAACGCGGCTTCACATTTACCGAGACCTTGGTCGCCCTGGTGGCGAGTCTCGTGGTCGTCGGCTCGGTGATGGTTTTCGCTGTCAGCGCCATGCGCAGCAATGCGCAGTTCGTTGCTGGCGCGCGCGTGTTGCAGCAGATGCGTCAGGCGCTCAACCTCGTGACCGGCGAGATCCGCCGCGCCGGCTACTACGACGACGCTGCGCGTTTTGTGCCGTCGGCGGCACAAGCCGGGCTGAGCGACATGCCGGTGATCCGCTCGCCGTCGTGCATCATCGTGCGCTACGACCGCCAGGGCCCGCTTTTCCATGCGTACCGCTACGCCGCGCACAACGGCGTGGGCGTGATCCAGACCACGACCAGTCGCGGTGTCGAGCCTGATTGCGATGGGTCAACGGTTGCGGGTACATGGCGCGACCTGACCGATCCTGCTTTGATCGACGTGCAGGAATTCTCGTTCGCGCCGGCAACCGATGCAGGCGGTTGCACGAGCCTGCACGACTATGCCGTGATCGTGCAGGACATCGACGTTCGTCTCAAGGCCACGAAGGTCGGCAGCCCCATGGTCGCGCGCGAGCTGTCCGAAACCGCGCGCGTGCGCAACGACATCATGGCTTCGGGCAGCTGCACCTGATGCGACGCGCACGACTCGATGCTCCTTTTCGCCAGCGCGGCGTGGCCACGCTGATCGTCGCCTTGGTGCTGATCGGGATCGTATCGGCGCTGAGCCTGGCTTCGTTGAGCTACGGTATGCAGGATCGTCGCGCAATCGCCGACGACGGCGCAGCACGGCTTGCGCAGGAGGCCGCACAGGCCGGCCTGGATCAAGGCCTGCAATTTTTCCGCGCGCGCCGCGGCGAGATCGTCTCGGCTTGGCTGGCCGGCACCGGGGCGTATTGGGAACGCTGCAGCGCAGCCGATACGAGCCTGCCGTGTGGCATTGCCGCCGCCGCGGTCCGCAACAATTACTTTCGTCACGCAAAAGCGCTCGACATGCGCGCGGCGTTCGTCGATGCGGACGGCGCGTCGACCCAGCAGTTGATCGCGAAAATGGGGGAATACGCCGTGGACTACGACGTCTACGCGTTACTGTGCCTCGTCGACACCGTACAGCCAAACCGGCAGTGCATCGGCGCAGACGATCTGGCGACAGAAAACATTTCTGCCGACGGATTTGGCGGTCCGTATGCCATTACTCTGGTTTCACGGTCGACGTTGACTGGCGAGGATGGCAAGCCGGTTCAGCATGCCATCGCCAGAGAAACGATCGCTCCACGCGCGCACGAGTCGAACGCCCTGCTCGGCGTCGTACCGGGCAGCTGGTCCGATGCCGGCCATCTCGATACGCACGGAAACTATACGGCGCTCTGAAGATGGCGACTGCGAAATTCCAACTTCGCAACGTACGCGGCTCGTCGCTGCTCGACGGCTTGAGCGCCGTCGTCGTGCTGTCGATCGGCTTGCTCGGTCTGGCCGGGCTGCAGGGCCGTGTGCAAAATATGGCCGCTGCCGCCGAGAACGGGACCGTCGCGCTGGAACTCGCGCAAAGCCGGCTCGAACGCTTGCGCGGCATTGCCAGTGAACCCGGGCGTGCCGGAGCAGGTTATGCGCGCATCGGCAATAGCCGGGAAACCGTCGCCGCGATCGGCGACCGGCACCTGGATACCCCAATCTCGCTGCAGGTGGATGTGGCCCGTTTTCGCCTCGAAGCGGGTGCTGAATCTCACTATATCGCCGCTGCGGCCGATGCGCCGTTCCAGGTCGATTTGCCGGAGTTCAAGCGCGTCACGGTGACGGCAACCTGGACCGGAAAAACCGGCGTCCCGCACACGGTGACGTTGCCCGGCATAATCAGTCCGGCTGCGTTCTGATGCCTCCGCACGCAACCATTTGTCCCGAGAATGGGTGGCTTTGTCCGGGCCGGCTTGCCGGGCGCGACCGTGCTGACTATGCTGCCGCGAGCCAATCTGGGGTGCGCGCATGAATCGTCGGAGCAGGGGATTCACACTGATCGAAGTGATGATCGTCGTGGCGATCATTGCCATTCTCGCCGCGATCGCGTTTCCCGCGTATACAAGCTATACCGCGCGTGGCCATGTGTCGCAGGCGCAAGCATATTTGATGGACATGGCCCAGCGTGAGCAGCAGTACTTGCTCGACAACCGCGATTATGCCGATGGCACGACCATACAGGGTTTGGTCGCGTTGTCCACGTCTTCTTCGGTCTTCACCGACTACACGATTACCGTCACCAAGGGCACGACGTCTCCGACCTTCTCTATCACAGCAGACCCGCTGAACACAGGTCTGGTATACAAATACGGCGGCTCGAAGTACAACCGGCAGCTTTCAATCAACAACCTGGGTCAAAAGGCGCCACCGGAGCTCTGGCAATGAACTTCAGGTACCGAACCATGCCGGCCGTTAGATGGCAACGCGCACAGGGGTTCACACTGCTCGAACTGATGGTCACGATCATCATCGTCGCGGTCGTGGCAGGGTTTGCGCTGCCATCGATGAACAATCTAGTCCTCAAGCACCGCGCGCAAGATGCCGCCAGCGGCATGTTCGCGACGCTGTTCAAGGCGCGCTCCGAAGCGCTGCGTCTCAACGATATCAACCACGTGGTCAACGTCGGCCCGATCACCAGCACCGATTGGACATCGGGCTGGCAGATCACTCACGACAATGGCACCACGACCGATATCCTTGACGAGCACCAGCCTCTTATCAAGGCTGTTTCGGGTGCCACCGGTCAGCAGGGCATCGCGGTCACGTTCAGTGGCGGCGGTCCACCGATCACCTACAACGCGGCAGGGCGCGTCACCAGCGGAACGGCGAGTTTCACATTCACCGCGAGCAATAAAGCTGGAACTTACAGCTGTACCTACAAAGTGACTATCGATCCGAGCGGTCGTCCAAGCCAGACCAGCACCGGAGTGAACGGCACCGACGTAGCCACCGGAGGAGGTGCGCCGACATGTTGAATGATTGCCATACAGGCTTGCGTACCCGCGGGTTTACGCTGCTCGAGGTGCTGATCGCGATCCTGATAACCGCGTTCGGCTTGCTCGGGTTGGCCGGCCTCATGAGCAAGATGCAGCTGGCGGAAACCGAGGGCTACGCGCGTTCGCAAGCTCAGGCTTTGCTCACGTATATGGTCGAGCGCGTGCAGGACGACGTCCGGCCGCCCACCTACACCGCGGGTGTCTACGACTACACCAACTACCTGGCCGACGTGAACGCGTTCACCAACTCGGGGGGGACGGTCACTGTCGGCACCGCTGGTACTGGCGTCACTTCTTATACGAGCCCGTGCACGGGCTCCGGCCCGGCCTTTGATCTGTGCGAATGGAATTTCGCCTTGCAGGGTGCAGCGGAAACCCGCAGCAGCACGCAGGTGGGCGCGATGTCCGGAGCGCGCGGTTGTGTCACCCTCGTCAGCGCCGCCAATACGGCGACCGGAACGTGCCACCCGGCGACGGTGCGCGTCACTGTGGTCTGGCAAGGGCTAGTGAACGGTGCGGACCAGTCTTCCGATGCGAATACCTGCGCAGCGGATCTCTACGGGTTAAAAACTGCAGGGCAGCGGCGCATAGTCGCGCAACAGATCACGGTCGGCATCCCACGGTGCACGAATTGATTCGGGCGGAAAGCATGCACATGCGTAATCCAATCACATCCAGGCGCCCGCAAGGTTTCACGCTGATCGAGGCCATGGTTGCGCTGACGATCGGCTTGATCCTGCTCACGATCATGAGCCTGGTGTTCGTGGCCAACGGCTCGTATCGCAACGACCTGGACCGCTCCAGCCGGCTCGTCGAGAACGGCACCTATGCGCTGCAGCGTGTCAGCGGCGACGCAATGCTGGCCGGCTTCTATGCCGAGCTCGATGTCGCTACTGACATCGGCAAGTCGTTGCCCGCGACGGCCGTCAAGCCCGATCCTTGCCTCGTCACGCTGGCAGGGCTGCGTAGCGGACTGCCTTTTTATGTTCAGGGCTACGCAGCTCCGAATTCGACCACCAAGCCCGCTCTGACCGGAACCACCTGCGCGGCCTTGCTGCAAACTCCTACCCTTGCTGTGAGCGACCTCAGGGCGGGTTCGGATATCCTCGTGGTACGTCATACCGAGCCCTGCGCCGCCGGGCCTACAGCAGACACCGGTTGTGATACGGCCGTCGCCGGCATTGCGTACTTTCAGGCTTCGCATTGCGCGGACGAGGCACCGGGTGGAAGCTACAACGCCACCTGCGACACCACGCTGAATCGTTGGTGCGCGCTCGACAACGACTATACCGCGCTGACCCATCTGCACAACATCGGACTCAATTGCTCCACCGGGGCCACGAGCGTGGCTTCCTATCATCGCTATTACGTCGATATCTGGTTTGTCACCGACAACGACAATGTCGGTGACGGAATTCCGACGCTCAAGCTCGCCCAACTCGACGTCAACAGCGGAGCGACCGCATTTGCCGTAAGCCCGATCGCCGAGGGCATCGAGACCATGCAGCTTGAATATGGCATCGACAACTCGACCGTGCTCGATGGCGTTGCCGATGCCTATACCGCCGATCCGGATACGTTTACCAATACCGCCGGTTGCCCGGGCACGGCTACGGCCTGCCCGAAGAACTGGGGCGACGTCACGGCGATCAAGATTCACCTGCTCGGCCGCAATACCGAAGCGACCCCCGGCGGCTATACCAACGACAAGACCTTTACCCTGGGCCTGAAAGCCGATGGCACCGCGAACACCTACGGCCCCTTCAACGACAAATTCAAGCGCCACGTCTACGAGACGAGCGTGCGCCTGCGCAACCCGGCTGACCGGAGGCAACAATGAGACACATTTCATCCCGCGGCCGCCAGAGTGGCGCCGTGCTGTTCATGGCCATGATCTTCCTCGTGCTCATCACCGTGATGGCGGTGACGACGTTTACGCTGAGCAAGGGCACTTCGCAGGTGGTCAACAATCTCAGCGTGCGCCGGGCCACTTTGCAGGCCGCCGCCCAGGCGAACGAGAACGCGATGAGTACGTTTCGCATCGTCGATTCACCGACCGCGCCGCTGTACGACGCGGCTACGAACACCTACGGCGGTACGTTGGTCATCGATACGAGTGGCGAAGGCAAGCTCAAGATACAGACGTCCATGGGCACGCAATCCTGCTTCATGGCGCAGACCAAGCCCAGCCTCGGACTTGATATGAACGACCCGGTGGACGAGGGCTGTGCGAACAGCATTTCCACTGGCCAGCAATGCTACAACGTGACGTTTCAGTATCAGGTCAATGCCACTGAACAATTCAATAGCGCCACCACGGCTACCAATCTGGCCACGAATTCGGTGAGTCAGGGTGTCAACGTAACGGCGCAGCCGGACGGCGCGCGCAATGTCTGCCACGGAGCCGGCGGTCTACTGTACTTCTGAGCCTCGATACAAATTTCCGCTCATCAACCCATACACCCGGACGGGGTAGCGTTATGAAACTTTCCACTTTCACATTGTGCACGATTGCATCGCTGATCGCCGGCGGTTTGGCGACGTCGTCTGCCCGCGCCGATGACATCGATATCTTCCTCGGCAGCTCGAGTGGCACCGCCTCTGCGCCAAACGTGCTTTTCATCCTCGACAATACCGCGAACTGGTCGAAGGCCTCGCAGAAGTGGCCGGACCTGCCGACGCAAGGCGAAGCGGAACTCGATGCGCTCACCCATGTCATGGCGCAGCTGTACACGAATGGGACGGATGTAAACATTGGTGTCTTGATGGCCAACAGCGCGCTACCCTCCGGGAGCGTCTGCGGCAGCGCCAGCGGCACCAATTCGGGGTGCAATGGCGGCGGCTATCTGCGTTTTGGCGCCCGCGACATGAACAACCTGGCCAACTTCACCGCGCTGGCGAATATCCTCGGCTGGAGTACCGCGCCGACGCCGCTCACGGGCACGAGCCCGTCGACGGCCATCTTTGCGAAAGTGAATAATCCCGACGAAAAGATCAACGAGGCATCCAAGGACGAGGATGCCGCGTTCTATGAAGCCTACAAGTATTTCCAGGCCTCCTCGAGCAACAACGTGTTCGCGTTTGGCGGCCAAAAAGGGAACAATCCGTTTGCGGACTATTCCGGCGCGGTGGGCAATGCCGGCAGCGGCAATTCGGCGCGCGTCGCGGCCGGGCAGGGCCTGACCTCAGGTTTCGCGCTCGATAACTCCGGAACTAAGTACCAAGGTCCGCCCGACACCACGGGTTGCGCGAAGAACTACATCATCTATATCGCCAACAATTCGAACGGCAACGCCATCTCGAAGGGCAATCAGTATTACGAAGACTCCACAACGGGCAGCGCGGGCACTTTCGTCACCTGGACCGAAAAGGTCGGTGCCGCCACGTACACGAACACAGACTGGCCGTCGTGGACGCCGACGTGGACGAAGTTCCTGCAGAGCAAGTCGATCACCACCTATGTGCTCGATGCCTTCAACGCACAGCAGAATGTTGCCTATAGCGCATCTCTGCAAGCCACAGCGAAGCAGGGTGGCGGCAAATACTATCGGGTAAGCACCGAAGACGCGATCCTCAAGGCGATCACCGACATTCTCATCGAAATCCAGTCGACGAACTCGGCGTTTGCGGCCACCGCTCTGCCGGCCAGTGCGACCAACCGCAGCGTCGATCAGAATCAGGTGTACCTTGGCGTGTTCCGCCCCGACGCGATCGCTCAGCCGCGCTGGTTCGGCAACTTGAAACGTTTTCAGATCATCCTCAACAACGGCAGCCCGGACCTGGGCGACGCGACCGGCGTGGTCGCGACGAATAGCGTCAATGGGTTTCTCAAGGATTGCTCGGCCAGCTTCTGGACGAAGGACACCAGCGCCTATAAGGCGGCTGGCACCGCGCCCGCCGCGACCGACCCGCCCTACTGGTCGATCGTTCCGATTACGCCCACGCCGACCAGCGCCTGCCCGGGCCCAAGCGCCGTTGGCTGGGTCAACAATCCTGCCAATCCTTCCGATTCCGCCAGCAGTGCCCAGTTCCAGCCGGGTACGGGCATCACCTGGTCGCCGTACTCCGATTCGCCGGATGGGCCGTCGGTCGAGAAGGGCGGCGCGGCGGAAGTGTTGCGCCGTGGCAATCGCTCGGCGACAGCTTCCGGAAACGATACTTGGCAAGTGAGCCGCACGCTCAAGACGATGGATACGGCGGGAACCGGCCTGACCGACTTCAATTCGACGCGCGTCGGCACCAACACGGCGATGGGCGTGAGCGGAAGTTCGCCGACGCTCGGCCAGATCGTCGATTTTGCCAGCGGTTGGGACAGCAACGACGAAAACAGCAACAGCTACACCGATCCGAACGCGCCGAGTTCGCCGACAACCAAGGAAACGCGGCCGTCGCTGCACGGGGACGTTATCCATTCGACGCCGTTGCCGATCACTTACAGCACCAGCGACGTGGTCGTCTATTACGGTTCGAACGACGGCATGTATCACGCAGTGCGTGCGGATACGGGCCAGGAGAAATGGGGATTCATGGCGCCCGAGTTCTATGCGCGCATGAATCGCCAGTACACCAACTCCCCGATCGTGGCGTATCCGAGCATTCCGCTCAGCTCGGTCACCCCGACGCCGACGCCCAAAGACTATTTCTTCGACGGCTCGACCGGCGTCTATCAGGCATTCAATTCAAGCGGTGCGCTAACTACCGCGTACATCTACCCGACGATGCGGCGCGGCGGACGCATGCTCTACGCTTTCGACGTAAGTCCGGCTACCGCGGGCGGTAGTTCGCCCGCTACTCCGACTTTCCTATGGCGTGCCGGCTGCCCGAATCTGGGCGACAACACCGGATGCACCTCGACCGCGATAAACGGTATCGGCCAGACCTGGTCCAAGCCACAGCTCGGTAAGATCAAAAACGGCTCGACTGATACCTCGCCGCGGCCGATGGTGGTCGTCGGCGGTGGCTACGATTCCACGCAGTCCACGCAAACGATCAATTCCGCGACAGTGGTAACGGCGACGTCCTGCGAGGATGCGAACTCGAAGTCGCCTTCGTGCAGCGGCCGCACCGGCAAGGGCGTATATGTAATCGATGCGCAGAGTGGTCCGGGCACGCTGTTTTCCGCGATCACACTGCCCGGCAGCGGTGCCGGCAGTGTCGTCGGCGACGTAGCGCTGCTCGATTTCGATGGCGACGGGGTAATCGACTATGCATATCTGGCCGATACGACCGGCAATGTCTACCGCATTGACTTCGTCGATCGCACCGGGAGTACGGCTACGATAGGCGCAAAAACCGACTGGCCGAGTCATATCTATCGCATCGCCCACACCAACGGCAGCAACGAGGGGCGCAAGTTCCTGTTCGGCCCGACGTTGCTGGTCAACCAGGGTACGGCGGCGAAAGCGCTGGTCTATGTCGGCTTGGGCAGCGGCGATCGCGAACACCCGATTGCCAGCGAATACCCTTACAAGACGCCGGTGCAGAACCGCTTCTACTTGTTCCTCGACGATCCGACCTCGAAGACCACGGATCTGAATCTCGACGGGTCGTCTATGGAGAATGCAACGCCATCCTCGAATGCTGCAGCTGATCAGATTGCATGCTCGTCGGCCGGTGTCACGGGTCATTCTGCTGTGACGCCGAATTCGTTCCCGAATCCGAGCGGCTGGTACATGAACCTGAACAACGACGTGCGCGACACAACGTCGCCGGCGCCGACCAATTCCAATGGCAACGGCGGCGAGCAGACCGTCACCCCGGCGGTGATTGTCGGTGGCCAAGTATCGTGGGGTACGAACATCCCCAACCCGCACGTCAGCAGTGCGGCGTGCGTGAATTCACTTGGCAATGCCTATGGTTATCTGGTGAACCTGCTCAACGGATCCGGGGCCATAGGTGTCTCAGGGACCTGCGGAGGAACGGTTTCCACCCCATATACGGGCGGAGGCCTGCCATTGCCGCCGACGGTTGGTACGGTCGCCGTCACGGATCCGAACACCGGTGATACGACCTATGTCGGCGTCTGCATTTCATGTCCCAACAAGTCCGGCGGCGGCGGGTCGCCCTTGACGCCGGGCAAACCGTTCCCGACCACCGGCGAAAAACGCACACGCGTATATTGGTTCACCCCAAACTACAACTGACATCTGCAACGAGTGCTAACCCAGAACAGGCCCTCGCGGGCCTGTTCTTTTTTGCGTCCGCCCAAGACTCAGGCTCCGTCGCAGGCCAGACTCGCCGCGGCCGGCGCGGCCGGGCCACTGCGCAAGTTGCCGGTGTTCGACAGAATCCACGACACCGCGAACTTCGGCCCGCGGCCATCGCATAGCGTGAATGTCACGTTGCTGCCGCCGTTGCTTCCGGTGGGTTGGAAGCGCAGGCGCGTGCGGCCTTCGGTGGAGATCAGGTGAGTTTTCGCGCCGAGCGGTCCTTGCGCAATCAGCAGCGGTTCGCTGCCGCGGCGTTCGCCGTCCTCGGTGACATCGCCGAAAGCGATCCAACCGGATTCCCAATGATCGCCGCTGCTGCAATTCGCGCCGTCGAGGCTCGGACAGAGCACGACGTCATTCTCGCGCGTGATCGCCAATGCGCGTGCGCGCGTCAGCGAATCCACAAGATGGATACCAGCGAAGCTGGCGCGGGACTTGTGCACGATCGACGCAATGCCGTTGACGGTGAACAGGCCCAGTGCTGCTGCGATGGCGACGACGAGGATCATTTCGATTACGGTGATTCCTGCATTGAATTTCAACGAGCCTGGTTGCATGGCGGATACCCCTCGTGGAAGACCCGCACAATGTGAGCGTCGCCAATGTCATTCGCATCGAGGAAACAGCGCGCCGCGTTGTAGGAATTCTCCGAAAGCCCGGCTTGAGTAATCTGCCTCGTCCCGTTAAACTGCGCGACCGGCGCCGGGGTAGCTCAGCTGGTAGAGCAACGCATTCGTAATGCGTGGGTCGGGGGTTCGATTCCCTTCTCCGGCATGCCCACTGCTGTGGTCGCGTCCAGCGACCGGCCAGTCAAGTGGACGATTAGCTCAGCGGTAGAGCACTGCTTTCACACGGCAGGGGTCAGTGGTTCGATCCCACTATCGTCCACCAATTCAACGAATTGCCTCGTTTTCCTCGAGGGTTATCGAGGTCGGAGTTCGCGCCTGGGAAGAAAATACGCGCCGCCCCGGTCGATATTCGAATTTTTGTAAATTTTGAGTTATAGTGGCCGCCGCTGCGAGTGCTCGGTGGCTGTTGCGCTATTGCTCAATCCGCTTCATTCCCTGCATCCAGTCAGTCGGCCCATGTCGTTGCGCTTGGGCTTAGTTTGATTTTCTTGTGGAGTTTTTATGTCGGATCGTGAGGTTGGTACAGTCAAGTGGTTCAACGACAGCAAGGGTTTCGGCTTCATCAGCCGAGAGAACGGCCCTGATGTATTCGTGCACTTCCGTGCAATCCAGGGGACGGGCTTCCGCACCCTGCAGGAAGGCCAGAAGGTGAGTTTCAAGGTCGTGCAGGGACAGAAGGGCCTGCAGGCCGACGAAGTCGCTCCCGCCTAAGATTGTTACCGTAAGTCCTTGGAAGCACCGGCGGCTCGTTCCGCCGGTGCATTTTCGTGCGCGCAGGGCATGACGCGCGCGGTTCCTCCTCTGCTGATCGCCGCGCTACCATGCGCGCATGACGATCTCGATTTTCGACCCCAAAGTCCACGACCTCGGCGGATTCCAGGTGCGCCGGCTGCTGCCGCAACTGCGTGCGCGCCATGTCGGTCCGTTCGTTTTCTTCGACCACATGGGTCCGGCGCAATTCGCGCCTGGGCGCGGCGTTGACGTACGTCCGCACCCGCACATCGGCTTGGCGACCGTAACCTATCTGTTCCGCGGCGCGATGGAGCACCGCGATAGTCTTGGCAATGTGCAGACGATCCGTCCAGGCGACGTGAACTGGATGACGGCTGGCCGCGGCATCGTGCATTCCGAGCGCTCGCCTGCCGCGCAACGCGCGATCGGCGATGCCTTGCACGGCATCCAGACGTGGGTGGCGCTGCCGCAACACGCCGAAGAAGTCGAGCCGGACTTTCATCATCACCCGGCCGGTTCACTGCCGCGTTTCACGAGCGGCGACGCAAATCTGACCCTGATCGCCGGCAGCTCATTCGAACAAACATCGCCGGTGACGACATTCTCGAACATGTTTTACCTTGCCGCCGAGTTTCCCGCGGGCGGGGTGATGGTGCTGCCGGCCGGGCACGTCGAGCGCGCGGTGTATGCGGTGGACGCCGCATTGCATGTCGACGGTACGCAATTGGCGCCAACCCGCTTGGCGGTGTTGCCACCGGGCAAGGACGTGGAAATCCGCGCGAGCGGTCCGGCCTGCGTAATGCTCTGCGGCGGCGATCCGCTCGATGGCGAGCGCCATCTGTACTGGAATTTCGTATCCAGTTCGCGCGAACGCATCGAGCGGGCGAAAGCCGACTGGAAAGCCATGCGTTTCGGTACGGTCCCCGGCGACGCGGAATTCATTCCGCTGCCGGACTATTAGGTTCTATCGATATTGGCGGTGGCACTCATCGCAGATCCCGCCGATTTTTTGCACGCGCGGCGCGAGCGCCTTGCAATCGGCGGAAGGCGGTGCGTCCAGCGCATCGACCAGGCGCGTGTTGTATTCACGGAACGACGAGTCGGGAATGTCTTCGCCATAGACCGCGTCGCCGATTTCGCCGGCCAGATTTTTCAGCACGCCCCAGTGCTGCGCCGACTGCTCGCAATGGCCGCGGCGAATGTCGTTGCGCAGCGACGCGTAGTGATGCTGCATCACGTCCATCAACCCGCGCGGGTAAGCGTCGCGCTGGCGCAACGTATTGTCGACACTGATGCCGGCGGCGGCGCCGACCATGACACCGACGACCAGCAGGACCACTTGGCGCATGAATCCATCCGATTCTCGAGCGCGCGAGCATAAGCGATTTGCCGGACCGCGGTCGCGCAGCGCTAGAATGCTCCCATTCCGGGGATCAGGCGTGTCTAGAAGCAAGGACCAGACCTCCCAGACCGACCGCCACACCATCGGCGAGCCGACGCAGCAGGAAGTGGCCGCGTTCAAGCCGCGCCTGATCGTGGTCAGCGGCATATTGCTCGGTCAACAGCTGGAATTGGGCGCCGCACCGATCATCATCGGCCGCGCGAGCGAATGCACGTTGTCGATGCCGCATCCGAGTGTGTCGCGCCTGCACTGCCGCATCTGGCGCGAAGCCGACCGCTATTTCATCGAGGACCTGGCCTCGACCAACCACACGTATCTGAACGGCAAGCCGGTCACGCGAGCGGAACTGCGCGATGGCGACCAGATCGGCGTGGGCAACAACGCGATCAAGTTCTTCACCGGCGCGAGCATGGAGGCCGATTACCACGAAGAACTGATCGATCTGGCGATCTACGATAGTCTGACCGGCTTTTATAATCGCCGCCATTTCCGTGCGCTGCTCGACGAAGAAATGAGCCCGCTAAAAACCACCGCACCGCTGAGCCTGCTGCTGATGGATCTGGACTACTTCAAACAGATCAATGACCGTCATGGCCATCTCGTCGGCGATCATGTGCTGGGCATGGTCGCGCAAGTCATTCGCGAACACGCACCGGCCGATGCTCCGATCGGCCGTCTCGGCGGCGAGGAATTCGCGCTGGTGTTGCGCGGCAGTTCGCTGCAGGCCGCCGCCGCGCTGGCTGAAAACCTGCGTGCGATCGTTGGCGCGCACCCGATCGATACGCGCGATGAACACCTGACCGTGACGATCAGCATCGGCGTGGCCCAATCCGGCGACGACGGCAACACGTCGTCCGAATTATTGCGCCGTGCCGATGAGCGCATGTACCGCGCGAAACAGGAAGGGCGCAATCGCGTCTGTGCCGACTGAGGTGGATCCGCGATTCGCCGGTATCGAACGTTTATACGGAGCCGGCAGTGTGGCGCGTCTGGCGCGCGCGCACGTGTGCGTGGTCGGCCTCGGCGGCGTTGGCTCGTGGGCGGCCGAGGCGCTCGCGCGTTCGGGAATCGGGGAACTGACGCTGATCGACGCCGACGAAGTTTGCGTGTCCAACGTCAATCGGCAATCACACGCGCTCGAAGGCCAGTTTGGCCGACCCAAAGTCGCGGTGCTCGCGGCACGTTTGCGCGCGATCGATCCGAAGCTGCGCGTGCACGCGTTGGTGGAATTCGTCACGCTGAAAAATTTGCCGCAACTGCTCGGACGCGATGAGTCACCGCCCTATGATGCCGTGATCGATGCCTGCGACGCGCTGCGCGTCAAAGTGGCGATGATCGCGTTCTGCCGGCGCCGGAAAATTCCGGTCGTCGTGTCGGGTTCCGCCGGCGGCCGCCGCGATCCCACTCTGATCACCGCGCGCGACCTGTCGAAGACCGAACACGACGTGCTGCTCGGACTCGTGCGCAAGAAGCTGCGCGAGGATTACGGCTGGACGCGCAACCCGAAACGCTACTTCGGCGTGCAGGCGGTATTCTCACGCGAAAACGTCAATTACCCACAGCCGGACGGCAGCGTATGCAAGACGCGCCCGCCCGGAGATGCCGAAGGCGCTCTCAAACTCGATTGTGGCGGAGGACTCGGCGCGGCCATGCAGGTGACCGCGAGTTTTGGCATGGTGGCCGCGGCGCGGACGATCGAAAAACTTTTATCGGTCGAGTCGGAATAAGCGCTCGCAATTCCTGGTCGTTACCGCTGCAACCTCCGCGTAATCGACGCCGCGCAATTCCGCCACGCACGCGCACACGTCGGCGAGCAAAGCCGGCTCGTTGCGCCGGCCTTGATGGCCGTGCAGTGGCTGATCGGGCGAGTCGGTCTCCAGCAGCAGGAATTCGAGCGGCATCGTCGCGACGATGCCGCGCAGTCGGCGTGCGCGCGGATACGTCAGGGGACCGCCCAGTCCCAGACAAAATCCCAATTTCCACAAATGCTGCGCCTGCTCGGCGCTGCCGGAGAAGCTGTGCACGACCCCGCGCAAGCCGCCCATGCGGCGGACGGCGGCCGTCACATCGTCGATTGCGCGGCGCGCGTGCAGGATCAGCGGCAAGTCGAACTCGCGCGCAAGTTCCAGTTGCTGCTGGAAGTAGCCGCGTTGCGACTCGGCATCGAGCCCGGGCACGAAAAAATCCAGCCCGCATTCGCCGACGGCTACCGGCCGTTCGCGTTCAATCCAGTCCTTCAGTTCTTCCAGGTGCTCCGGCCGATGCGCGGCAAGATACATCGGGTGCAGGCCATAGGCGGGATAGAGTCCATGCTCGCGCGCGCACAGGTCGCGCACGCGCGTGAAGCCAGCCGCATCGATTGCCGGAATGATTTGCCGCCGCACGCCCGCCGCGCGCGCTCGCGCGAGCGCGTCCGCCCGGTCGCTGTCGAATTCGGCGACGTCGAAATGCGAGTGGCTGTCGATGAGGTCGAACATTGGCTACAGCAGCAGCCAGGTCGCCAGTCCGAGGAACAAACCCATGCTGACGACGTCGGTCGCGGTGGTAAGAAAAATGCTCGACGCCATTGCCGGGTCGGCGCCGATGCGCTTGAGTCCGAGCGGCACGGCGGCGCCGGCAACGCCACTGGCGACGCTCGACAGCGACATCGCCGTGAAGGTGATCAGCGCAAGCGCTGGCGCATGCGGGTTGTGTTGAAAATGCGCCATGGCGAACATGCCCAGGCTGGCGACGACGCCGACGAGCATGCCGTTGAGCAGGCCAAGCCAGGCTTCCTTGAGCATGAGCTGGGCGCCAATGTTGCCGTGCAGTTCGTTGAGCGTGATGCCGCGCAAGGTGACCGCGAGCGCCTGACAACCCGTGTTGCTGCACTGGCCCGACAGCACCGGCAGGAACACCGCGAGCAACACAATCTGGTTGACGGTGTTCTGGAACACGCCGACGACGGCGGCGGCGATGAAAGCGGTGAGCAGATTTAGCTGCAGCCACGGATGGCGGAACTTCAGCGCGCGCGGCCACGGCGTGGCGGCGCGTTCTTCCTTCTCGACACCGACCAGGCTGCCGGCCTGCGCGCTGATCTCGAATGCCTGCTGTTCGAACAAGACCTGTCCACGCACGAGCCCGACCAGGCGTCCATTGCTGTCGCAAACGGGATACACCGGATAGTGGCGCGTGACGACTTCGTGCATCGCGTCGACCAGGCTCATCTCCGGACGCAGGTAGAACGGATCGCGCACCATCACATCGGCAAGCCGTTGCTGCGGCTGCGCATAGAGCAGCTCGCGGAACGTGCCGACGCCGACGAGCTTGCCTTCCTCATCGGTCGCGAACACGTACGTGATCAACTCGCGCTTTACCCGTTCGCGCAAGGCTTCGATCACGCCGCGCACCGGCGTTTGCGGACGGAAATGCGCCGTCGCCGCTTCCATCAGTCGGCCGACGCTGCCGTCGGGGTAATGCCAATCTTTCAGCCACTGTTCGCCTTCGCCGGATAGCGTGGCCGATGCGATGCGGCCGCGACGTTCGGCGGAGAATTTCTGCAGCACGTCGATGGCGTGGCCGGGACCAAGCTCGGCGAGCGTGGCCGCCACCTCGGCATCGGCCAGCGGCGCCAGCCGCTCCATCGCGCCTTGTGAATCCAGTTCGCGGATGCGCTCGCTCAGGCGGCGAGGGGCGGGCGTGGTTTCCATGCAGGCTCCGAAGCGGGATTTGCGCCAATCGTAACCGATGCCGCGGTTTCGACAGCGTTCACGTGCGATGCCGGAAACTGCAATGCAACGGTGGCGTCAGCGCGCGCTGCCAACGATTGGCAAGCAAAGGGACAAGATCATGTTCAAGAATCGTGGAATCATCATCCTGCTGATCACCGCGGTATTCGCGTTGGGCGGCTGCGTGGCACCACCGCCGCGCGAGCGCGTGGTCTATCACGAAAGCGTCGATGACCAGAATTACGGCGGGCGCAACTGCCATCTCTGCGGCACCGTGCGCGACATCGACCAGGTCGAGATTCGTCATGGCAACAGTGGCGGTGGCGCCGTACTCGGCGCGATCATCGGCGGCTTGATCGGCAATCAGTTCGGCAAGGGCAGCGGTCGCGCCGCCTCAACGGCGGTCGGCGTGGTCGGCGGTGCGGCGGTCGGCAACGCGGTGGAAGAAGACAATGCGCGTCACGCATCCGGCTATGCCTGGCGCTTCCGCGTGCAGCTCGACGACGGCCGCTGGGCGACCGTCACCCAATACGAAAATGGCGGATTCCGTCCGGGTGACCGCGTCGTCGTGCGCCGCGATCACATCGAACCGATGATGGAGCGCTGAACAAGCGATGTCGCGCTCGCTGTTTGCGAGCGCGACGGATCAATCGGCATGGTAGAAGCGGTGATCGCCTATCACGGCCAGCGGCGAGCCCTTGGCCCAGCCTGGAGGCATCGAATCCGCGGCGAAGAAGTGGTCGGCCTTGGGCACGATCGACGGCCGCCAGCGTGCGGGTAGTTTCCACATGTCGAGCGCGACACCGGCAACCAGCCACGCCTGATTCCAGGATTCCACATCTGTAAAAAGATAATTTTTGCTCGTTGTGGATAAAGCAAATTGTCCACGCGCGCTCAGCACGCTGCACAAGGATTTGCCCCAATCGCCACTGTCGCGGCGGCGCAGACCGACTTCGGCTACCGCGATCTGTCCGCGCACGGGTTCGCCGCGAGCTTCCAGATAAACGGTTGCGGCCAGGCACGCGCGGTCGCTTGCCGGGTTGTGGAAAACAGAGGCCAACCATAAAATCCATGCCAGCTTCATGGCGCAAGACTCCCTGCACAAAAACAAATCGGGCGCAATTCCGCGGGGCGTCGCTGCGGAACGCGCGCCGGCCCGTTGGTGCAAACACGGCGTTTGTCTGCGCCGTGGCGTGGGTGGTTCCCGGGCGGTCGCCCGCGCCGGAAGAATCTCGGGATCGTTTCGATCCCCGCTGCGGCGCACGTCCCGTGGGCCGCAGCGTAAGCACCGTCGTGGAAACGGTGCCGGTTGTATTGCTTTCCGGCGTGGCCTCAAAGGCTTGCGAATCGCCGGAACTTGACCAATTCTGCCACCGGTTCAGGTGGCGTACTGGGCGCGCATTATCGCACAACGCGCCGAGTTGTCACTCTAAAACGTGGTGTTTTCCTGAACGGAAGCCGAACGAAAAGTTTCAGTGCCGCGCGCGCCGCGACATGAGTATACGATTCTCGATTGCCGCATATGCGGCAATATCCACAAGTAAAATAATTCTACTTGTAACCAATCATGCTTTTCAGCGCCTGCTCGGCGCCGGCGTATTCGGCCGGCGTGGCGGGCACGAATTTGGTCACGCCGACTTCGAACAGGAGCTTTGCGGCGTCCGAATCCGGATCGAGCTTGAGCAGCGCGTCCTTGACCTTTTCGCGCACGTCGGCGGGCACCTCGGGCGAGGCGCTCAGACATTGGCCGGGGTATTCGCGCGACTTCTTCACCGGGGTCAGGTTCGGAAACTGCTCCGTGAGCACGGTTGGGATCATTGCCGCATCGGCTTCGCCGGCAAACACGCGGTCGGTGGCGTCGCGCCAGGATGTGGCGGTCGTCAGGATATCCGGCTGCAGCACCGGGTTGGGATAGAACTGCAGCAAGGCGGCGTAGCCCAGACTCGGCGCCGACATCGCGACGATCTTGTGACCGACCAGGCCATTGAGGCCCTTGTTGCCGATATCGATATTGCTGACCAGCGTGTAGCTCGTGGCCTCGGCGGTGTGCACGAGCGGCTCGAATTTCAGATGCGAAATGCGATAGTCGGTCAGGTGCGCCTCGTCGAACGCGAAATCGGTTTTGGCGCCGGCGAGCAGATCGCGCCAGTAGTTGTGGTAATTCTTCGACGCCTCGATCTTGAAATCCGCCCCGGTCGCCTTCTTGAGATAGGCCATCAGCGGCGCATAGATTTCGCCGATGCGGTCCGGCGGGTTCGCCGGCTCGATGCGCACCACATATTCCGCTGCAAATGCGGCATTGTGGAGAATTCCGCACAGCAACACGGTGCCGAGGCCGATGCGCGCGTGGCGCAGGCCGAACCTTTGCTTCTGCATGATCCCGCCCCTTGTCAACACGCATCCGTATTAACACGAATCGCTGGCGAAGGCGATACGCAGCGCAAAACCGCCGTGAGGACCCGTCCTCAGCCGAAATGTTCCAACACGGTGGCATTGACCAGAGCTGCGCCGGCCAAGCTGTCGTTCAGAGTGGCAAGCGCTTCGTAAACCTCGTCGCCACGCTGCGCGGTCATGACGATCTGGCCGGCGGCGTCGCCACTGATCGTGACGAGCGTGGCAGCCGGAGCGCTGTTGGCGTCGAGCCGCAGCCTGTAGAGCGAGCGCTTGTTGCCGCCTTTGAAATGCAGGCGCGACATTACCTCCTGTCCGGGATAGCAGCCTTTCTTCACGCTGATCGCGCCGAGGCGGTCGAGACCGAGCCATTGCGGCAATAGCTGGTCCAGCAGGCTGTCGTCCAACAGCGGCAAGCCGGCGCGTATGTCGGCAAGCCGCCACGCCATGTGTGCTTGCGGTGATGCGTCGGCATTGGATTCGTCAGTGCCCAAGATCAGCCAGCGCGGCGGTGTTCCGGGCAATGCCAAGGCGCCCGTGCTGATTTTGTCGGCCGCGAACACGCGCGCTTGATCGACGCGCAGCAGGACCTTCGCGCGCATTACGTATGGCGCAAGCGCCGCGCGCACGCTTTCGGCACGGCCGCCGCGCAGCAGCAGGCGCAAGCGCTCGTCGCTGTCGCGAATCAGATGGAAGAACGCGCGCACGCGACCCTGAGGCGACAGCCATGCACTCCACTGCCACCCGCCATTTTCGAGGATGCGCACATCGCTGCTGAATTGCGAATGTGCGAACTTCAAGGCATCGGCGCCGGTAATTTCCAGCAGCTGTGGATCGGGCAGGCTAATCAACATGTTCGGGAGGCGCTATAATTTGCCTGCGACTGTAGGTGTGCGGTTCTCTTCGATCAAGCCCGCCGATAGAACAAGAGATAACGGATGTCCGGCCCCGAACCGAAAACTTCTGATGCGCAGAGCCCCGAAACGGCTCCTCCACTTCCGAACGTACCTGTGCAGCCGGCTGAAATCGGCGGCCGTGATGGCCCGGATCCGGTGCGCTACGGGGATTGGGAAAAGAACGGCCGCTGCATCGATTTTTAGGAATCATTGATATGGCCCAAACTGCAAGACCGCTTTCGCCGCATCTTGGCGTCTATCGCTGGCAGATCACGATGACGCTGTCGATCCTGCATCGCGCGACCGGCATCGCACTCGCCGTTGGCACCCTGATCGTGATTGCCGCACTGCTCGCGCTCGCGGCCGGTCCGGAAAGCTACGCGAAAGTGCAAGGCTTCTGCGCTTCGCCGATCGGTCTGTTCCTGTTGTTCGGCTGGACCTGGTCGCTGTGCTATCACTTGTGCAACGGCATACGTCATCTGGCCTGGGACGCGGGCTGGGGATTCGAGATTCCGCGCACGTACGCGACCGGCTGGACAGTCGTGATCGCGAGCGTGGTGTTGACCGCCCTCGTTTGGGCATGCGTGCTGATGCGGGGCGCGCCATGAGTACAGCCGATCTGCAGACGCCGCTCAAGCGCGCCCGCGGGCTGGGTTCGGCGAAATCCGGCGTGCACCATTGGATCGTGCAGCGCGTGACCGCGGTCGCGCTGATTCCGCTTTGCTTGTGGCTCGTTTACCTGGTGCTTGCGGTGATGCATGCCGACTACGCGCACGCACGCGCGCTCGTGCACGCGCCCGTGAATGCGCTGCTGCTGATCGCCTTTGTGCTGGCCGTGTTCTGGCACGCTCAACTTGGCTTGCAGGTGGTGATCGAGGATTACGTGCACACGCGCTGGCTCGAAATCATTTCGCAACTGGCCATCAAGTTTTTCTGCGTGCTCGGCGCCGTCGCTTGCGTGCTGGCGATCGTGAAGATCGCGCTGGCCTGAACCGGAAAAAGAAAAAAAATGGATGCCTACAAGATTCAGCAGCACAAGTATGACGTGATCGTCGTCGGCGCCGGCGGCGCCGGCTTGCGCGCGACGTTCGGGCTCGCGCAGAAAGGCTTGCAGACGGCTTGCCTGACCAAGGTGTTCCCGACTCGTTCGCACACGGTCGCGGCGCAGGGCGGCATTTCCGCGGCGCTCGGCAACATGGGCGAGGACGACTGGCGCTTCCATTTCTACGACACGATCAAGGGCTCGGACTGGCTTGGCGACCAGGACGCGATCGAATACATGTGCAAGAACGCACCGGCCGCGGTCATCGAGCTCGAACATTACGGCGTGCCTTTCTCGCGCACCGAGGAAGGCAAGATCTACCAGCGCCCGTTCGGCGGCATGACCACGCATTACGGCAAGGGCACGGCGCAGCGCACCTGTGCCGCGGCCGACCGTACCGGCCACGCGATGCTGCACACGCTGTACCAGCAATCGCTCAAGCACGACGCGCGTTTCTTTATTGAATACTTCGCTCTCGATCTGATTTTCGACAGCGAAGGCGCGTGCCGCGGTGTGCTCGCGCTCGACATGGCCGAGGGCACCTTGCACCTGTTCCGCGCGCACGCCATCGTGCTCGCGACCGGTGGCTACGGCCGCGCGTATTTCTCGTGCACCTCGGCGCACACCTGTACGGGAGATGGCGGCGGCATGGTGCTGCGCGCCGGTTTGCCGCTGCAGGACATGGAATTCGTGCAGTTCCATCCGACCGGCATCTACGGCGCGGGTTGCCTGATCACCGAGGGCGTGCGCGGCGAGGGCGGTTATCTGACCAATTCAAATGGCGAGCGCTTCATGGAGCGTTATGCGCCGAATGCGAAAGACCTCGCCTCGCGCGATGTCGTCAGCCGCGCGATGACGATCGAGATCCGCGAAGGCCGCGGCGTCGGCGAGCACAAGGATCATATTCATTTGAACCTGCAGCACCTCGGCCCCGAAGTGATCCACGAACGCTTGCCTGGTATCGCGGAAAGCGCGCGCATCTTCGCGGGCGTTGACGTGACCAAGCAGCCGATCCCGGTGCTGCCGACCGTACACTACAACATGGGCGGCATTCCGGCCAATTACCACGGCGAAGTCGTGCGCAAGGTCGGCGACAACCCCGATGCGGTCGTGCCCGGCCTGTTCGCGATCGGCGAAGCGGCGTGCGTGTCGGTGCACGGCGCGAATCGTTTGGGTTCGAATTCGCTGCTCGACCTCGTCATCTTCGGCCGCTCGGTCGCCGAGCGCTGCGCCGAAACGATCAAGCCGAATTCGCCGCACAAGGATCTGCCGGCTTCGATCACCGATGCCGCGCTGACGAATTTCGATCGCGTGCGCAACGCCAAGGGCGATGTCACCACCGCGGAGCTGCGTCTGACCATGCAGCGCGCGATGCAGAAGGACGCCGCCGTGTTCCGCACCGGCGAGACGCTCAAGGAAGGCTGCGCGAAGATTTCGCAAGCCCACGACGCGTTCGCAAACGTCAAGGTCAGCGACCGCTCGCTGGTGTGGAATTCCGATCTCGTCGAGACGCTGGAGCTGCAGAATCTGCTCGGCCAGGCCGTTGCCACGATGTATTCCGCCGAACAACGCCACGAGTCGCGCGGTGCGCACGCGCGCGAGGACTTCAAGGAACGCGACGACGCGAACTGGATGAAGCACACGCTCGTCGCCGTCGATGCGAAAGGCAAAGCGAGTTTCGATTTCCGCCCGGTGCATCTGCAGCCGATGACGAAAGACGTCGACGCGGTGCCGCCGAAGGCACGCACTTACTGAGATCAAGCCATGGCCGAATTCACTCTACCGAAGAATTCCAAGATCCAGAAAGGCAAGAAATTCGCCGCCAAGGCGGATGCCAAGAACGTGCGCACGTTTCGCGTCTACCGCTGGAACCCGGACGATCAGCAGAACCCGCGCATCGACGAATACGAAGTCGATCTCGCCGCGTGCGGGCCGATGGTTCTCGACGCGCTGATCAAGATCAAGAACGAGATTGATGCGACGCTGACGTTCCGCCGCTCATGCCGCGAAGGCATCTGCGGCTCGTGCGCGATGAATATCGACGGTACCAACACGCTGGCCTGCACCAAGTCGATCGCGGACTGCAAGGGCGACGTCAAGATCTATCCGCTGCCACACATGAACGTGGTCAAGGATCTCGTACCGGACATGACGCATTTCTACGCTCAGTACGCGTCGATCAAGCCGTGGATCCGCACGCAGAGTGCGCCGCCGCCGGATGCCGAGCGTCTGCAGTCGAAGGAAGACCGCGCCAAGCTCGACGGCCTCTACGAATGCATACTTTGCGCCTGTTGCACGACCTCGTGCCCGAGCTACTGGTGGAACAGCGAGAAATATCTCGGGCCGGCGGTGCTGCTGCAGGCGTATCGCTGGATCGCCGATTCGCGCGACGAAGACACCGGCGCGCGCCTGGACGAGCTGGAAGACCCGTTCAAGCTCTACCGCTGTCACACGATCATGAATTGCGCCAACACCTGTCCGAAGAGCCTGAATCCGGCGAAAGCCATCGGCGAGATCAAAAAGCTGATGGTGGAGCGCAAGGGAACGTAAGCTGGCGGATTTGCAACTTGGCGCCGTATCCGGATCCTGCCAAGCTCTGCGCACGGCACATCGGGGAAGTTTATGGAAGCACGCTTGATCTTCTGGCCGGCCGTGGCGATGGCGGCACTCACGTTCGGCGTGGGGTTGCACATGTTTCGCGTGCGCATTGCGCAGATCAAGCGCGATCACATCCGTTTGCGCTCGATTGCCACTTCGCGCGATGCGGCCGAGAAACTCACCGACAGCGCGCCGGCGGACAATTTCCGCAACCTGTTCGAATTACCGGTGCTGTTCTACCTCGCGCTTTGCATCGCTTTTTTCACCGCACAGGTCAACGCGCTGACCCTCGGTCTGGCCTGGCTTTTCGTCGGCACGCGCCTCGTGCACAGCGCGATCCACTGCAGCTACAACCGCGTCGTCCATCGCTTCTACGCCTACATCGCCGGCTACTTCGTGCTGGTCGCCTTATGGGCCGTGCTGGCGGCCGGCCTGCTGCGATGAATGCCGACATCGCGCGCCTGCGCTGGCGCTGCCGGCGCGGCATGCGCGAGCTTGATCAACTGCTCGGCTGGTATCTCGACGCGCGTTATCCCGGCGCGAGCGATGGCGCAAAAGTCGCGTTTTCCACATTGCTCGATCAGCCCGACCCCGAATTGTGGGATTGGCTCAGCGGCCGCAGCGTTACTCAGGCACCGGAATGGCGCGCGATCATCGATGAAATCCGCAGCCGCGATCGCGTTTGATTACCGGCCATCGCGTTGGCTCGCAGCGGCCATCGTGTTGGTCGATGTGTTTGCATTGGTTGCGGTTGCGGCGAGTGGAATCCCGTGGGCATTCAAACTCGCCCTTGCGTGTGCGGCGTGCGCGTACACGGCGTGGTCGGTGCGCCGGTTCCTGCGCGCGGGAATTCGACGCGCCGCATGGCATGAGGGCGGGCATTGGCGCGTCGCAGACGGCGACGGCACCGAACACGTCGCGGAACTCGAAAGCGGCATCGTGCGTGGCAGCTGGATCGTATTGCGTTTGCGGCGCACCGATGGCCAACGCGTCGCGCTCGTGCTCGGCCCCGACAACAGCAACGCGGACACCCACCGGCGCCTTCGCGTGCAGCTGGCGCGTGTGAGTGACACGAAAAAAAGCCCGGTCCACGTGCCGTGAACCGGGTCCCAAAATGCGTCCTTGCCCTGTAGCTCCGTTGGAGTGTTCGTTTAGAACCGATATTCCGCGCTGACCGAGACCAGACTCGGATCGAGTGACAGGCCGGCCTTGTCGACCTTGTAGTAGTCGTAGTTGAGGCCGACGCTGAAGTTGTTGCTGAAGTCGTAACCGAATCCTGCGCCGGCGTAGTACTTCGTACTCGTGTCGTCGACGTAGACCGGCGTGGTATCGACCAGGTATGCGCCCTTGACGTCGCCGCGGAATAAACCGCCGCGCGCGCTGACGTACCAGTTCGGATTGATGTTGAAGTGGCCGTCGACGCCCAGTGTCCAGCCGCTGACCTTGGCCTCCGGAATTCCGATGCCGCCGAGGCTGTCCTTGGCCTTGAACTTGCCAAGATCGGTGTAGCCGCCTTCGACGCCGATCGCCACGTTCGGATTCAGCGCCCAGCGGTAGCCGCCGTTGACGCCGTAGCCAACATCGTTGTCATCGTAAACGTCCTTGCTCAGATTGGATTGGCCGACATTGCCATTGATAAAAAAGCCGCTGTTGCCGGCATTGCCTTCCTGCGCAAATGCAGGCGCTGCGGCCAGACCGGCCGCGGCAAGGGCGATCGCGAATACCGTATTTTTCATGCTGTTCTCCGAAGATTTGCGTTGATTCCCTGTTTGCGGGCGAATACGCAGCCTGACTGGCGGCGTTATCGCTTCGACAGTAGATGTAGCGCGATCGCTCAATTTCAATACTGTTAAGTTCATAAAATGTTCATGTAACTGTCCGTGGCTTGCGGCATGTGCTGTGGATAAGGCAATCTGCATGGGTCGTCGCGCGCTCAACGCGTGCAGGAAAATTGGATGTTCCGCCCACTCGAGTTGTTCATCGGCCTGCGCTACACGCGCGCCAAGCGCCGCAATCACTTCATCTCGTTCATCTCGCTCGTATCGATGCTCGGCATCGCCGTCGGCGTTACGGCATTGATCGCCGTGATCTCGGTAATGAACGGTTTCGAGAAGGAGCTGACCGAACGCATCCTCGGCATGGTCGCGCACGCCACGATCAGTGGGGTGGATTCGAGCGTGCACGATTGGCAGCGCGCCGTGGGCGTCGCCGAAAAAAACCCGCATGTGCGCGGCGCTGCGCCATTCGTCGAGCGCCAGGCGCTGCTGCAAGGCACGCGCGTCACTGGCGGCGTGATCCGCGGGGTATTGCCGGATCAGGAGCCGAAAGTTTCCGAACTCGATCGCAAGATGATCAAGGGCCGCCTCGATGACCTCAAACCCGGTGCGTTCGGCATCGTGCTCGGCAGCGAATTGGCGATGGAGCTCGGCGTTACCGTCGGTGACAAGGTGACGGTCTACGCGCCGGAAGTGAATGTGACGCCGATCGGCGCGATCCCTCGTTTCAAACGCTGCGAAGTGGTCGGCCTGTTCTCGGTCGGCTTCCAGGAATACGATGAAGGCCTGGCCGTCATGCACATGGACGACGCCGAGCGCCTGTTCCAGCTCGACGGCCCGAGCGGCATTCGCCTGAAGCTCGACGACATGTTCCGCGCCTGGGACATCGGCCGTGAGCTCGCGCAGCAGCTCGGCCAGTTCTATCGCGTGCAGGACTGGCGCAGCGGCCACGCGAATTTTTTCAGCGCGGTGTCGATGGAGAAGAAGGTGATGTTCATCATCCTCTCGCTGATCGTCGCCGTCGCCGCGTTCAATCTGGTTTCCACGCTGGTGATGCTGGTCACCGACAAGCAGGCAGACATCGCGATCCTGCGCACGCTGGGCATCTCGCCACGCAGCATCATGGCCGTATTCATGGTCCAAGGCGTGATCGTCGGCGCGTTCGGCATTTTGCTCGGCGTGATCGGCGGCGTCGCACTTGCGCTCAACCTGCCGGTGCTCGTGCGCTGGATCGAGCACACGTTCAACGTCGAGTTCCTGTCGAAAGACGTCTACTACATCAGCGAAGTGCCTTCCGACTTGCATTGGAACGACGTCGGCTGGATCGCCGCGATCGCGGTCGTGTTCTGTCTGTTGGCGACGATCTATCCGGCCTGGCGCGCGGCGCGCACGCAGCCGGCCGCGGCATTGAGGTACGAGTGATGGCCGACACGAACGTCCTGCGCGCCACGGGCGTGGCCAAGACCTACAGCGAAGGCAACTTGCGCACGGAAGTGCTGCGCGACGTGAACTTCATGCTCGAACGCGGGCAGACACTCGCGATCGTCGGCGCGTCGGGTTCCGGAAAAAGTACACTTCTGCACATTGTCGGTGGGCTCGACACGGCGAGCGATGGTGACATCGAAGTGGAAGGGCGCGCGTTATCGAAGCTGTCGGACCGCGAGCGCGGCGAAATGCGCAATCGCTCGCTCGGGTTTGTCTACCAGTTTCATCACCTGCTGCCGGAATTCACCGCGTTGGAGAACGTCTGCATGCCGCTGTTGATCCGCGGCGAGACGATCAACGCAGCGAAGGCGCGTGCGGCCGCATTGCTGGCACGGGTCGGCTTGGGCAAGCGCATGGAACACAAGCCGGGCGAACTGTCCGGCGGCGAGCGCCAACGCTGTGCCGTTGCGCGCGCGCTCGTGACGCGCCCCGCATGCGTGCTCGCCGATGAACCGACCGGAAACCTCGACGAGAAGAATGCCGCGCAGGTCTATGCGCTGATGCTGGAACTCAATCGCGAGATCGGCACCAGTCTCGTGCTGGTGACACACGACCATGCGCTCGCGGCGAAGATGGACCGGGTGCTGGAACTGCACGACGGCGTGCTGCGGAAGCCAGCGTAAGCTCGTCATGCCGGCAGGACTGCCGGCATCCAGACTGCACGGACGCCAAAGGCAATATCGACGGCATGCCATCCATGGCCCCTGGATTCCGGCATTCCATGCCGGAATGACGGGTCGCTAAGGTGGCCTCTTTGCGGATCAAATTTCCACTCACCCAGATATTCCAACCCGCCGCTGCAGTCGCGTTGCTGATCGGCGCGACCGCCGTGCAAGCCCTGCCGGCGTTGCCGCCACTGTGGTGTGATTTCGCATTGATCGTCGGCGGATTCGCGTTGCTGCCATCACGCGTGCGTTGGCTCGGATTGCTGCTGCTCGGCGCGGCGTGGACGATGCTGCGCGCCGATCTCGCGTTGTCGCACCGGCTCGCGCCCGAGCTCGAAGGCGAAGACGTCGTCGTCAGCGGCAGCATCCACGGCTTGCCGCGCGTGCAGGACGACGGCACGCGTTTCGAATTCGATGTGCGCGAAGCACGGCACGCCGGGGCACCATTCGCGCTCGACGGCCGCCTGCGCCTGAGCTGGTACGAAGGCGCGCCGGAACTGCACCCGTGCGATCAGTGGCGACTGCATCTGAAGTTGAAACGCCCGCGCGGCATGATCGATCCTGGCGGCTTCGACTTCGAACGCTATGCGCTCGAGCAGGGCATCGTCGCGACCGGTTATGTCCGCGACAAGGAAGGCAACTCACAAACCGGCAGTGACACGATCTGCGTCGATCGTCTGCGCGAGCGCATCGTCGCGGCGATCAGTGCGACGCTTGGCGACGACGCACCGAGCGCGCACTTGCTGCGCGCGCTCGCATTCGGCGACCAGCACGCGATGGACGAACACGAATGGACCGTCGCGCGCGCGACCGGCATTCCCCACCTGATCGCCATCTCCGGCCTGCACATCGCGTTGTTCGCAAGCTTCGGCGTTCTGCTCGTGCGTCTCGCCTGGAAACTCGCGCCACGCCTGACCTTGCGCTGGCCGGCGCCGCTGATCGAGGCGGTTGCCAGCCTCGTCTTCGCCGTGAGTTATGCGTTGATTGCCGGCTTCGGCCTGCCGACGCGGCGCGCGCTCGTCATGATCGCCGCTTTGCTCGTCGCCAATCTTGCGCGGCGTGCACGCGCGCCCGTGCAAGGACTGGCGCTCGCGGTCATCGCGCTGCTCGCGTGGGATCCGCTGTGCGTGCTGAGTGCCGGATTCTGGCTCTCGTTCGTCGGCGTCGCCTGGCTCATGTTCTGCCTCGATGGCCGGCGTCGTCGTGCCTGGCGCGAACTCGTTTCGGCGCAGAGTGTCGCGAGTATTGGCCTGCTGCCACTCGGCATCTGGTTTTTCGGCCAGAGTTCGCTGATCGGGCCGCTCGCCAATCTCGTGGCGGTGCCGTGGATCTGCTTTCTCGTGCTGCCGCTTACTGTCGTCGCCGCGCTTGTGGTGCTGGTTGCACCTGTCGTCGGTGTACCGCTGCTGCAGTTCGCCGGCTGGGCGATGTCGGGCTTGTGGTGGGTGCTGCAGAAAATGGCAGCGTGGCCCGGGGCGCTGTGGTATTTCCCGGAACCGGCCGCGTGGGCGCTCGGGCTGGCGATGCTCGGCGCACTCTGGCTGTTGCTGCCGCGCGGAGTGCCGGCGCGCGCGCTCGGCGTGCTGTTGTTCCTGCCGCTGCTGTGCCCGCAACGCGCGTCACTCGCCGACGGCGAGTTCGAAGCGTACATGCTCGACGTCGGACAAGGTCTCGCGTTTCTCGTGCGCACGCGCGAACACGCGCTCGTGTACGACGCCGGTGCGCGATTTCCGTCCGGATTCGATCTCGGCGAGGCTACCGTAATTCCGGCGCTGCATGCGCTCGGCATCACGCAGCTCGACCGGCTCATCATCAGCCACGGTGACAACGATCACGCCGGCGGTGCGGCGGCGCTGGTCGATGCGTTTCCATCGGTTCCGGTCGAAGCCGGCGAACCCGAACGCATGGCAGTGCAATCCACGCAGTGTCTTGCCGGCGAAGCGTGGAACTGGAATGGCGTCGCGTTCCGCATCGTGCATCCCGCGCAACCGCTGTCGCCGAAAGCAAACGACCGCTGTTGCGTGATCGAGGTGCGTACTGGCGACAATGCGCTCGTGTTGACCGGCGACATTTCCTCGGCAGTCGAGCTGCAAGTCGCGCAGGCGCTTGCACCGGTGGCGCCGCAGCTCGTGTTGCAGGTGCCGCATCACGGCAGCAAGACCTCGTCGAGCCAGGATTTCCTCGCCGCGCTGCAACCGATGCTCGCGCTGATTTCCGCCGGATACCACAATCGATTCCATCATCCGGATCCCGGCGTGGCGGCGCGCTATGTGACGCGAGGAATCGAGTTGCCGGTTACGCTGAGCAGCGGATTTGTCGATGTCCATTTTGCCGCGGACGCGCCGCCGCGCATTGTGGAGCGGGGGCGAGTGGATCGGCATCCCTACTGGCGCGAGTGAAATCGCAATGCGTGAGACGTCCGCGTTTATCATGTCGGCATGACCCTAATCGTCCACCGCGACAGCCGAACCGAGGTTCTCGCGCAGCAGCTGGCTGACTCACTCCACGCCGCGCCTCCGCAAAATCCGCTCGCGGCGCAGACGATCGTCGTCGCGCATCCGGGCCTGCGCCGCTGGTTGCTTGGGGAATTCGCGGGTCGGGACGGCATCGCCGCGAATTTCGACTTGATCCTGCCATGGCAATGGCTGCAGCGCTGCGCACGCGCGCTGCTGGGCGACGAAGCCCTGATCGATGGCGACTGGCGTGCCGAAGCGCTGCGCTGGCGCATTTACGCCACGCTGCCCATGCTCGATGCCGCGCGGGTGCATGGGTATTTGGCGGGCGAGGATGCCGAGCGCCGCCGCTTTCAGCTCGCCGATCATCTGGCCGGTGTCTACACGCAATATCTGATCTATCGACCGGACTGGATCGCACGCTGGGAAGCCGGCGCCGAACAGGACGAGTGGCAGGCGCAACTGTGGCGCACGTTGCGTGCCGCGATCGGTGCGCCGCATCGCGCGCAGCGGCGCGAGGCGTTGCTGATCGCGCTGCGCGAACGCGGTGACGGCGAACCCTTGCCGCTGCACGTGTTCGGCGTCAGCCATCTGCCGCCCGACGTGCTCGATGCCCTTCACGCGCTGTCGGCGCATCGTGACGTGCACCTGTATTTTCCCGATCCGTGCCGCGAGTACTGGGCCGATCTGAAAACGCTGCGTGAAATCCTCAGACTCGATCCCGAAACCGAAGGCGTGTACTACGACATAGGCCATCCGCTGCTCGTCTCGCTCGGGCGCATGGCGCAGGATTTGTTCATCCGCCTCGACGCGCTCGGCGCGGATCTCGATGCAAACGACTCCGGCGCTGCAGTGGCGGACACGCTGCTCGCCACGCTGCAGGAAAGCATCCGCGCGTGCGCGCCCATTCGTGTCGGTGCCGAGCCGGCGAACGCGCGCGATGCGAGCCTGCGCTTGCACGCCTGCCACACGCGCCTGCGCGAGCTCGAGGTGCTCAAGGATGCGCTGCTCGACTTCCTCGCCGAAAATGCAGACTTGCAGCATCGCGATATCGTCGTGATGGCACCGGATATTGCCGCATACGCGCCCTACCTGCGCGCGGTGTTCGGCGCGCCGGCACGCTACATCGCCGATCCTGCACAGATCCCCTGGCACTTGGCCGACGTCGGTCTGGCCAGTGCGCATCCGCTGCTCGGCGCGTTCGCGCAGGTGCTCCAGCTTTCGCGCAGCCGTTTCAAGGTCAGCGAAGTCATGGATTTCCTCGACGTCCCCGCGCTCGCGCGCCGCTTCGGCATCGACCTCGACACGCGTGCAGCGCTCGAGCGCTGGCTGCGCAGGGCGCGCGTGGCGTGGGGGCTCGACGCTGCGATGAAGCAACAGACCGGCGCCGCGCGCGTCGACCAGAACTCGTGGGCATTCGGCTTCGATCGCCTTTACGCGGGCTGGATCGCCGGCGACGACGATGCCTTGGTCGACGGCATCTTCCCGGTTGCCGGAATCGGTGGCGGTGACGGCGAGGCGATCGGACGACTGCATCTGCTACTCGATGCGCTGCGCCGCTTGCGCGAGGGTTTCTCGACGCCGCGCTCCTTGTCCGCCTGGCGCGATTGGCTGCTCGAGCAACTCGAGCAGCTGTTCGATGTGCGCGAAGACGATGAGACGGCCGCGCTCGAAGCGCTGCGCCGCGCGCTCGCTCGCCTCGGCGCGCAGGCCGAGGCCGCCGGTCGCGGAACGTTGCCGTGGAGCGTCGTGCACGAAGCCGTACGCGCGGAGCTCGACAAGGTTTCGGAGCGACAGGCATTCCTGCTCGGCGGCGTTACGTTCTGCGGCCTCGTGCCACAGCGCTCGATTCCATTCAAGGTCGTGTGCCTGATCGGCATGAACGAAGGCGAATTCCCGCGCCGGAGCGGCGACGCCGGCATCAACCTCATGGCTGCGCAGCCACGGCGTGGCGATCGCGACACGCGCCGCGAAGATCGTCAGCTGTTCCTCGAGGCGCTGATGGCCGCGCGCGAGTGCCTGCACATCAGCTACGTCGGTGAGGGCGTGCGTGACGGCAAGGTACGCAATCCGGCCGCGCCAGTGGCCGAACTGCTGCAATTCCTCGACGAGCGCTTCGGGGCGACGGCGAAAGATTCGCCGCGACCCTGGTTCGTCAAGCACCCGCTGCAGCCGTTCGACGAGCGTTATTACAACGGCAAAGACGCGCGGCTGTTCACTTACGATCGCGCGTTCGAATCACTGCCGTCGCCCGGCAATCCGCCGCCGTTCCTGGAACACTTTGCGGCGCGCGCACCGATGCAGGAGTTCACGCTCGACTGGCTCAAGCGCTACTGGCGCGATCCGGCCAAGGCGTGGTTGCGCGACGACGCCGGCATCAGTCTCGATGCGCTCGACGAGGACGAATGGCCCGATCGCGAGCCGCTCGACGCGAAGCTCGACCGCCGCGATGGCGTGGAGCAGCGCCTGCTGCGCGAAGCGCTCGCGCAAGGACACTGGGAATTGCCGGAAGCCGCGCCGGACTGGCTCTCGCGCTCGGGCGCGCTCGCCGCAGGCGCAGCCGGCGCGCGCGCGTACACGCAAGCGCGCGAGCGCGCGCAAGCCGTGCTCGCACTCGCGCGCAAGTCGCTCGGCGCCAACCCGCGGGCGTTCGCGCAGCCGGTCGAAGTCGAACTCGGCGCCGGGCTGCGGCTGACCGGCACGATCGAAGGCCTCTGGCGCAGCGAAGATGGCGTTTGCCTGCTGCGCGCAAAGCCCGGCGGCGACGCAAAGCTCGCCGACCTGCTCGCGTTCTACATCGATTTCGCAGCGCTGCGCGTCGCGGGCCGCGCGGCCAATGGCCTATTTGTGGAGTATTCCAAGAAGGCGCGCGTGCCGGGCCTGGCCGACGCGATCGTGCAGCAGGACCCGGCACAGTTCCGGGCAGGGCTGCGCACACTCGCCGACGCGGCGATGAATGGCATCTGGCTGCCGCCGTACACGGCGTGGGACTGGCTGTGCGCGAATCCGCCGAAACGCGGGGAGAAGGCGCGCGAGCGCTGGTTCGGCGGCGAATCCGGATTCGGCCCGCGCGCGGAACGCGAGTTCCACGCCTATGCCGCGCTTGCGGCGCGCGATACGGATTTTCTCGAATCGGGCTCGGTCGCGCACGCGAGTTTTCGCGATGCCTGCGATCTCGTCGCCGGCGTACTCGATCCGCGGCGCCGCGTGCTGAAGGCGTCCGCGTGAACGATGTCGCGCAGCGCATCGAGCCACTCGAGTGGCGCACGCTGCCGTTGTCCGGTCGCGTGCTGATCGAGGCCAGTGCCGGCACCGGCAAAACCTACAACATCGGCCTGATCTTCCTCAGACTGATTCTCGAAGCGAACATTCCGGTGGAGAAAATCCTCGTCGTCACGTTCACTGACGCCGCGGCGCAGGAATTGCGCGAACGCCTGCGCACGCGCCTGGCCGAAGCAGAACGCTGGCTGCGGGCTCGCGCCGCCGGCGCGCGCGACGAACTCGAGACCTGGCTCGAAAATACCTATCCGGGCGAAGCCGCGCAACTCGCGTTGCGCCGCGTGCAGCTCGCGCGCGTGGACCTCGACCGCGCGCCGATCGCGACGATTCACGCCGTATGCCAGCGTATCCTGCGCGATTTTCCGCTCGACTCCGGCAGCGGCTTTGGCGCAGAAACGTTGTTCGATGAAACCGAACTGCTGCGCGAATGCCTCGACGATTTCTGGCGGCTGCGCTACCTCGACGGGGCGTCCGATCCGGCCGAGGACGACGTCGTCGCCAAGGGACCGCAAGACCTGCTCTGGGATTTGCGCGACCTGCTTGCACGCGACGCGCGCTTGCTCGCGCTCGATGCCGGCGCGACCGTGCGCGCACGCGTGCTGCTCGACGCGTTTGAATTCTGCCGCGGCGAAATCGCGCGCCGCGCGCGCGCGCGCGACGGCGCCACCTACGCAATGCTGATCGACGGCGTCTACGAACGCCTGCGCGCGGCGCCGCAGTTTGCCGAGACGTTGTACGCGCAATACCCGGCGGCGCTGATCGATGAGTTCCAGGACACCGACCGGCGGCAGTACGAAATCTTTGACCGTATCTACCGCGACGCGGATGCTGCGCCGCGCGGACTGCTCGCGATGATCGGCGATCCGAAACAGGCGATCTACGCGTTCCGCGGTGGCGACATAGCCGCCTACCTGCGTGCGCGCGCGCAGGCGGACGTGGCGTTCGCGCTCGCGGTGAACCAGCGCTCGAGCGCCGCGCTCGTCGAGGCCTGCAACGCACTGTACGCGCATGCCGGCGGCGGCTTCGATGACATCAACGTGCAGTACCAGCGCGTTTCCGCGGCCGGCCGCGCCGACGAAAAACCGTATGCAGGCGTGCCGGTCGTCATCCATCTCTTCCGCGGCGGCGCGACGAATGCAGACGGCAAGTTGCTGCAAGCTCTTGGCCCGCTCGAGGAACTCGCGCTCGAAGATTGCGCCGCGCGCATCGTCGAGCTGCTCGGCGATCCCGCGCGCACGATCGGCGGCCGTCGCGTCGCGCCGGGCGACATCGCGGTGCTGCTGCCGAACAACGCGCAGGTGGCCGCGTTGCGTGCGCGCCTGGTCGGACGCGGCGTGCCGTGCGTCGGCAGTGGCCGCGGCAGCGTGTTCGATACCGATATCGCGCGCGAACTCGAACTCGTGCTGCACGCGCTCGTGAACTGCGGCGACGAGCGCGCCGTGCGCGGTGCCCTGGCGACGCGGCTGCTCGGCTGGAGTCACGCCGGGCTGCTCGCCGCGCAGGGCGAAGGAACGGCGTTCGAGCGCGAACTGGAAACCTTTGCACGCTGGCGCGAACTGGCGGGCTCGTGCGGCGTGCTTGCGGTGCTGCGCGAAGTCGTCGCCGCGCATGGCGCGAGGCTGCTGGCGCTGGCGGACGGCGAGCGCGTGCTCACCGATCTGCGGCACCTGGGCGAAGCGCTCGCCGAACACGAAATCGGCGCCGGACTCGAAGGCGCGGTCGCCTGGTTCTCCGCCGTGCGTCGCGAAGGCGAGAACGTCGAACTCGACGCCGCGCAGGCGCGCCAGTTGCGCATCGAAAGCGACGCGCAGCGCGTGCAGCTCATGACCCTGCATGCCGCGAAGGGTCTGGAATTCGCAATCGTGTTCCTGCCGCTGGCGTGGCGAGTCACCGATCGCGGCGGTGCGCGCAAGCCGAAGGTGCTGCATTTCCACGACGCAGCGGACGCAGCGTGCATCGATCTGGGCTCCGCCGATTTCGCAGCGAACGTCGCCCGGCACTATCGCGAAGACCTGCAGGAACGCCTGCGCCTGCTTTACGTCGCGCTGACGCGCGCGGTCCACGCCGTGCATGTCTACTGGGTCGATCGCCCGCGCAAGACCGGCGATGCATGGGAAATTCCGGCTATCGACGAATTGATTCGCCCGGCGCAGCGCGCGCTCGGCTTGCGCGAAGGCGAAGGCTCGCTCGTCGCAATGGCACAGCGGCTCGGTCGCATCGAGATCGCCGGTCCGGCGACCGCAATGGCTGCGAAGCATGCCGAGCTCACCGAATCGAATGCGGCGCGCGGCGCGCGTACGCCGCTGCCGGAGCTGCGCGCTTTTCTGTGGCTGCACAGCTTCAGCAGCCTGACGCGAAATGCCACCGCCGATGTGGAATCCGCTGCGGCCGATGAGGCCGAGGTTGCCGATGAAACCGTCGCCGCCGCGCCGGAAATTGCCGATCCGCGTCTGCTCGCGCTCGATGTCTGGCGCGGACGGCATTTCGGTGATGGCGCGCATCAGCTGCTCGAAGACTCGCTCGACGCACCGATCGACCGGCAAGCAGTGGCTTGCCGATTCGCGAAACTCGGATTGCATCCGCGCAGCGGCGATGACGACGCGTTTGCCGTCGCCGCGCAGATGCTCGAGCGCGCGCGTACGAGCGACCTCGGCGACGGCTTGCGCCTGGGCGACCTTTCGCCGGCAGCGCGCGTGGCGGAATTCGAGTTTCAGTTTCCGGTCGGAGTGTCGGTGCGCCGCTTGCGCGACATAGGCGCCAGACATGATTGTGAGGACGCCTTTGCGAACCTGTCCGCGACCACGCTCAATGGCATGCTCACGGGCTTCGTCGACGTGATTTTCGAATACCGTGGCCGCTATCACGTGCTTGACTACAAAACGAACCGGCTCGGGCCGGGCATGGCCGATTACCAGGGCGCGTCGCTCGACGCCGCGATGCGCGCGCATCACTATCCGTTGCAGGCGCTGCTGTACACGGTGGCGCTGCATCGCTATCTGGGCCAACGAGTGGACGCTTACTCGCCCGAGCGGCACCTGGGCGACAGCCTGTACCTATTCCTGCGTGCAGTGGGCTTGAGTCCCGGCGCTGGCGTTTGGCGGCGGCGCTGGCCGGTGGCTTTGATCGAGGAATTGGATCTGGCGTTCGGCGAGCAGGGCGAGGCTGAGCGCGAAGGCGAGCGACGGCCCAAGGGTGGCCGCTCGGGCCGACGCAGCCTGGATGGTCCGGAATCGAGGTTACGATGAGTCTCGAACGCGCGATCGACCGTACGCTACAACGCTGGGTGCACGAGCGCACGGGTTCGACCGAGCTTGCACGCGCGGCCGCGGCGGCGAGCCGCGACGAGGACTCCGGGCATGTCTGCAGCGCGCTCGCCGAGGAAGGATTTTGCGAAGCGGATCTCGCCGCTTTGCGCACGCACGCATGGGTCGGTGAGGGTTCACGCTTCTCGCCATTCGTGCTCGATGCGGGCTCGAATTTCTATACCTGGCGCAACTGGCGGCACCAAACCCGTGTTGCGGATGCGCTGCTTGCCCGTGCGCACGCACGCACGATGCCGCTCGCTGCCGCGCAGCTTGCGCCCGACGTCGACGAATTGTTCGCGGGCAGCGATGCCCAAGCCACGCACTGGCAGCGCGTAGCGGTAGCCGCCGCGCCCGGCGCGCGCGTATTCGCGTTGACCGGAGGCCCCGGCACCGGCAAGACCACGACGGTACTGCGCGTGCTGCTGATGCTGTTGCGCCATGCGCAACGCTGCGGGCTTCCGGCGATGCCGCGCATCGCGCTCGCTGCGCCGACCGGCAAAGCAGCGCAGCGGCTTGACGAGGCGATCGCCGCCGGCAAGCAGCGCCTGCGCGCACAACTCGCCGCCGATTCTGCCTTCTTGCCGCTGCTCGCTGGCGTGCCCGACGCCGCGGCGCAGACGCTGCACCGGCTGCTCGGTTTCCGTCCGCACGACAACACGTTCGCGCGCGATGCTGCGCGTGCGCTCGATGCCGACGTCGTCATCGTCGACGAAGTTTCGATGATCGATATCGCCATGATGCGGCGCCTGCTCGACGCGCTGCGCGATGACGCGGTGTTGATCCTGCTCGGCGACCCCGATCAACTCTTTGCGATCGAGGCGGGTTCGGTGCTCGGGGATATCGCCGCGAGCGTGCCCGTAAATGCGATGCTGGGACCGGTCGCGAGCACGCTCGGCATCGACGCGGAACCAAGCGATGCGCCGCTGGCCGGGCAGGTAATCACGCTGACGCACGTCTGGCGCGCCGGCGGCGACCTGCAGCACGGGCTCGATGCGTTGCGCCGTGGCGATCCGGATTTCATCGGCGACTCGGAAACGTTGCGGCTGCGCGAGTGCGCAGACGCGCCCGCGTTGCGCGCGCGCGTTGCAGCGTGGCTCGACGCGCACGCGTGCTACGACGCGCTCGTGCGCCCCGGCTGCGCGCCGGAGGCGGCGCTGATGCTGCTGCGCGAGGCGCAAATCCTCTGCGCACTGCGTGAAGGTCCGTTTGGCGTGATCGGCATCAACGCGCTGGTCACGGCCGCGCTTGCGGAGCGCTGCGGCCTCGACCGCGCCGCCGAATGGTTCAATGGTCGTCCCGTCATCATCACGCGCAATGACTACACGCGCGAACTGTTCAACGGCGACATCGGCATCGCGCTGGACCATGGTGAGGGTCGGCGCGTCTGGTTTGGCGGCAGCGCCGGCTTGCGCAGCTTCTCACCGCGCACGCTGCCCGCGCACGAGACCGCATGGGCGATCACGATCCATCGCAGCCAGGGTTCGGAATACCGCGACGTCGCTGTCGTGCTGCCGGCCGATGTCGAAAGCCGCATCCTGAGCCGCGAGCTGCTGTACACCGCCGTGTCGCGCGCGACGACCGTTGCGGAAATCTGGACGTCCACGGCAGCGTTGCGCGCCGCTGCGGAACGTCAGGTGCGCCGCCGTGGAGGCCTGCGAGCGCGCCTGAAGTAGGTCATTGCTCACATCAGCAGGACGATCAACGCTGGTATGATGCGGTGAGTTGGCTTGAAGGAGTTGTGCGAAGTGCTTGAAATCCTGATCGCCGGCGGCTGGGCGATGGTGCCCATCCTGCTGTGTTCGGCGGTGGCGTTGGCCATCATCCTGGAACGATTCTGGTCGCTGCGGCGCTCCACCGTGGTACCCAAGGAACTCGGTGAGCAGGTGTTGGCGTGGGCGCGCACGCGCAAGCTCGATCCCGCGCACATTGAAACGCTGCGCACGAATTCTCCGCTCGGTGAAATCCTCGCCGCGGCGCTGTCCGTGCGCATGCGTGCACGCGAGGTGATCAAGGAACGCGTTGAGGACACGGGCCGTCACGTCGTGCACCGACTGGAACGTTTCCTCAACACGCTCGGCACGATCGCGCTGATCTCGCCGTTGCTCGGGCTGCTCGGCACCGTATTCGGCCTGATCAAGATGTTCTTCGCGGTGATGGTGTCCGGCGTCGGCGATCCGCTGAAGATGGCCGGCGGCATCGGCGAGGCGCTCGTGTGTACGGCAACGGGTTTGTGCGTGGCGATCCCGGCGTATTTCTTCCACCGCTATTTCCGCGGCCGCGTCACCGACTACGTCGTCGAGATGGAACAGCAGACGATTCTGCTGATCGACGAACTTTCCGCCCAGACCGAAGCGGCGCCGGTGCGCGCGGCGGCGCGCGGAGGCTGAGATGCGGCTCGGCTCGACGCGCACCGACGAGTTCGAGATCAACGTGATCTCGCTGATCGACGTCATGCTCACGCTGCTGATGTTCTTCGTCATGACGACGACGTTCGTGCAGCACTCGGCAATGAAAGTGACGCTGCCGCAGTCGTCGGAGACGACGGAAGAAGCCCCGCGCGAGCCGTTGATCGTCATGATCGGCAGCGACAGCCGTTTCTACGTCGACAACAACGAGGTGCTCGATCCGAATGTCGACACGCTCAAGCAGGCGATCGAGCACGTCGCCGGCGACGACCACGATCGCCCGGTGATTCTGCGCGCCGATGCGATGACGCCGCACCAGGCCGTGGTGACGGCGATGGATGCGCTCGGCCAGCTTGGCTTCACGCACTTGTCGATCGCTACGGTGCGCAGCAAGGCGGACAGCGGCAAGTGAGACGGCGCAGGTGAACGACACCGGGCGATCCGATCAATCCGGATGGACGACATACCGGCGCCTGCTGACGTATTCCGCGCGTTACTGGCCGCTCGCGATCATCGCGGCGATCGGCATGATCTTCGATGCCGCCTGCGGCTCGGCGTTCACGCTGATCATCAAACCGATGCTCGACGAGCTTTTCGTACGCAGGGATCCGGATACGATCAGGTGGATGCCGGTAATCATCATCGCACTGTTCTTCGTGCGCGGGGTCGCCACGTTCACGGCTGATTTCAGCATGGCCCGCATCGCGCGGGGCGTCGTGCGGACGTTGCGCGACCAGGTGTTCCGCAAGTACCTCACGCTGCCCGCGGCGTATTTCGTGCGCGAACCGTCGAGCACACAGATCGCCCGCATGACCTATACGGTCGAACAGGTTGCCAACGCGAGCACCGATGCGCTCAAGATCATCGTGCTCGACGGCTTGATGATCATCGGCCAGGTCGCGGTGATGCTGTACAACAGCGCGCGCCTGACGCTGGCGCTGTTCGTGCTGGCGCCGCTCGTCGCCGGCGTCGTCTACGCGGTCGGTCGCCGTTATCGGCGCATCAGCCACCGCATCCAGGATTCGGTGAGTTCGATCACCGGCATGGTCGACGAGGTCGTCGCCGGACAGCGCGAAGTGAAAGTGTATGGCGGCAGCGAATACGAAACGCGGCGCTTCGCCGAAAAGAACGAATCGATCCGGCAACTGAATCTGAAGATCGCCTCGACCAATGCGCTGGCCACCGCGCTCGTGCAACTCGTCGCCGCGTGCGCGCTCGCGCTGGTGATTTTTCTCGCCACGCGCCCTGGCACGCTCAGGAACATGAGCCCCGGCACGTTCATGTCGCTGATCACGGCGATGCTGGTGATGTTGCCGTCGCTCAAGCGCCTGACCACCGTCCAATCGAACATGCAGCGCGGCGTCGTCGCGGCGCGCGACATCTTTGCCGTGATCGATGCCACGCAGGAGCGCGATAGCGGCAGCGTACGCGTCGAGCGCAGCCGGGGCGACATCGAGTTCCGCGGCGTGAGCTTCGCCTATCCCGGCGCCGGTGTGCCGGCACTGCACGGGATCGACCTGCATTGCGCGCCCGGAACGGTGACGGCGCTGGTCGGGCGTTCGGGCAGCGGAAAATCCACGCTGGCGAGTCTGTTGCCGCGCTTTTACGAGCCGGGAACCGGCACCGTATTGCTCGACGGCCGGCCGCTGAATGATTACACGCTCGCCAGCCTGCGCGCGCAGATCGCCTGGGTCGGACAGCAAGTCGTGATCTTCGACGACACCGCGGCCCGCAATATTGCCTACGGCGAACTCTCGCGCGCGCCGCGCGAGGCGGTCATCGACGCCGCGCGCGCCGCGAATGCGCTGGACTTCATCGACGCGCTGCCGCAGGGACTGGACAGTCGCGTCGGCGAGGGTGGGGCGTTGCTGTCCGGCGGCCAGCGTCAGCGCGTGGCGATCGCGCGCGCGCTGCTCAAGGACGCTCCAGTGCTGATCCTCGACGAAGCCACCAGTGCACTCGACAGCGAAACCGAAAGCCTGATCCAGGAGGCGCTCAGGCGCCTCGTGCGCGAACGCACCGTGCTCGTGATCGCGCACCGTCTGTCGACCGTGGAGCACGCCGACAACATCGTGGTGCTCGAAGAGGGGCGCATCATCGAAACCGGCACGCACGCGCAACTGCTCGCACGCGGCGGGCACTATGCCGCATTGTATAAAATGCAATTCCGCGACAATGGCGGCTCCGACCCTCATTCTTGAATCGGAGCTGACGTGTCCGCATTGCGGACATCGATCGGTCGAGACGATGCCGGCGAATGCGTGCATCTATTTCCACAACTGTATCGGCTGCGGTGCCCTGCTGAAACCCGAGCCGGGCGATTGCTGCGTGTTCTGCTCGTATGGTTCGATGCCATGCCCGCCGGTGCAAGCACAGCACAGATGCTGCGATGGCTGAGTCGATGTTCAGCGACAAATCCCTGAACGCGATCTGGTACGGAACAGCCAGGCCGGCATTGTGGCTGCGCCTGTTGTCGAGCGTGTTCAAAACGGTCGTGCGAATGCGCCGCGACATGTACGCCTCCGGCCTGCTGTCGAGCGTGCGCCTGCGTGTGCCGGTGATCGTGGTCGGCAACATCACCGTCGGCGGCACCGGCAAAACGCCGCTCGTGATCGCGCTGATCGAAGCGTTGCGCGCGCGCGGATTCAATCCGGGCGTGATCAGCCGCGGCTACGCCGGCACCGGCGCGGCGCTGCTGATCGTCGATGCGCGCAGCAGCCCGCTCTCGGTCGGCGACGAGGCAGCTTTGGTGTTCGCGACGACGCAGGCGCCGTTTATCGTCTGTCGCGATCGCGTGCGCGCCGGCCGCGTCATGCTCGACCAGAACGCGGTCGACGTCATCATCTCCGACGACGGGCTGCAGCATTACCGGCTGCAGCGCGACGTCGAGATCTGCGTGATCGACGGCGAACGCCGCTTCGGCAACGGTTATCTTTTGCCAGCAGGCCCGCTGCGTGAGCCGAAGGAGCGGCTCGAGAGCATTGAGCTGCGCGTGTGCAACGGTGGCGAAGCGCCGCCGAATGAAATCGCGATGCGCTTGCGCAGTGACCAAGCCGTCTCGCTTGCCGATCCGCAGCAGCGCCGCCCGTTGCGCGACTTCGCCGGTCAACGTGTGCACGCCGTGGCCGGCATCGGCAATCCGGAGCGTTTCTTCGCGCAACTGCGGGCGGCAGGAATCGAGGGGATCCCGCACGCGTTCGATGATCATTTTCCCTATGCGGAAAAGGATCTGGATTTCGGCGACGGCCTGCCGGTGCTGATGACGTCCAAGGATGCCGTCAAATGCGGCGCGTACTCGCGCCTGAACCTGTGGAGCGTGCCGGTGCACGCGGAACTGCCGCAGACCTTTTTCGACGCCGTCGCGCATCACCTGCGGGCAAGATCGCCGTGAATTTCGCGCACGTGCAATCGCGATCGCCATTCGCGGTGCTGTTCCCGCTGGCACTGGCGGGGTGCGCCTGCTACGCGATCGCGTTCTATCCCGGCGCGTTGAATTTCGATTCGGCTTACCAATGGTGGCAGGCGCGCGGCCATGAAACCAGCAACGTTCACGGCATCGGCATGACCTTGCTATGGCGAGTGAGCGAGTGGCTGGCGCACGGTCCCGGGCCGATATTCCTGCTGCAGCTCGGGTTGCTCTGGTGCGGATTGCTTCTGATCGCCGCATCGCTGCCGCTGGCCAATGCGTGGCGTGTACTGTTTCTGCTCGGCGCGGCGGCATCACCGATCGTCTTCGTGCTGTTTTCAGCGGTGGTCAGCGACGCCGTGCTCATGGGCTTGTTGTGTTGCGCGATCGGCGCGACATTGTGGACAGGTCGAGGCCGCGGCAGCCCGATGTTGTTCCTGCTGGCGATCGCTTTGCTGCTTGTTGCCGTACTCGTGCGCAAGAACGCGATATTCGCCGTGGTGCCGCTCGCCATTCTTGCCGCCGATCGCGGGTTCTTCGCGGCCGGCAGGCGGCGCGTCCTGTTCGTCGGGTTGTCTGCAGCGGGCCTTTTGTATGCATCCAGTTTGCTGCTGGAGCGCACGGTCGATCGTCGCTTGACGATGTTTGCGGCGACGGCGCTGTGGGATCTGGCGGCCATCTCGATCGCGGTCGACGAGTTGTTGCTGCCGCCCTCGACGCACCCCGCGGAAACGAATGTTGCCGATCTGCGGCGCGATTTCGCCGTCTACGCGAATACCACGATCTTCGCTGGCCCATCCGGTCTCATCGAGCCTTTCCTCAATGTCGACGATCCGCTCAACGCGGAGATCTTGCGCAGCTGGATTGCCGCGGTTCGCGGCCATCCGGGCGCGTACTGGGCGCACCGTTGGCAAGTAACGCGCGGCCTGTTCGGCAGCAAGCAAGCGGACTGGCCGCGCGAGCTGGTCTACTTTTCGGAAACGACGCAGTATCGAGACAACCCGGCGCTTCCGGCGAGCACGGGCAAGGTGCGCGAGTGGTTCCTGGCGCAGTTCGAAGCGCGGCGTTCGTCGGAAATTTTTGCCGCGTGGCCGTACCTGCTGCTGGCACTGCTCGCGACGCTGTCCGTCTGGCATCGACGCGAATCGCCGCTGGCAAAAGCGGCGCTCGCTGTCGCGACCAGCGGCCTGCTTTATGCGGCGCCCCTGCCATTCGTCGCACCGTCGATGGAGCTGCGCTACGTCGGATGGCCTTGCCTGGCGGGCATCATCAGCGTAGCGATCGCGATCTGTGCCGTGCGCGGCCAGACGCAGATCGCAATGGAAAATGATCTGTCGGATTGACAAGCCCGCGTTCCGCCACTACCTTGCGCCCAACTTTCCGACACGAGGGCGTCCTTCCGTGGACCCTTGCAGTAGTAGTCACACTGCAGCCAATCTGGTTGATCCGCGGTAGTTCTTGTCCTCAAGTACTTCCGCGCGAGGCGGAAGATGCGTCACGATCGCACCCTGAGCGCGTTCTGATGTAAACGCTCGATCCGGCTGGCTGCTCCGATATTTTTCGTGGAGTACGCGATGCTGGATTTTTCCCACATCTCGATGTTGATTCCGGCCGTGGCGCGCGAGCGCAACAAAGGCGAGGCGGCGGCGCGCGCGGCCGCGGGCCTGCTCGCGCTCGCGCGCCTGGAAGCCGCGCCGGTATTGACGCAGCTCGAAAGCGTCGCCGAAGGCTTGAATCCCGAACAGGTGGAACAGCGCCGCGAGCAGTTCGGACCTAACATCGTCGCGCAGGAAACGCGCAAGCCGTTCCTGCTGCAGATCTTCGAGCGCTTCATAACCAATCCGATCAACATCCTGTTGACCGCACTCGCGGTGATCACCTGGATCACCGGCTCGCAGGCCAGCGACACGATTGCCGCGCTGATCATGTTCGCGATGGTGGTCATGGCCGTGTTCGTCGCGCATTTCCAGGAAGCGCGTTCCGACCGCGCGGTCGAGCAGCTGCGCAACATGGTCAGCAACACCGCGTCGGTGCGGCGCGAAGTCGACGACGAACGGCCGGAAGGCGCCGATGAGGACGCGCCGCTCGTTCGCGTCAATCGCAAGTTCGAGCTGCCGATCGACGGACTGGTGCCGGGCGACATCGTGCACCTCTCGGCTGGTGACATGGTGCCGGCCGACCTGCGCCTCCTCGCCGCCAAAGACTTGTTCGTCAATCAATCGGCACTGACCGGCGAGTCGATGCCGGTGGAGAAATTTGCCGGCGCCGATGTGTCGGCGAAAACCGCGCTCGAAGCGGGCTGTCTGTGTTTCATGGGTTCGAACGTCGTCAGTGGCAGTGCGACCGCCGTCGTTGCCGCGACCGGCGCCAGCACCTATTTCGGCGCGCTGGCCGGCTCGCTCGTCGGCGAACGCGTGCAGACGAGCTTCGACCGCGGCGTGTCGCGTTTTGCCTGGTTGATGCTGCGCTTCATGCTGGTGATGGTGCCGGTGGTGTTCGCGATCAACTGGTTCACCAAGGGCAGCTTCTTCGAAGCATTGCTGTTCGCGATCGCGGTCGCGGTGGGCCTGACGCCCGAGATGTTGCCGATGATCGTGGCGATCAACCTGGCCAAGGGCGCGTTGAAGATGGCGCGCAAGGACGTGATCGTCAAACGCCTGAACGCGATCCAGAACTTCGGCGCGATCGACGTGCTGTGCACGGACAAGACCGGCACGTTGACGCAAGACAAGGTCATCCTCGAACGCCACACCGACATCCGTGGCGACGACGACGACAGTGTGCTCGATTACGCATGGCTCAACAGCTTCCACCAGACGGGCCTGAAGAACCTGCTCGATGTCGCCGTGCTCGAACGCGCCGCGCCGGAAACCGCCGCACGCCTGAAGGCTGCTTACACGCTGGTCGATGAAGTGCCGTTCGACTTCAGCCGCCGCCGCATGTCGGTCGTGGTGCGCGAGGAATCCACGGGAAGGCATTTCCTGATCGCCAAGGGCGCGGTCGCGGAGACCGTCGGCGTGTGCGCGCGTGCACGCGACGGCGGCGAAGAAGTGCCGATGTCGCAGGAGAAGCTCGAGGAAGTGCGCGCCGTGGCGCGCGACATGAATGACGAAGGCTTCCGAGCGCTGGCGCTCGGCCGGCGCGAGATCGAGGCGAAACCGGCGTATTCCCGCGAGGACGAAAAAGACCTCACGCTGATGGGTTTCGTCGCTTTTCTCGACCCGCCGAAGGACAGCGCTGCGGATGCGATCCAGGCGCTCAACGCGAACGGTGTCGCCGTGAAGATTCTCACCGGCGACAACGACATCGTCACGCGCAACGTCTGCCGGCAGGTCGGTATAAAAGTGGAAAATTACCTGACCGGGCCGAAAGTCGAGGCGATGAGCGATGACGAACTCACGGTCGCGGCGCGCACGACGCAGGTGTTCGCGCGCCTGAATCCGCAGCAGAAAGTGCGCGTGATCCAGGCGCTGCACCGCGACAACCATGTCGTCGGCTTTCTCGGCGACGGCATCAACGACGGTCCGGCGCTGCGCGCGGCCGATGTCGGCATCTCGGTCGATACGGCGGTGGACATCGCCAAGGAATCGGCCGACATCATCCTGCTCGAGAAGAGCCTGATGGTCCTGGAGGAGGGCGTGATCGAAGGCCGCAAGGTGTTCGGCAACATGCTCAAGTACATAAAGATGACCGCCAGTTCCAATTTCGGCAACATGTTCAGCATGATCGGCGCGAGCGCGTTGTTGCCGTTCCTGCCGATGCTGCCGGTGCAGGTGCTGCTCAACAATCTGCTTTACGATTTCTCGCAGACCGCGGTCGCCTCCGACGAAGTCGACGCGGAATACCTGGCCAAACCGCGCCAATGGGATCTGCAGGCGATCAAGCGCTTCATGCTGACGATCGGGCCGATCAGCTCGATTTTCGACTACGCCACATTCGCGGTTCTATGGTTCGTGCTCGGCGCGCACACGGACGCGAAGCTGTTCCAGACCGGCTGGTTCGTCGAGTCCTTGTTGACGCAGACGCTCGTTGTGCACGTCATCCGCACCGGACGCATTCCGTTCGTGCAGAGTAATGCGAGCCTGCCGCTGACGCTCACGGGGGTGGTGATCTGCCTGGTCGGAATTGCGCTGCCGTTTCTGCCGATTGGCTCGTGGTTCGGGTTCGTGCCGTTGCCGGGGATTTACTGGCTGTTCCTCGCGGTGATCCTCGCCACGTACATGGCACTGACGCAATTCGTGAAAGCGCGACTGATCAGGCGTTTCGGACTGCTGTAGGCTGGGCTGACAAACCCCGCAGCACACGTTCAGGCCGGGTTTCGCGGCGCTCAGCCGGCCTGCGAGTCTTCGGGTGTACGATGCGCCAATGAATATCAAAACGTGTGTCGGAGTACTGCTGTTGGCTGGGATCGATGCGTTGGCGGCACCGATTTCGACTGGCATCCGCGGAGCCGTGCACATTTCGCCGGCTCATCCCGGTCCGCAACGCATCGGTGACCCGGGGCAGAAGCCGATGGCCGGGGCGAAGGTGCAAGTGCTCGATGCGAATCAACGCGTGGTGGCGCGCGCGGTCACCGACGCCGACGGAAAATTCTCGATTGCGCTCGCGCCTGGCCAATACTCGGTCGAGGTGGAAACGGACGGCGCTGTGCTGCCTCGTTGCGGCACGAGCGCAGCCAAAGTGCAGGATGGACAGGTCGTGCAAGTGGAGCTGGATTGCGATTCCGGCATGCGCTAGCAGGCGCGCACTTGCGAACGTCAAAAAGAAAACGGCCCGCTCGCGCGGGCCGTTTTGATATCTGCAACGAGACGCTTACTGGCAACCGGCAAACTTGAACGAGCCGATGCGCGTGCTCCAGTTGAACGCGCCGTTCGCCGGGATGTATTCATTGCCGTACCAGAACGTGCAGTCGTCGCTCGGATCGACCGTCATCGTACTGTAGTCGCCCCAGCGCGCCAGATTGCTGCCGGTTTGCGAGCCGCTGCCTTGCACGATCGTGGCTTCTGCCTGCATCGTGTTCAACGGGTCGGTGGCCAAACGCCCGGTGTAGCGGATCGCCGGGTGGATCGTGCTGCTCGAAGCGCTGTAGCCGAGAGCCATGTTGCCCTGCTTGTCCTGCGCGATCGAACCCATCCAGCGGAACGTGCTGTCCGGATTGAAGGTGGACTGCTGGTAGACCGACGGCGTACCGTTGTTGAGGCGCAATTCATACCAGCGCACCGCGGACGCCTGCGATTTCGGGCTCTTGCTGCTGCCGTTCGGGTTGACCGAATGCGTGGCGACCAGGGACTCGTGTCCGTCCGCGAAGTGGCGATAAGCCAGACGGTACATCATGCGATCGGCCAACGAATCGAGCTTCTGGCTCACACCCGACTGCGGAATGCAGGTGCCGCCGCCGCATGCCGGCGCGAACGCCGCCACCGCAAGGCTCGTCGGTCCGGTCAACGTCGTGTTGGCCGTGTTGGTCCAATCCACATGGAATTTCCAGACGTTGAGCGAGTTCGAACCGAAGTTCACCATGTAGTTGGGCGCACCGGCCGGCGGCGCGATCGAGCCGTCGAGATCGGCCGGCAGCACGCCGCCGTAGCTCGTCGAGAGCTGGAAGCACTGCTGCGTCGCTGCGTTGCCATTGAGCATCGCGGTGCGGTCGTAGGCGCACAGCTTGGCGCCGCCGAACGAATTGCCGTTGAACATGTTGAAGGTCGTGTAATAGCCGTCGGGCCACACACCGGTCTTCGGATAATCCGGGAATGCCGATCCATAGCTGAAGGCATAGCGGTTGTATGCACCGGTGGCATCGCTGGTTTGCGACACCGCTACGCACTGCAGGTACGGGGCGCTGCTGGTGCCCGCATTGGTCACGGCAAACTGCGAAATCACCCAACGGCCTGCGGCCTTGTCGTAGGCGACTGTCGCATCGCCGTCGTTGTCTGTTTCGCACAGGCCGCCGAAGCCCTTCCATAGAGCACTGGTCGGAAGGGGTCCCTGGACGACCGCGCCCGTCGCCTTGTCGAATACGGCCATGCCGGTGTTGACGACCTGCACGTACTGCGTGGCGCCGACGGCACCGGTGGTGTCAGGCGGTGCGTATTGCACCGTAAAGGCGCCGGCCGGGCCGGTAAAGCCATTGCCCACGCCGAGGATGCCGGAAGCGGCTGCACCGCCCGGAGTTGGCGCGTTCGCGCCGTGCGAAGCAAAATTCTGCAGCGCTTCGTCCGCCTGATTGTCAGGCACGTGCGGCAACGGAAGATCGTGTTCGACGCGATCATGCATCTTCTTGAAATCCGCCGGATTCACGACGACGTCGCGCAACGCAGGCGAGGTATCGTGCTGGACGGCGCTGGATACCTCAGCGTGCCCATGACTGCTCTGCGCAAACGCGGAACCTGTGCAGACGCTTGCGAGAATTGCTGCCGCCAACTTCAGGTGTTTCATTTAGTCGACTCTCCCAATGGGAAGCATGCCAGCTTCCAGAAAAAGCAAAATTCCTCCGAAGCCTCGGAGAAACATTAGCGAAGCCGCCGTTTCGACGACCAAGGCAACTTTCCTTTATTGCGTCCCTGCGGCCGACGAACGGATTGGCGCGGTTGCGAGCCCGCAATCCGAAATCGTCGTTTTCCGTAATCCCCTGAACCTAAAAATTGCCGCGCGGACTATACGTGGTTTCCGAACGCCGTCACCTTGCATTGCAACGTAGGTTGTACGGACAACTACAACTGGAGGCTGTCCGTGCGCTCAGTCTACAGGCGGACCAGTATGTCGGGCCGTGGGGTCCGCTGCGTTTTTTGCCTTGCTTCGCAGCAAAATGGCCAGCACGGGCGGAGTGATCATCGCCGTCAGCAGCGACATCGCTACGATCAGCGCGTAGGTGCGCGGTGAAAAAACACCGGCGGCGAGGCCGAGGCTGGCGACGACGACGCCGACTTCGCCGCGCGGAATCATGCCGACGCCGACGATCAGCGCGCCGCGCGAGCCGAGCGACAGCGCGCCGAGAAAACCGCCCACGAGCTTGGAAACGATCGCGATCGCGGTAATCAGCGCGAGCGACAGCAGCGCGTCCGCATTCGCCAGCTGTGAGAACTCAATCCGGGTCCCGGTCATGACAAAGAAGAACGGTGTCATCAGCGCGAGCAGCGGCTGCGTCTGGTGTTCGAGCGTGTCGCGTTGATCAGTTTCGGAGGCGATCAAGCCGGCGAGAAACGCGCCGATGATCGCGGCGAGTCCGAACTGCGTCGACGCAAACGCGAGGCCCAGACAAAGCGCGAGCACGATCGTCAGCGGCGACAGCGGATTGATCGGCGCTTCCAGCCAGGCCGACGAGCGCCGCATCACGCGCGCGCCGACCAGGCCAATCACGAGCACGAATCCGACCGCTTCGGCGAGCACGATCGCGAGGTGACTCATGCGCAACGTTTCGCCCGACTGCATCGCCGTGACGACGCCGAGCAGCAGCATGGCGAGTATGTCGTCGATGACGGCGGCGCCGAGAATCACGCGGCTTTCCTGCCGCTGCAGCGCGCCGAGTTCCTGCAGTACGCGCGCGGTGATGCCGGCCGAAGTTGCCACGAACGCAGCCGCAACGAACAGCGATTTGGCCCAGTCGAAACCGGAACCGTGAGCCCACAGGCTGCCGAGCACGAACGGAATGATCACGCCGAGCACGCCGACGAGGAACGCACTGGGGCCGACGCGCCTCATCTCGCCCAGGCGCGTCTCCAGACCAACAGAAAACAGCAGCAGCACGACGCCGATCTCGGCAAGCACGTCGAGCGCTTCGGCTGGCTGCACCCAGCCCAGAAGCGAAGGACCAATGACGCAGCCCGCCGCGATCTCGCCGACCACGCCGGGCAATTTCAGCCTTTGCACGATTTCGGCGCCGATCTGCGCAGCGACGAAAACAATGAAGAGGCTGAGCAGGATGTCGCTGCCGTGGCTCACGCCTTGACTCTCTCCTGAGTCGTTGCGTTTTCGATGCAATCCCCCGATGC
>Ga0207695_10001009_pt1 | contig 49724 bp, 48 predicted proteins | sample KBSC54metaG_FD_184354 | JGI IMG/M metagenome (GOLD analysis project Ga0207695, IMG submission 184354) | Corn rhizosphere microbial communities from Kellogg Biological Station, Michigan, USA - KBS C5-4 metaG (SPAdes) (version 2) | ecosystem: Host-associated > Plants > Roots > Rhizosphere > Soil...
TGGTGCCCGGGAAAGGACTCGAACCTTCACGGTGTTACCCGCTAGTACCTGAAACTAGTGCGTCTACCAATTCCGCCACCCGGGCAAGGTGTGCGAGGCTGCGCGCTGCGCAGGGCCGCGAATGATACCGGGCCGCCGGGATGCTGTCTACGTTATCATTCCTGCTTTGCAGGGACACCTTGAGGCAGGATCGCCATGAAAAAGAAAAATGCCCCTGTGGCGCAGCGCGGCAAGCCGCAGCCGAAACGGCCGGGCTGGATGCCGGACCTGCCGGTGGCGAGTAAAGGCAAGCCAAAACGGGGTGCGCCGCCATCGCGCAAGATGCCGCCAGGCCACGCCGATCCGCACGCGCGGCGCGAGGCCGATCGTTACGAACATCCGATTCCGAGCCGCGAGGCGATCCTCAAATTCCTTGGCGATCGCGCGCAATTGATGACGGCCGAGACGTTGGCAGCCGAATTGGACCTGGCTCAGCCCCGTGAATTCGAGGCTTTGACCAAACGTCTCGCAGCCATGGTGCGCGACGGACAGTTGCTGCAGAACCGGCGTGACGGCTATGGCGTCGCGCAGAAACTGGATCTGATCCCCGGAGCGATCATCGCCAACGCCGAAGGGTTCGGATTCCTGCGTGCGGATGCGGGCGGCGACGACATCTATCTTTCTCCGGCCGAGATGCGCAAGGTGTTGCATGGCGATCGCGTGCTTGCCAGCGTGGTCGGGCTGGATCGACGCGGGCGCAAGCAAGGCGCGATCGTCGAAGTGCTCGAACGCCGCGCATCGAGGCTGGTCGGACGCGTCGTCGTCGACAACGGCGTCGTCTTGGTCGTGCCCGACGACCGGCGTTTGCATCAGGACGTACTGATTCCGCCGGGCAAGGACAAAGGCGCGCGCTCGGGCCAAATCGTCGTCGCCGAAATCACGCAGTCGCCGACGGCGCAGCGTGGTCCGATCGGCGAAGTCGTCAGCGTGCTCGGCGAGCGCCTAACGCCTTCGCTGATCGTGGAGATGGCGATTGCCAGCCACGGCTTGCCGCACGAATGGCCGGACGATGTTGTGCGCGCTGCCGCGCAAGTGGAACCGCAAGTGACGGGCGCGGAAATCGCCGAACGCGTGGACTTGCGCAAACTGCCACTCGTGACGATCGACGGCGAGGACGCGCGCGACTTCGACGACGCCGTTTTTGCCGAGCCGACCAAGGAAGGTTTCCGCCTCGTCGTCGCGATCGCCGACGTGTCGCATTACGTCCGACCGACAACGGCGCTCGACGACGAAGCGCAGAAACGCGCGACGTCGGTGTATTTCCCCGGTTTCGTCGTGCCGATGCTGCCGGAGACGCTGTCCAACGGCATCTGCTCGCTCAATCCGAAGGTCGAACGCCTGTGCATGGTCTGCGACATGCTCGTCGGGTTCGATGGCGAGGTGACGCGCTCGAAGTTTTACACGGCGGTGATGCGCTCGCATGCGCGCCTGACCTACACACGCGTGTGGCAGGCGCTCGGCGAGAACAATGGCGACGCACGCGCGGAACTGGCCGACGTGCTGCCGCATCTGGAACATCTGCATCAGCTGTACAAGATCCTGGCCAAGGCGCGGCAGCGTCGCGGCGCGATCGATTTCGACAGCCGCGAAGTGAAGTTCCGGCTCGATGCGAGCGGCGATGTCGTGCAGCTCGGCGCCGAAACGCGCAACGACGCGCACAAGCTGATCGAGGAATGCATGATCGCCGCGAACGTCGAAGCGGCGAAGTTTCTCGATGCGCGCAAGATTCCGGCGCTGTACCGCGACCATGCGCCACCGCCGGCGTCCAAATACGAAGACTTGCTCGAATTCCTGCGCGAGTTCCATCTGAAGTTGCCGCCTGCGGAGCAGGTCCAGCCGAAGGATTTTTCCAACCTGCTGAAGAAAATCCGCGACCGCGTCGATTCGGGCCTGATCCAGTCGGTGCTGTTGCGTTCGCAATCGCTGGCGGTCTACAGCGCGCAGAATTCGGGGCACTTCGGCCTCGCGCTCGAGGCCTACGCACATTTCACGTCGCCGATCCGGCGTTATCCGGACCTGCTCGTGCACCGCGCGATTCGTTATGCGCTGACCAAGGGCAAGCCGTCGGACTACACGTACAGCCCGAGCGAGATGGTGAGCCTGGCCACGCATTGCTCGCACAACGAGCGCCGCGCCGACGAAGCCGAGCGCGATGTCGACGAGCGCTACAAATGCGCATGGATGAGCAAGCACGTCGGCAGCGAATTCGACGGCATCGTCTCCGGCGTGACCTCGTTCGGATTGTTCGTGGAGCTGAGCGAATCGCAGGTCAGCGGCCTCGTGCACATCACGCAGCTGCCGAACGACTACTATCACTTCGATCCGGTACGGCACCTGTTGATGGGCGAGCGCCGCGGTCTCACGTTCCGCCTGGGGGACGCCGTGCGCGTGCAGGTGCTGCGCGCAAGCCTGGAAGATCGCAAGATCGATTTTCGACTGGTGACGCGCGTGTCCACGGAAGCGGAAATGGAATCGGCGCAACCGGGAACCAGGAAAAAGCATAAATGAGCAAGCTTCTGTTTGGGCCAAAGTTCGTTCGCCTTGCCGTACCGAAAAGTGAATGGCCGTGCACGCGCCAATATTTCTGCGCGAATGGGTTGCGTGGAGCCCGCACATGAGCGGCGAATTGATTTACGGCATTCATGCGATCGAAGCGGCGCTCACGCACGATCCGAAAAACATTCTCGAGCTGTATCTGGAAACCGACAGTCAGAATGCGCGGCTGAAGGAGTTGTCCGAGCGCGCGCGCGACGCGGGCGTGAAGCCGCACGCACGCGACAAGGCGGCGCTCGACAAGATGACGGGCGGCGCGCGTCACCAAGGTGCTGTCGCGCGCTATCGCACGCCGCCGCCGCGCAGCGAGAGCGATCTGGCGCAGCTCGTGGAGAAAGCCGGCGCGCAGGCCTTGTTGCTCGTGCTCGACGGCATCACCGATCCGCACAATCTCGGCGCCTGTTTGCGCAGTGCGGAAGCGGCCGGCATCACCGCGGTGATCGTGCCGAAGGACAAGGCTGCCGGCATTACGCCGACCGTGCGCAAGGCATCGTCCGGTGCGGCCGACCGTGTCGCGTTCTTCGCCGTGACGAATCTCGCCCGCACGCTCAAGGCGCTCAAGCAGCAAGGCGTCTGGCTGGCGGGTTTGGCCGGTGACGCCGAACAGGATTTTTATCGACTCGATCTCAAAGGCCCGCTCGCGATCGTCCTGGGCAGCGAGGGCGAGGGCATGCGCCGGCTGACGCGTGAGTCCTGCGATTATCTGGCGCACATCCCGATGCGCGGCAGCGTGGAAAGCCTCAACGTGTCGGTCGCAACCGGCGTGGCACTGTTCGAAGCGCTACGCCAGCGCGGAGCAAAGCCTTGATTCACATGCAGTGGCCCGACGCGGTAGGTTTGTTGGGCGTCGTGTTGATCCTGCTCGCGTACTTCCTGCTGCAAGCCGGGCACATGCGTGGCCAATCGCTCGCGTATCAATTGATGAACGCGTTCGGCGCGCTGCTCGTTCTCGTGTCGCTGCTTTACGCGTTCAACCTTTCGGCGTTCCTGATGGAACTGGCCTGGTTGGCGGTCAGCATCTACGGAATCTTCAGAGGCCGCCGGCGCGGCCTCTGAAGCGAATCAAAGATCCGCAAGCTCCACGTCGGTGCCTTCGTTGATGCCCTCGAACAGGAACGTCGACAGATAGCGCTCGCCGGTGTCGGGCAGCATCGCCAGGATCACATCGCCGGACTTCGCCGCCTTGGCGACTTCCAACGCAGCGGCGAAAGTGCCGCCCGACGATATGCCGCAGAAGATGCCTTCCTTCGTTGCGAGCTCACGCGCAGTGTCGCGCGCCTGGACGTCGGTCACGGTGACGATCTGATCGGCGACCTTCTTGTTGAGCACGGCCGGCAGGATATTCGGCGTCCAGCCCTGGATCTTGTGCGGCTGCCATTCCTTGCCCGACAGCAGCGCGGCGCCCGCCGGTTCCGTCGCGACAATGCTCACATCGGGACGCGCCAGCTTGATCATCTCGCCCGCGCCAGTCAGCGTGCCGCCAGTACCCCAGCCGGTGACGAAGAAGTTCAGGCGTTTGCCGGCGAAGTCCTGCAGTATTTCGGGACCGGTAGTGCTGCGGTGGTAGGCGGGGTTCGCCTCGTTCTCGAACTGGCGGGCGAGGAACGCGCCGTGTTTTTGTGCGTAATCTTCGGCGCGTTTCAGCATGCCGGTGGCACGTTCCGCCGCAGGAATCAGTACCACTTTTGCTCCGAGCGCGCGCATGAGCTTGCGCCGCTCGACGGAAAACGAATCGCTCATAAAAGCCACGAAGGGGTAACCTTTTGCGGCGCACACCATCGCCAGCGCGATGCCGGTGTTGCCGGACGTCGCTTCGACCACGGTCTGGCCCGGCTTGAGCGTGCCCTTCGTTTCGGCGTCCAGGATGATGCCGACCGCGAGGCGATCCTTCACCGACGACATTGGATTGAACGCTTCGACCTTCACGTACATGTCGACGCCTTTCGGCGCCAGGCGATTGATGCGCACCACCGGCGTGCGGCCGATGGTTTCGAGGATGTTGTTGTAGATTGTCATGGCGCCCCTCGCAGTCGGACAAAGTCCGCGGAGCTTAGCGCCGGGCCGGGCGGTGGGCAAATAACCGAGGGCGGGGATCGACCCGCACTTTCGGAATAAGCAATTACTTGTCCGAAATGAATTTTGGGCCCTTGCCTATGGTTTTTTCGTAAATGCCCTTGCCGGCGCGGCGATATTGCGTGAAGCCGTGCTTCTCCGCGTGGCTTTCCTTGAGCAGGTGCGCGCCGCCGACGGCGACACTCGGCGCCGAGATCACGCGCACCACGGCCGCGCCGCATTCGGGACATTGTGTCAGCGGCTCGTCGCGCAGCTTCTGCAGCAGCTCGAAGCGCGACTCGCAACAAGCGCAACCTTTGTCGACGGCGGCGTATTCGTAAATCGGCATGGCTCGATAGTGGTACTGTCCGATGCGATTTCAAGCGGCGGCGTTGGTTTGCGCGTGCCACAAGTCGCTCATCTGCTTCCAGCGATTGACGACGTCGCAGAACACCAACGCGGTGCGTTCGGCATCGTAGACGGCCGAATGCGCTTCGCTCGCATTCCATTCGAAACCGGCGGCCAGCACCGCTTTGTTCAAGACGGTCTGGCCGTAAGCCAGTCCGGCCAATGTCGCCGTATCGAAACAGCTGAAAAGATGGAATGGGCTTTTTTTGTGTCCGGTGCGGCGGATCGCGGCGTTGAGAAAGCCGATGTCGAACGCCGCATTATGACCGACCAAAATCGCGCGCTGGCATTCGTTTTCCCTGAGGGCCTTGCGGATCGGTCGGAAAATCACGTCGAGCGCCTCGCGCTCCTCGACCGCCGCGCGGAACGGGTGCGTCGGATCGATGCCGGTGATCTCGAGCGAACGCGGGTCGATATTCGCGCCGGGAAACGGTACGACGTGCGTGGAGACGACCGGATCCGGATGCAGCAAGCCCTGGTCGTCCATGCGCACGATCACCGCGGCGATTTCCAGCAGGGCGTCCTTTTCGCTGTCGAAGCCCCCGGTTTCGATATCGACGACGACGGGCAGGAAACCGCGGAAGCGCTCGGCGTATTTGGTTGCTGATGCAGACATTGGCGTGAGCATACGCGACCGTGCCGGAGGCAACAATGTCATAATTGCACGTTGCCCCGACGGAGAAACCCCATGATTTCAGCCGACGCTGCGCTCGACCGTCTGCGCGAGGGTAACCGCCGTTTTGTCTCCGAATCGCGCAACGGTGGAGCGCACGCCGGCGAATCGCGCCGCCGTGAGTTGGCGGCCGGACAAAACCCGTTCGCCATCATTCTCGGCTGCTCCGATTCGCGCGTACCCGCGGAGCTGGTTTTCGATCAGGGACTCGGCGATCTGTTCGTGATCCGCGTCGCCGGCAATATCATCGCGCCCTCGCTCGTTGGCAGCGTGGAATTCGCCGCCGCGCGCTTCGGCACGCCGCTCGTCGTGGTGCTGGGGCACACCCAATGCGGCGCGATTGCCGCCACGGTCGAGGAACTCACTCAGCAGGGCGGCCCGCAATCGCCGAACCTGCTTTCGATCGTCAATCGCGTGCGGCCCGCAGTCGAACCCTTGATGGCAACGAACCTGCGCCAGGATCTGGCCGCGTTGCAGCGCGAAGCGGTGCGCGCAAACATCCGCATTTCCGCCAGCCACTTGCGCCATGGCTCCGCATTGCTGGAGGACTTGATCGAGAAGAACGGCTTCCGCGTCGTCGGCGCAGAATATTCCCTCGAAACCGGCATCGTCGATTTTTTCGACGGAATCTAGGCGCGCGCAAACCGTCCGAACAGGAACAATGCGAGCGCACCGAGAATCAGGGCGCCGCCGAACAGCGGAGTCAGGAACAGGAACGGAATCCCCAGTGCGAGCAGCGCGAGCGCCCACGCGTAGGCGTCGGCAAGCGGTTCGGGCATCGGATCGGCTTTCAGCGCGCGACACAGGAAATAGTCCAGACTGATCTTGCCCGGGCCCTGGAAGATGATCGGCAGCAGCATGACGACGAACAGCAGCGGCAGCTTGAAATTGCCGTAACCCATGTCGGTGATCGCGTAGCCCTTGGCCAAGTCGCCCCACATCGCAATCATGTCCGGCCAGTGCGCCGCGGTGGTCGCCACGAATGTCAGGACGAGCAGGCTGTATGCGGCAAAGCGTGTGAACAAGCCGAAGATCAGCAGCACCGAGCCGCCGATTTCGAAATACGTCGCCATGCCCCAGCTGATCTCGGGAGGAATCCTGCTGAACGGAAAAGGGAACTTGTCGATGATATCGGTGAACCAGTTTTCGCCGTGATACTTCTCCCAGCCCGATTCCCAGAATTCCCAGCCCATGATCAGGCGCAGGATCAGCGGCGGCAGCAACTGGCCGATGCCGCGCAGGCGCGCGGTGAGCGATTCCCAAATCGAGATGGCGCTGAACGACATGTGTAATCCCCGCAAAGTCTGGTCGCAAGTATAGACGCGCGATCGGGGATTTCCTTACCGCGTACCGAGAATCGCCTCGTGTGTCTGCAGCTCGGCCAGCATGGCAAGACCCGCATCGCGCAGATGCGCCGCGCCCTGCTCGGCGAGCAGCGCATCCACGCATTGCTCGCCGCTGCGGGCGCTATTGGCGCGCAGGTTTTCGATCAGCAACGCACTGAGTGCGTTGATTTCATGGAAACGCACGTTGTCGTCGCGCCCGCGCACGAGCAACAGAATGGCGGGCTCGGCGGGCGGCTCGTGCGGGCGGAAATCAGCGTCGATGCGATGCACCGGAAAACGGTACGCAAGCACGCACGCGAGCGGCGACACGACCGGTACGCCGGTGAGCGGATCGCCTTGGGCATCGTGTGCGATGGTGCCGATTTCGTTCTCGTCGATCGCGAGCGCGAGTTCGGCAAATTCGTAATGCGCCAGTTCCAGCAGGAATGGCGGATCATCACGCCCTTGCTGCTGGCGCCATTCGAGGTAACGCAGGAATTCGCGGCCGAATTCCGGAAACAACGGCGTGTGGCAGCGATGTTCGCGCAGGAATTCGTGCGCAAAGGCATCCCAAGCGTTCTCGTCATACAGACTGCGGATCACCGGAAAGTTCGATGAAATGAAACTTTCCATGTTGCTGTAGATGAGGTCGCGATAGATCGCCAGGCGACGCTCTTCCACGTCCGGCGCCGGCTGGTTCGGATCGCGGATATTGGCGGTGAACCGGTGTTGCAGCGCATGCGTGCGCGCCAGATCAGGCGACGCGGACATGGGCGTGTTCGCTCGCGTCGATGTAGCGCTGCTGGATCGAGCGGATGCGTTCGAGTTCGCCGAAAAGTTCCGCCAGCGGCGGGAAATTGAAATCGCGTTCGAGCAGCGTCGGCTTGACGCCGAAGCGCGCGTAGGCGAGGTCGAGCAGCGCGTAGACCGGATCGATGATCGGCGCGGCGTGGCTGTCGACGATCAAGTCCGGCGCTTCGTTGTAATGCCCGGCGATGTGCACGTAGGCGACGCGATCGACCGGTATCGCGGCGATGAATTGCGCGGCATCGAAGCGGTGATTGACGCTGTTGACATAGACGTTGTTGACGTCGAGCAGCAGGTTGCAATCGGCGCTCGCCAGCACCGCGTTGGTGAATTCGGCTTCGCTCATTTGCGCGCCGGGCGTCGCGTAGCAGGATACGTTTTCGATCGCGATGCGGCGGCCGAGGATATCTTGCGCGCGACGAATGCGTGCCGCGACCCAGTCCACCGCAGCTTCGGTGTACGGGATCGGCATCAGATCGTACAGATGGCCGTCATCGGAACAGAACGACAGATGTTCGCTGTAGGTGCGGATGCCATGCTCGTCGAGCAGGCGGCGGATCTTGTGCAGCAAGGCTTCGTCGAGCGGTGCCGGGCTGCCGAGCGACAGGGACAGGCCGTGGCAGACGAACGGGTACCGTTCGGTGAAAGCGCGGAATGTCTTGCCGAGCTTGCCGCCGACGTTGATCCAGTTCTCCGGTGCGACTTCGAAAAAATCAACCGGTGCGTCGGGCGTTTCCCGCAGCGGGCCCAGCAGGGCCCGCCGCAGGCCGAGTCCCGCGCCGATGGGTTGGCGTGGACGAGGGTGCATCTTAATGGCTGCTGCAGGAGCCTTCCTTGCCCTTCTTGTCGGCTGAACAAGAACCTTCCTTGCCTTTCTTGTCGGCCGAACACGAGCCTTCCTTGCCCTTCTTGTCCGCCGAACAAGAACCTTCCTTGCCCTTCGGATGCGCGTCGGCCATGCATTTGTCCTGCGCGGCCTTGTCGCTCATTTCCATGCACTTCTTGCCCTTGGTGGCGCCGCACTTGCCTTCGCCACACTTGCCTTCCGGCGCCTTGTCACCGAGCTGGTAGCCGGAATTCATCGGATTCATGTGGAAGCCGGTGTCGGCACGCGCGACCTGGGCCAGCGACAGCGAGCCGATGAACGCGGCGCCAATGGCGAGAGTCAGCGGTTTGACGATCTTGGACATTTGCGTTTACTCCGTGGTTGAGTGGCGGGTACGAGCCGCCGGGAAAGACTGCCGCAAAGAATGCGGCGATCGAATCGGATGGTTTGACGAGGTAGTGCGCGAAAGCCTTACAAGTTTCCCCGCCGCCTACACTATGCCTGCGTGATTACCGGTACAAGGCAATTCGGTGCTGCACTGCAGCCAAGCCAATGACCGGCCGCGCAGCCACTTCATTGCAGCAGTTTTCGCGGCGGGCGGAAATCCGTTTGCGCCGGATTGCCTTCGCTGCGCGTTGATCCGCCGCCGCGGCGCGAAAAGGAGCACGGTCAGTGTCTTCAGGCCGGTCGGCCGGCGCGCGGTTCCCTTCAGAAATACAATTGCGCTCGCAGTTCGAAAATTTCAGGGTCGACGTCGAGATACCGCTTTGGCCCGCTGTAATACTTGGTGCTGTACGCGCGCACGTAGTTGGCCTGAAATTTCAGGTGGGTGCCGAGATACCAGTTCGCACCGATCGTCCAGTCGTGGCCCTTGCCGCCGTATACCGCGGCATCGTTGAGATCGAGCGCGCTGTAGCGCGCCGCGATTTCGAACGCACCGTACTCGCCTGCCGGCTTGACGGTCCCGACGTAGCCATTCTGGTAGGCGCGGCTTTCGCCGGTCAGCACCCAGGAGCCGGAAACATAATAGCCGCCGCCGCTGTAAGTCGCCTTGCCGTCGCTGAAGTTCGCGCGGAAATGCAGGTATTCGCCCTGCAGCAGCAATGGGCCGTGAATCCAGGCGCCTTCGAGGCCTGCGCGGTCGATACTGTCGGCATTCTTGAGATTGCCGGTGTCGAGTATGCGTGTGCTGGTGAGATTTGCTTCCGCGCGCGCCCGGAAGCGGGCAATCGGCGTGGTGGTGATGCCGCGGCCGTCGGTCGTCGCGGAGCGATTTTCGCGCGACGCCGCGATGCCGAGATGAACGATCTCGTCGTTCTCTTTGATCGGGTTGAATACGAGGTGCGCGGCGGGACCATTGCCGTCGTTGTCGCCGTTGAGATCGCCGCCACTGTAATAGGCCAGCGCAAGCAGCCACTGTGGCATGCCTTGATACGTCCAGTCGACGCCCAAGCGACGGCCCATGTTCGTCGCCTGCACCGGCAGCGATCGTTCCATGAACGTGGTCGCGGTCGAAGCCTCGGCCTCCTCCCAACCGACCGGCGTTTTGAACTGGCCCAGACGAAAGTCGCCGATTTGCTTGTTGCTGTAGCGCAGGAAATCGTCGAGCCATGCTTTGCCGGCGAAGTCGTAGCCGATCGCGGCTTCGACGCCGAACGGGGCCTTGGCGTAGACATAGAATTCCTTGCGTCGCCAAGTCGTGGAATCGACGAGAATTTCCTTGCCGGTGACCGGGTCGGCCCTGTCGCCGGAATAGTTGTTCACGTCGGCCTGATAATTGCCTTTGATGCCGATTTCGTAGCCGTCGTCGGTCCTGAATTGGGTCGGCCAAGTGCTGAGCCAATCGTACGCGCCAGCGGAAACGCCATATGCGCCGAGCGTCGCGCCCGCAGTGGTCATGCCGAGCTTGCGCATGAGAGCCCGCGTACCACGACCGGAGGAATTATTCATGCAGGCGTCCGCTGGATGGGCAGCCAGGCTCGCATCCGGCACTCGCTCCAGTCAACGGCGAAGGGATGACGGCTCGGCCTAACGATATGCCTTGTTTCTTCGGCGCAAAAAGCAAGGGCGGAGAATCGCGTTCTCCGCCCTGCCATGATGCGAGCCGGAACTTTTAGAACTTGAAGCGCGCGCCGACCATCGGATCGACCGTCGATGTGTGCAGGAAGCCCGACGCCAGACCGTCGTTCACCTTCGACCACATCGCGCCGGCGTAAACGTCGAAGCGCTTGCTCAGGCGATAGTCGGTCATCAGCGAATAAGCATTGAGCGTGCCACTGCACGAGCTCGCGCTCGTATCGCTGCACCCGTTGCCCTTGAAGCTGTTCTGGTTGTAGTGATACCACGCGCCGGTGATGTCCCAGTCCTTCGAGATCGAATATTTCGCGCCGACCCATGAAACCTGCAATACCTTGTCATGCGCAAAGGCATTGTTGTTGATGACGCTCATGTAGTAGCCGCCCAGGCCGGAGAACGGGTTCGTGATCGGCAGCGACGGATTTTCATATTTGATGTGTTCGTAGCCGCCGGAGAACTTCCAGGCGTCCCAGGTGTAGCTTGCGGCGAGTGTGTAGGCGGTGTTGTCCGAAATCGTCGCGGCCAGCGAATCGTGCGGTGCACCGGCGGCGAGCTGGGCGGCACTCAGCGAGGACGCGGCGATCGCATCCTTCTTGTGCGAGAACAGGCCATCGACTGCGAAACCGTTGTAGTCGAAGCCGAGGTCGCCCTGCCAGGCTTCGCCGGGGCTGCTGTCGGTCTTGCCGAACTGGTAGAGCAGGCCGACGTGGAACATGTCGTACTTGTAGGTGTACTTCAGCGAGTCGTCGAGGCGTGTGTTTTCCGTGTTGCCGCCGCCGGCCGTCGCGCCGGAAAAGCCGATCACCGAGAACGCATACGAACCGCCCATCGGGTCGTACTTGCCGATCGCGTCGGTCAGCAGCGTATTGTTGCGGCCGGCGGTGAGCTGGCCCCATTGCTTGGACTGCAGGCCGATATTGGCCGGGCCATTGAAAAACTGGCCGCAGCGGGCGCCGTCGTTGCCGGTCGTCTGATTGTGGATGTCCACCCCGTTGTTGTGCACGAGCGAGGCGCAGGCATCAGCGAGTTTTCCCGATTGCGGGTTGAAGCCCATTTCAAAATTGAAAATGCCGTTCAAGTCGTCGGTCAGTGCTTCCTTGCCGGTGATCACGAGCTTGGATTGGCTGAGGCCGTTTGGCGCAAACGATGTGATCGACTTGTTGCTGTTCTTGGAGATGAGATAACCCAGGCCGGTGTAAAAATCCTGGCTCAGCGGTGTGCCGTGGGTCTGGTAAGCGATGCCGGCATCGACAATGCCGGACAGGGTGATGCCATTCCAGGTCAAGGAATCATCGGCGCGCGCGGTGCTCATTGCGCCACTGGCCAGCACGGCCGCGGCAAGCACGGTACGGCGCGGCAAACTCGAAAACGAAGAATGCGTATTCATAGGTTTTTCCCTTGGTGGTGAATCGGGTGCCGCAGTTTTGTTTTCGGCGCGGCCAACGAGGCCGCAGCATCTTAGGAATACCTTATTGCAGTTCTGTTACAGAGGCGGCGCAATTCGACCTTAGTAGCATCGAGCCGCATTCGCATTGGGTTTTTGTGCCTTGGTGCATAGCACAACGGCGGCGCCGCCCTGCTCAAGTTTCGCGATCCAAGCGATCCGCGAACGATGCGGCGGACGGCGATCAACCCTGTAGCACTTCGGTAACGAAGCAATTTACGTGGTCTTGTGCCGGTACTCGCAGAGATCGCGGATGATGCACTGCGGGCAATCCGGTTTGCGCGCCGTGCATACGTAACGACCGTGCAGGATCAGCCAGTGGTGCGCATTGCGTTTGAATTCGGCCGGCACGTTTTTTTCGAGTTTGTCCTCGACGGCGCGCACGGTTTTGCCGGGTGCCAGGCCCGTGCGATTGGCGACGCGGAAAATGTGCGTGTCGACTGCGATCGTCGACTCGCCGAATGCGGTATTGAGGACGACGTTCGCGGTCTTGCGCCCGACGCCGGGCAATTCCTCGAGCGCCTCGCGCGTGCGTGGAACTGCGCCGCCATGACGCTCGATCAGCATCCTGCACGCGGCGATGACGTTCTTGGCCTTGGCGTTGTAGAGTCCAATTGTGGAAATGTAGCTTTTGAGCTTTTCTTCGCCGAGATCGAGGATCGCTTGCGGCGTGCCGGCGATCGGGAACAGCCGGCGTGTGGCCTTGTTCACGCCGACGTCGGTGGCCTGCGCCGAGAGAATCACCGCGATCAGCAACTGGAATGGAGTCGAGTATTGCAGTTCGGTGGTCGGATTCGGGTTGACCTTGCGCAAGCGGCGAAAGATTTCTGCGCGTTGCTGCGCGTTCATGCGTGATTGCCCGCTTTGCGCGCCTTGGCCCTTGCGACCGCTGCCGCCACGGAATTCGCGCTGGCGGTCTCCAGGTCGCGCTTGCGCTCGTTCAATGCAGCGGCGCGTTCGGATTCCTCGCGCGCAATACGCGCATTGTGTGCGGCGTAACGCGCGCGGTAACGCGGCGCAAGGTCGCTCGGAGCATTCGGCCGGTTTTCCCGCCTCGCGCTCGGCCGGCTGGCGCCGGCTTCGACCATCGCGATGCAATCCACCGGACATGGCGCAATGCATAGCTCGCAGCCGCTGCATTCGTCGGTAATGACCGTATGCATCAGCTTCGCCGCGCCGACGATCGCGTCGACCGGACACGCCGCGATGCATTTGGTGCAGCCGATGCACGCATCCTCATCGATCACGGCGACTTCGCGCGGCTTCTCGATGCCGTTGACCGGATTCAACGGTTTTGCAGTGCGGCCGAGCAGGTGCGCGAGCGCATCGATGCCGGCCTGCCCGCCGGGCGGACATTGGTTGATTTCGGCCGCGCCCTCCGCGATAGCGCGTGCATAATCCAGGCATGCGGGATAGCCGCAACGCGTGCATTGCGTCTGCGGCAACAGCGCATCGATGCGTGTGCTCAGGATTTGCGCTTGTCCAGCCACACTTCCAGTCCCTGCGCGTTGAGCTCGATGTCCATTGCCAGCAGCTCGCGCATGCGTGCGGGCGTCAGGGCGCAGCCATGCGCCTGCGCACGCGAAACGTAAAGGTCGGACAGGGCCTGCATGGTGCGCGTGTGGCGATTCGCGTCGGCAGCATGCGCGAGCGCGATGGCGACCATGGCATCGATCTGTTCGAAAAGATCGCGGGCGAGCCGTTCCGGATCCTCGACACGGCTGTAATGCGTGAGGAACATCTGCTGCGGCGCATGGGCCAGCATGCGGGTGATCGATGCCTTGAGCGCATCCGGCTCGAATTGCACCGGCGTCGTCGTCGGCAGGATGAACGCGCCCTTGCTCGTGTCGAATTCGCGGTAGGAGAGGCCGAACGTGTCGCCCGGGAAAAACGCGCGGCTGCGTTCATCCCAGACGCTCAGGTGATGGCGCGCATGTCCGGGCGTGTCGATGCAGACGAGCTCGCGTCCGGCCAGATCCACGACATGGCCGTCTGTGGCGGTGTCGATGCGCTCGGCCGGAATCGGCACGAGCGAGCCGTAGCTGCGTTCGAGTTCATCCGCGCCGTACACGGCCGTGGCGCCGGCGATGAGCTGGCTCGGATCGATCATGTGACGCACCCCGCGCGGGTGGATCACGGCACGCGCGTTCGGCAAGTGGCGCAGCAGCGCGCCGGCGCCGCCGGCGTGATCCAGATGCACGTGGGTGAGGATCACCCAGTCCACGGCATCGACGCCGAGATTCTTCTGCCTCAGTGCGTCGAGCAGGCGCGGCACCGAATGATTCGTGCCGACATCGACGAAAGCGGCGCGGCCGTTTTCGACGATGAGGTGGCTGGCATCGAACCGCGGGCGGAAAAAACCCGTATCGATCGCGCTGATGCCGTCCGCGTAATCGATCATTGCTTGCTCAATGCGAACTCGAGGTTCTTTTGCACGCGCGCGCGTTCGGCCTCGGGCAGTCGTGCATCGGCGAGCAGTTCGCGGCACAGCCGCGCCGAATCGGCGTAATCGCCGCACCAATAGGCGGCCACGGCCCATTCGTCGCGCGCGCGCCAATCGTGCACGCTGGCGTCCACGAACAACAGGTCGTCCGGAAACGGCAGCGCGGCCGCGGTACGCGCAAAATCGCGGGCGGCAACGAAACGCTGCTGCAGGCGCAGATAGCGCGCCAGCTCGCAAGGCGCTTCGCCGCGCGTCGGCCGGAAATCGTATGCATCCAGATAGGCGGCAACGATCTGCGCATAAGGCGCACCGGTGCGTTCTTTCAATACGGCAACCTGCAATTTGGAAATATATACTTCCTCGGCCCAGCCGCCCATCGCCACGCGTCTTTCGTACGCCTCGATGGACTCTTGCAGTTGTCCCGCATCGCGCAGACTCTGCGCAAGATAGAAGGCGTAGCGCGCATTGTCCGGTTCTTTGGCGAGCGCCTGCCGCAATACCTGTGCGTCGCGCGTAAACTTTTCGACTTGCGACTGCTGGCTGCGCGCGCCATCGCTGAATACACGAATGCGCAAGCCGGGCAGAAATTGGGCCTGTGCCGCGTGCTGCGATACCAAGGCCTCATGCAGCACGCCGCGCCATGTCCAGTCCAGGTTCAGGCGCGGCAAAGCCACGCGCCGGTAACGCAGTTCGTTGTAGACCAGTTCCAGCGTGTAGGCCGGCGCCTGCAGCGGTGGCCAGGCGAAACCGGCATCGGCATCGAGCACTTCATCGGCGTCGATGATCAGCGCGTAATCGCCATAGTTCTGCGCCAGATCCAGCGCCTCGTTGCGGTTCGTGGCGAAATCCTGCCACGGTCTTTCGATCAGCTCGCCGGGCAGGTCCGCCATGAATCTGCGGATGATCTCCTGCGTGCCGTCGCTCGAGCCGGTATCTGAAATCGCCCAGGCGTGGATATAAGGCTTGACCGAGCGCAGGCAACGTTCGATGACGTGCGCTTCGTTCTTGACGATCATGGAAAGACAAACACGCATCGCCGCGGACCTACTTCACCGCCATGCCGGCCTTGGCGCCCGAATCGACGTCCAGCAGGAACAACCCGCTGTCATCGCCTGCCGAGAGGATCATGCCTTCGGACATGCCGAAGCGCATCTTGCGCGGAGCCAGATTGGCGATGAACACGACCTTGCGGCCGACGAGTTTTTCCGGTTCCTGGTACGCGGCGCGGATGCCCGAGAAAATCTGTCGCTTGCCCAACTCGCCCGCGTCGAGTTCGAAACGCAGCAGCTTGTCCGATCCGTCGACAAATCCACATTGCAACACCGTGCCGATGCGCAGATCGAGCTTGGCGAAATCATCGATGGAGATGCTGCCGCCATTCGTCGGCGCGGCGATGGATTTTGCGGCTGCCTGCGCGGGTGCGGCGGATGTCGCGGCTTGCAGCGAATCTTTCGAGGCTTCGATCATGGCTTCAATCTGTTTGGGGTCGATGCGTGTGGCGAGTGCACTGAATTCGTTGATCGCCGTGCCGAGTAGCGGCGCATGGCTGGCATCGAACCGTGTCGGAATTTCGTTGCATAACGCGAAGCCTTTGCGCGAAATAGCCGGCACCACAGGCGCGAGGTACACGCTGAGCAAGCGGAAATAGTTGATCGCGAGCGTGCACACCGTGTGCAGGCGATCGCGCTGCGCGTCGTTCTTGGCCAGCGTCCACGGTGCGTTCTCGGCCACATAGGCGTTCGCTTCATCGGCGACTTCGACAATCAGCCGCGCGACGCCGGCGAAATCGCAGCTTTCGTACAGCGCCACGCAGCCCGCGAGTTTCTCGCCCGCACGCGCGTAACGCGCGAGCTCGTCCGCCGGCAACGTCGGCGCGAGTTTGCCGGCGAAAAACTTGTGCACGAATCCGGCCGTGCGGCTGGCGAGGTTTACCCATTTGCCGACGAGGTGCGAATTCACGCGTTCCTCGAACGCTTTCAAATCCAGGTCGACGTCCACCGGCGCGGCGGTGAGCATCGTCGCGAAGTAATAGCGCAGGTAGTCCGGATCGAGCCCGGCCTCGAGGTACGTGCGCGCCTGGATGAACGTACCGCGCGATTTCGACATCTTCTCGCCGTTGACGGTCAGGTACCCGTTGACATGCAATGCGTTCGGCGTGCGCAGGCCGGCGCCTTCGAGCATCGCCGGCCAGAACAGGCCGTGGAAATTGACGATGTCCTTGCCAATGAAATGGTGCATGCGCCGCGAACCGGCGGCCGATGGCCGCATGAATTCGTCGAAATACGCCGTGCTCAATCCATTCCTGGCGCCTTTGTCGCTCGCACAATATTTCTTGAAGCTGGCCAGATAGCCGATCGGCGCATCGAGCCAGACGTAAAAGAACTTGCCCGGCGCGCCGGGGATCGGAAAACCGAAATACGGCGCATCGCGCGAGATGTCCCAGTCGCGCAGGCCGCCCTCGGCATCGAGCCATTCGGCGAGTTTGGCCTTCACCGACGAATGCGCGACATCGCCGCCGAGCCACGTGCGCAGGAACGCCGTGAAATCCGCGAGCTTGAAAAAGTAGTGCTCGGAATCGCGCAACTCGGGCGTGGCGCCGGAGATCACGGAGCGCGGGTTCTTCAGGTCGGTCGGAGCGTACGTGGCGCCGCAGTTCTCGCAATTGTCGCCATACTGATCCGGCGTGCCGCAGTTTGGACACTCGCCTTTGATGTAGCGATCCGGCAGGAACATCTGCTTGACCGGATCGTGGAACTGGCGCACCGCGCGCGTGGCAATGTGGCTCGGTCGCGCGTCGCGCAGGCGCGTGTACACGAGTTCGGCGAGCTGCTGGTTTTCCGGCGAATGCGTCGTGTAATAAAAATCGTGCGCGATCCGGAAATCGGCGAAGTCGCGCTCGTGACTGACCTGCACGCCCTTGATGAATTCCTCGGGCGCCACTCCGGCCTTCTCCGCGGCGAGCATGATCGGCGTGCCATGCACGTCGTCGGCCGAGACAAAGTGCACGGTATCGCCGGCCATGCGCCGCGCGCGCACCCAGATGTCGCACTGGATGTAGCCGAGCAGATGGCCGATGTGCAGTTCGCCATTGGCATAAGGCAGGGCGTGGGTGACGAGAATTTCGCGCTGGGTCATCCAAAGGTTCCGAACAAAAGCTGCAGCGCGCGATTATCGCACGCTGATTCGATCGAAGCGGCCGCGCGCCCCGAACGAGCGTGTTCAACTCACAGATGGCAGCCCGCCGGTACAGGTCCGGTGCGCTGCAGATGAATCGTACCCTGCTGCCCTTTGTCTTCTCCGGCAGTGAAGGTGTACGTAAGAGTCATCGAATTGCAGTCCAGGAGCGTCAGGGCCGCAGTGCCGACCTGTATCGATGTCGTTGCTGGCGGGCTGTCGAAGATACCGCCCGAATTCTCATAGATTGCTACGTTGTCGATCGAAGTTGCACCCGCGCCGAGGCCTTCGGCATACAAAGTATACCAATCCTGGCCAGCGGCTCCATTGAGCTGTTGCCCCTGCGGTTTGAACGTATACCAGGCCGCGAACACGTAGCCGCGCGGATTGAAATCGAACATGAAACCCTGTCCGCTCGTATTTGGGTCGGACCAATTTCCCGACAAGGGGTAGTTCGCGGGATCCTGCGCGCTATCGCCGGTGTTCGTGCAAGTCACGTTTGGCGAAAGACGCTCCAGCGGAATGGTGCCGCGGCGGCCATCATCGAATTGGTACGTGAACGAACCATGATCACAGTCGCCGAACTGCGCCGTCGCGATGCCAATCTTGTGGGAATTAATCGCCGGCGGCGCATTGAGATTGCCGCCGTCTACTTCATCGATTTCCAGCGAGCCGACCGGATTGCCATTGCCGACTTCGCCGAATGCCGCATACCAGCGACGACCGCCGGCAGCAGTGACGTCGTAAGTGAACCATCCGGCGAAGAAGAATCCCTTGCCGAGTCCATTGAGGTCGGGATAGGTTTCGATCTCGAAACCTTGGCCATTCGTGTCCGGGTTGAACCAAGAGCCAGTCAGGCCGTGCTGGTCCAAGTTGACGCTGGAAACAATGGCACCCCTAAAGATGCTCACGCGGTTTACATAGGATTGGCCGAAGATTAGCCGATCATCCTGCGCGTTGTATGCAAAGTTGCCGAGGAAATAGAGGCCATCTTCGGCGGCCGCACCGAGCACACTGTTTTCGGCCGAGACCGCGCCATAGGCTCCGCCATTTGCGTTGACGAGAGTCGCCTCGCCAGCGGCGGCGAGAGCCCCATTCGCGCTCAACAGGCTGGTCACGAGATAATCGTTGCCGAGCGGCGCCACGCCCCCCGAGTAGATGTTGTAGTGGCATAGCGGACAAGGAGGTTCCAGAATCGTCACTTGCCCACCGCCGATCTGGTCGCCTGGTGTCGTTCCGATCAACGAGTTCGCGATTGATGCCGCTCCAATCAGGCCCGCCGTGCCGTCGGCCCAGGTCACTGCTCCCACTTGAGCGGCAGTACCGTTGCTCCAGTTCGGACTGACGATGACGTAATTTCCGTTCGGGAGCGGCGTGACGCTGTAACCGATCTGGTCTCCGGGCGAAGTACCAACAAATGAATTGCTGAGACTGACGGGCCCCGTCAGACCCTCGGCGCCATCGGCCCATGTTGCCGCGCCGATGCCCGACCAATTCATGCTCGAGACGACATAATTCCCATTGCCCAGAGCAGCCACGCCATTGCCGGAACTACTCAGTCCGACCTTGTCATTGGCATTCGTCCCGGTCAGTGAATTGGCCGGAGTAACGGGACCGGCTATCCCTGAGGCTCCGTTGCCCCATGTCACGGCGCCGACCTGTGCTATCCCGGCGTCCGACCATTGCGGGCTTGCGACGACGTAATTGCCATTGCTCAGCGCGGTGACTCCACCGGAGCCGACATTATCGTTCGCGGTGTTCCCGATAAGCGCGATCGCTGCGCCGACGGGTCCTACCACCGAACCACTCGCGCCATCGCCCCAGGTTATCGCGCCGACGTGCTGCTTGCTCGATCCGTTTGACCAAGCCGGGCTCGCGACGACGTAGTTGCCGTTGCTCAACGCGACTACGTTCGACCCGACGGCGTCGTCTGCGGTTTGGCCGACCAACGAATTCGAGGGAGAAATAGTTCCGGACACACCCACTGTGCCGTCGCCCCAGGTAACGGCTCCGGCGTTCAGGTGCGTACCATTCGCCCAACTTGGGCTGGTGACAACATAATTGCCATTGGTCAGCGCAACGACCGAAACCGGTGTTGTCACGTACAGCGAATTCGCGGACGTCACTTCTCCCGCTAATCCCGTTTTGCCGTTGACCCACGTTGCCGCTCCCTGCGCCCCGTCGCCGAGCCAATTGCCGCTGAGTACGACGAAATTGCCATTCGTTAATTCAACGACGCCGCCACTGCCGATATTATCGTTAGGCGACTGGCCCAAGAGCGAATTCACTATTGAAACCGAACCAACGGTGGGCTGAGTGCCGTCGCACCAGGTGGTTGCACCGGCGTTGGCATGCCAAGATGGGCTAAGAACCACGTAGTTGCCGTTCGTGAGCGGTGTAATTCCACTTCCGATGCCATCGTAGGTCGAGCCGATCAAGGAATTCGACGCAGAAACGGGCCCACTCAGTCCGGTCGTGCCATTGGCCCAGGTCACGGCGCCGCTGCCGGCGGACCAAATAGGATTGGCAACGACGTAATTGCCATTCGTCAATGCCACAACACTTAGACCGATGAAATCTTGCGGGGTCGTGCCGATCAGCGAATTGTCAGCCGACACGGCGCCTGTCAGGCCAGTGTGACCGTTCACGAAAGTAACGGCGCCGATCTCCGCTGTCGTCTCCGAGCCCCAGAACGGGCTACCGACGACATAGTTGCCGTTGCTCAGGACAGTGATTCCCCATGAACCTACTGAGCTTCCGTGGGTCGTACCGACCAGCGAATTGTCGGCGGAAATGTGACCGGACAAACCGCTGGCACCGTCGACCAATGTAACGGCTCCAGCGTACGTTGCGGCACCGTTCGCCCAATTGGGACTGGAGACGACGAAATTCCCGCTCGGAAGCACGGTGATGCCCTGGCCGACGTAATCGTTCGCCTGGCTGCCAGTGAGCGTGCTGATCAGCGCACCGTCCGCTGTATAAAGGTATACAGCACCCGTGCTCGACGACCATTGCGGATCTGTGACCACGATATTGCCATTCGGCAATCCGACGACCTGCCAGCCAAAGGCAGCACTACCCGCAGGTCCAGAGATATCGACCTGTGCACAGCGTCCTATGTTTGCGACGGCAAACGTGACGAGGCAAAACGCAGCTCGCTGCAGCGATGACGTGGATAGCATTGATTTCCCGGAGTGTATGCGGCAGCCGAGAATAGCGGGTGCGGCACTAGTTGTCCTCCACGCGTTCCCAAATCTGGCTGCGCCCGAGCAGCGGCACGCCGATGTAGCCGTGCACGTCCAGATGCGCGCCGTGATCGCGCAGGCGCAGATTGGCGTGATAAATCTTGCCTTCCTCCGGATCGAGTACTTCGCCATCGGTCCAGGCGTCGCCGTGGCGATGGAAATTCCACAGGATGTTCATGCCGAGTACGGGCTGGTTGTGGCGTTCGCCTGCGCACGGCGTGCACAACGGCGCAGGATCCTCGCCGGGGTCGCGGAACAGTTGCACGATGCGGCCGCTCAGTGCGCCGTCGTGTTCCTCGATGCGCACGAGCGCACGCGGCTTGTGCGTTTCATCGTCGATCGTTCGCCACGTTCCGACCGGTGAAGGTTCGGCGGCAACATGGGCGACGGCTAGCAGAAGCAGGGACGGCAGGACCATCCCGCCATACTAGTAGAACCTGTCCCAAAATCGTGGCGAACTGCCGGGCGCTGTGGATTTCGGGACGCTTCCGTCAAGTGACCGCGCTGCAGCTTTGTGGTCAGGGGGGTGTCCACGGGGTCGGCTGCAACGCGGCCAGCAACGGGCTTGATCTTGAGCGAAACGCGCCACGGCAGCCGAGCCGAACATGCAGGAACCGGTTCGGCTCGGTTACAATAAAAACCCGCCCGTTCTTCCTTTCCGCAATGACTCAAGCCAATGACGAGCGCGTCCGCGCCTTGCTCGCGACGGTGATCGACCCGCACACCGGCCAGGATCTGGTCGCCGGCGGGGCGCTCAAGGGCGTCGGCGTGGACGGCGGCAACGTCGCCGTCGACATTGCGCTTGGCTACCCGGCGCAGACGTTCGCACCGGTGCTTGCCGAGCAGGTGCGCGCAGCCTTGCGCGCGGATCCGGCGATCGCCGATGCCAGCGTCAACGTGACTTCACGCGTGCGTGCGCACAAGGTGCAGAAGGAATTGATGCCTTTGCCGAATGTGAAGAACATCATTGCCGTCGCTTCCGGCAAAGGCGGCGTCGGCAAGTCGACGACGGCGGTGAATCTCGCGCTCGCGCTGGTCGCCGAAGGCGCGCAAGTCGGCGTGCTCGATGCCGACATTTACGGCCCGAGCATTCCGCGCATGCTCGGCGTCTCGGGCAAGCCGGACACCAAGGATGGCCAGCATCTGGAACCCAAGCTCGCGCACGGCGTGCAGGCGATGTCGATCGGCTTCATGATCGAGGAAGACACGCCGATGATCTGGCGCGGACCGATGGTCACGCAAGCGCTGACGCAGCTGCTCAACGAGACGAACTGGGTCGATCTGGATTACCTCATCATCGACTTGCCGCCGGGCACCGGCGACATCCAGCTGACGCTGTGCCAGCGCGTGCCGGTTTCCGGCGCGCTGATCGTGACCACGCCGCAGGACATCGCGCTGCTCGATGCGAAAAAAGCGCTGAAGATGTTCGAGAAAGTCGAAGTGCCGGTGCTCGGCATCATCGAGAACATGGCGCTGCACACGTGCAGCCACTGCGGACACACCGAGCATATCTTCGGTTCCGGCGGCGGCGAGAAGATGGCCACGCAGTACGGCGTGCCGCTGCTCGGCTCGCTGCCGCTTGATATCCATATCCGCGAACAAGCCGACGGCGGTGCGCCGAGCGTGGCCGCGGATCCTTCGAGTGCCGTCGCCGCAAGCTATCGCGAAATCGCGCGCAAGGCTGCCGCGCAACTGTCGCTGCATGCGCGCAGCAAGAGCATCCAGTTTCCGAAGATCGTCATCCAGAACACATGAGCATCAAGAGCGACCAGTGGATCCGCCGCATGGCGGACAAGCACGGCATGATCGAGCCGTTCGAGCCGGGCCAGATCCGCAGCAACGGCAGTGGCGGCAAACTGATCTCCTACGGCACGTCGAGCTACGGCTACGACGTGCGCTGCGCGAACGAATTCAAGGTGTTCACGAACATCAACTCGACGATCGTCGATCCGAAGGAATTCGACGCGCGCAGCTTCGTCGACGTCAAAGGCGAGGTCTGCATCATCCCGCCGAATTCGTTCGCGCTCGCGCGCACCGTGGAATATTTCCGCATCCCGCGCCAGGTGCTGACGATTTGCCTCGGCAAGAGCACGTATGCGCGCTGCGGCATCATCGTCAATGTCACGCCGCTGGAGCCGGAATGGGAAGGCCACGTGACGCTGGAGTTTTCCAACACGACGCCGCTGCCAGCGAAGATTTATGCCAACGAGGGCGTGGCGCAGATGCTGTTCCTGGAGTCCGATGAGGTTTGTGAAACCAGCTACCGCGACCGCGGCGGCAAATACCAGGGGCAGCTTGGAGTAACCTTGCCCAAGGCCTGATGCAAAACCCGCGACGCTGCACCGCGTTGGTTCGTCGCTCAAATCGAAGAGGAATAACAATGCTCAATTCGAATGTTTCCGGTTGGTCGAGAACGCTGTCGAAGGCGTTGCTGCCGGCATTGTTTGCGGCCGCACTGACCGCGTGCGGCGGTCGTGATGACATCAAGAAAGGCACGTCGGACATCGCAGTCTCCAACGCGCCGACCGCCTTCGACCTGACCGTCGCCGCGGACAAGGACAACCAGTTCGATCTCGACGGTGCGACGCTGACGGCGGAGGATCTGCGCGGCCATATCCGCTATCGCAACGAACCGGGCCATCAATCGGTGCACACGATCCTGCTCAAGACCGGCGAGAAGGAAAAGATCAAGAGCACGCATGTCGCGGCCCTGGCCAGCATTGCGCGCGACCTCAAACTGGAAGCCTACGTACGTGACAATGACGGCCATCTGAAGATCATTCAGATCGTCGATGACAAAAAACCATGATTCGGAGAATCGACATGCACAAACTTCTCGTCCGCACCGCCGGTTTTGCCCTGCTGCTGACCGCGCTGGCCGCACAGGCCCGCGACTCGTTCGATGGCGATCGCCTCATCGTCAAGCCGTACAAGGGCGACACGTTCGAAACCGGCGAATACCGCTTCGGCAAGGCCGAACTGTATGGCTACGTCGGTGACCTCAAGGACAGCAAGCACATCAAGGGCATGTTGTTGCGCGATGGCGGCAAAGCCTCGGATGAGCAGAAGCACATCGTCGCGACCATCGCACAATCGCAGCAGATCGATGCCGTCATCGAACTGGACGGCAAGCAGCAGCCGCTCGTCGATCCGAAACCGGCTGCCGCCGTGGCCGCCCCCGAAGCGGCAACTGCGCCGGCCGCGACGCCCGCGACGCCGTAATTCAGTCAGTGGTGCCGGCGGCGTAGTGCTCGTCGTCGCGCGTCGTCAGCGCCACTTCGAGGCTTAGCTTCACCGCCTCGATCATGGTCTTCAGACTCATGTGCGGCGCGCCTGCGTGGCGCGCCGCCTGTTCGGGCAGATACGGCACGTGAATGAAACCGCCTCGCGCACGCCGGCGCGAGCGCGCCAGCGCGTGTGCGAGGCCGTAAAACACCTGATTGCACACGAATGTCCCGGCGCTATGCGACAGCGTTGCGGGAATTCCGTGGCGCTGCAACGCGGCCAGCATCGCCTTGAGCGGCAATGTGGAAAAGTACGCATTCGGCGCTTTTTCCACAACGCGTACATCGACTGGCTGCGCGCCGGCGTTGTCGGCAATGCGCGCATCGATCAGGTTGACGGCGACACGTTCCAGCGAGATTTCCGCGCGCCCACCGGCCTGTCCGAGCGCCAGCACGAGCGCGGGTCTGTGCCGCTCGATCAGAGCGTCCAGCGCAGGCAGCGAGGCGGCAAACTCGGTCGGCAACGTGGCGCCTATGATGCGATGTCCGGCGATGACCCGGCCGTGCAATTCTTGCGCGATCCGTTGCGACGGATTGATCGTCTCGCCGCCGAACGGCGTGAAGCCGGTGACGAGTGCGGTGTGTTCGCGTCGTTTCATGGCAGGCTGAAGAACCAGAGCATCGCGACGTTGAAGGCGAGCAGGGCGAGCGCCGTCGGCCACTGCGCCCGGATCACGCCGTTTTGATCGCGCAATTCGAGCAGCGCCGCCGGCACGATATTGAAATTCGCCGCCATCGGGGTCAGCAGCGTGCCGCAGTAGCCGGTCAGCATGCCCAGCGCGCCGAGCGCGGCCGCGTGCGCGTGATGCTGGCCGATCAGCAGCGGCATACCAATGCCGGCCATCATCACCGGGAATGCGGCGAACGCATTGCCCATGATGACGGTGAACGCGACCATGCCGAACGCAAACGCAATCAGGCAGGCCGCGCGCGAGTCGGTGGGTATGACCGCGGTGACGAGATGCGCGATCGCCTCGCCGACACCTGTCGCGGCGAACACGGCGCCGAGCATCGCCAGCAACATCGGCAGCAGCAGTGCCCAGGACAGTGCATCGAGCAGTCGCGAAGCTTCGCCGACGGCATGGCGCGGATGCGCGCGCGTGAGCCACAGCGCCGCGAATGTCGCGGCGATGCAGGCCACGGTGAGCGCAATCAACGTGAACTGGACGCGATCCGCTGCGGCCCACGGTGAATACGGCTGCAGCAGGCTCAGCACCAGCGTGCCGAGTGGAATCAGCAGTGCCGGCGCAAACAGCTTGTGTCCAAGCCGCGCCGCCGAGGCGCGCCGGAATTCGGCGGCCGCCGGCGCGACGGCTTCGGGCACGCGCCGCAATGCGCCCGATCCGGCGATCAGCGCGAGGACGATGACGCCGATACCGACAGCCTGCGTCGGCAGCGCAGTGCCGCCGATGAAGACGACCGCGAGGATCCCCCAGAACGCGGCTGCCGCGAATCGCTGCGCGCGCAGGTCGTGCAGCGCGCAGGCCGCGAGCAGCGCGCCGGAGAGCCAGAAAACGTACTCAATCTGCACTGCGCGACTCCGCTTTCCTGCGCAGCGCGCGTTGCAGGCGGATCGCGCGCAGCGATTGGATGACGAACGCCGCGATCGCGGTCGGCAAGGCCCATAGCGAGATGCTGCGCGGATCCAGGCTGATGCCGTTCTGCGCGTAGAAGCCCTGGATCAGCAGCACTGCGCCGAACGCGATGAACACGTCTTCGCCGAAGAACAAGCCGGTGTTGTCGGTCGCCGCGCAAAGGGCCTTGACGCGTTCGCGCGCCTCCGCGCCGAGCGCCGGATCGATCTTTTCGGCGGCGGCTTCGGCCATCGGCGCGAGCAACGGGCGCACGGTCTGCGCATGGCCGGCGATGCCGGAAAGGCCGAGCATCGACAGGATCTGGCGCACTGCGAGATAGGCGATCAGCAGGCGCGCGAGCGTGAACGTGCGCATGCGTGCTATGAACGCCGCCGCGTGCTCGCGCAGACCGGCACGTTCGAGCAGGCCGATCGTCGGCAGCGTCAGCAGCAGCACGAGCAGGTTGCGGCTGGCGACAAACTTCGCGCCGATCAATGCGAGCAAGTCGGGTACAGGAAGTCCGGCAAGCAGGCCGCTGACCACGCCCGCGACCACGACGACGAGCGCGGGGTTCGTGCGCAGGACGAATCCCGCGACGACGACGGCAACGCCAAGTAATGGCCAGTAGTTCATTGCGGCTATGATAGCCAACGATGAACGCCACCGGAGCTACGCCATGAAACGCTTGCTGCCGTTTTTGCTGATTGCGCTAAGTCTTTGCTCTTGCGCCAGCGCGCCTCCTGCCGGCGGCGGCACGCGTACGCTCGCGATCATCGGCGTTACCGTCGTGCAGCCGGAAAAGGACGCGGCGCACGCAGCGATGCCGGACGCGACCGTGTTGATCCGCGGCGATCGCATCGTTGCCCTCGGCCCGGCTGCCGCGACGCGCGTGCCGGCGGACGCCACGCGCATCGACGGCAAGGGCCGCTGGCTGATTCCGGGCATGATCGACGGCCACGTGCATTTTTTCCAATCGGGAAATTTATACACGCGCCCCGACGTGGCCGATTTCAACGCGGTGATGCCGTATGCCAAGGAGGTTGCGCGCAACCAGGCGCGGCTGCCGGCAACGTTCAAGGTATGGCTGGCGAGCGGCGTGACCAGCGTCATCGACGTCGGCGGACCGTTCTGGAATTTCCAGGTACGAGACGCGGCGGCCCGCAGCGACGCGGCGCCGCGCGTCGCCACCACCGGTCCTTTGATCTCAATGGTGTCACGCGAGAAACTCGATCTCGGCGATCCGCCGATCGTGAAAGTCGAATCCGCCGATGCGGCGCGCGCGCTGGTCGCGCGCGAGCTGCCGTACAAGCCGGACTTCATCAAGGTCTGGTTCGTGCGCGAGCCGAATGACGATCTGGCGAAGAAGGAGGCGATCGTGAAGGCGACCGGCGATGCCGCGCACGCGGCGCACATCCGCCTGGCCGTGCACGCAACCGAGCTCGACACGGCCAAAGCCGCCCTGCGCGCCGGCGCCGACTATCTCGTGCACTCGGTGTTCGATGATCCGATCGACGATGAATTCATCGCGCTGCTGCGCAAGAACCACGCGCTGCTGTCACCGACGCTGTTCGTCACCAACGGTTATCGCTGGGCGCTTTCGAACCAGTGGCAGGCCACGCCGGAGGAACTGCGCCTGGCCGATCCGCAGATACTTGCCGCGATGCACGATCTGGAGCACATGCCGAAGGACAAGATCCCGCCGCGTGCCGCCAAGCTGATGGCCGAGCACAAGCCGCCGGCGCCACCGACCGTATCGCTGCAAAACCTGAAAAAACTGCACGAAGCCGGCATCACGATCGTCATGGGTACCGACGCCGGCAACATCGGCACGCTGCACGGGCCATCGGTGTTCCGCGAAATGGCGCTCGAACACGAAGCCGGGCTCACGCCGCTGGAAGTGCTGCGCACTGCGACCACGAACGGCGCCGTCGCATTCGGAAATCCCGATCTCGGCGCGATCGCACCGGGCAAGCTCGCCGACCTTGTCCTGCTTACAGCCGACCCGCTCGCCGACGTCGCGAACCTTAGCCGCGCCGAACGCGTGATCAAGGCCGGCGTGGTTTACGATCCGAAAGCGCTGATCGACAGCATTCGTTGATGTAAGGGTGTCGCTTCGGAACGCGTCGAATCGTTCTAGCGAGGTAACCGGCACGAGGGCAAATTCGATGAGCGAAGCGGACAACAACGTCATTATCCAGGCCTGGAACACGGTTCTTTACCAGAAATTCCGCCGTTTCAAGCATCTGCTCGTCGATGGTCTCTCGCAGCACAGCGATGCCGCTCTTGCGCGCTGTCATTTTGCGCCGGGTGCGCGTGTGCTCGATATCGGCTGCGGGTTCGGCGACAGCACGTTGCGCATCGCACGCACGGTCGGACCCGATGGGGTCTGCGTCGGCATGGATTGCGCCGAGAGGTTCATCGAGGATGCGAATGCCGAGGCGCGTGCTGCAAAAGTGGACAATGCGCACTTTTTCGTCGGCGACGCACAGTGCGACGACCTGCGCGGACCCTACGATCACGCATTCGCCCGTTTCGGCACGATGTTCTTCGACATGCCGGGCGCGGCCATGAGCAATGTGCGCAAGGCGCTCAAGCCCGGCGGCGCATTCACCCAGATCGTGTGGCGGCGGCGCGAGGAGAACCCGTGGCTGCACGAAGCCGAGTTGAAGGTGCGCGCGATCGTGCCGGTCGTTTCGCACGCCGACACCAACCAGGTGCATTGCGGTCCCGGGCCCTTCTCGATGGCCGGTCCCGACATGGTGAGCACGATGTTGCGCGGAGCCGGCTTCGAGCACATCACGTTTGAACGCTACGACTGCGATATCTGCATCGGCCGCGACCTGAGCGATGCAATCGAGTTCGCAACGGCGCTCGGTCCCGCCGGCGAGATCATTCGCCTGGCGGGCGCGGAAGGCGAGAAGCGCAGGCCGCAAGTCGTTGCGGCGCTCACCGAAACGCTGACGCCGTATCTGCGCCCGGATGGCGTGTGGGCGCCGTCGAGCACATGGTTCATCACGGCGACGAATCCGCTTTGATGGCGTTTGGTCCATCGGCGAGTGTACGATCCGCTGGCAACTGATCCACCGCATACGGCTGAAGGAGCGTTCCTTGCGCCACGATCGATTGGTACTCGCGGTTCGGGCGCTATTGATGGGTGCATCCGCCGCGCATGCGTGTCCATCCGCGGTGACATCCGCCGGTGACCCTGGCGCCAGCGGTCTTGATCTGCGCACCGCCATTGGGCTCGCCAACGCGAGTTCCGGCTGTGCGATCACGTTCGACCCGAGCCTGAACAACAGCACGATCACGCTCCATCAGGGGCAGATCAACATCATTGCGCCGATGGCGATCGTGGGCCCTGGCGCCGACAAGCTGACGATCAGCGGCAACAACGCGTCGCGCATCTTTTACGCGAAGCCGGTGTCGCTGCAGCCCGTGCCCTTGACCATCAGCGGCGTAACTCTCAGCGATGGCGCGAGCAGCAGCTACGGCGGTGCGATTTATGCCAGCAACCTCGATTTGACCCTGGTCGTGCAGAACAGTGTGATTACCGGCAACACGGCTAATGCAGGTAGCGCACTGTCCGTGTACGCCGCCGCCTCTGTGCTGTTGGACAATGTCGATATTCATGCTAACGGCAGCGGAGGACCTGCATCCTTGGGCGCGCTGTTCATCTCGAGTACGCCCGCAACGATTCGACATTGCATCGTGGCGAACAACACGGTGCGCGGAATACTCGTCAGCGGCGTTCCGAGCGCGTCAGAGGTCTGGATCGATGACTCGGTGATTTCCGCCAACAGCACGACGGGATACGGTGCAGGAATATCCGCCGCGCTCGATAAAGGTTCGCTGCGGGTCACGAACAGCGTCATCACCGGCAATACCGCGGGAGCTGGCGGTGGCGGAGTTTCGTTGCACTATGCAAACGGCAGCTTCACCAACACGCAGATCACCCACAACTCCACCAGTGGCAATCGGGGAGGGGGAATTTTCGTTAGCGACGACGCGCCGCCTTCCACCCAGCTGACGCTCGTGGGATCCACGGTCAGCAACAACTATGCTTACGATTTCGGCGCCGGTATCGACGTGAAAAATGCTTCCAGCGTCAGCATCAAGCAGTCGCTGATTAGCCGCAACAGCACCACGGATTACACCACCGGTGCCAGTGGCGGCGGAATCGCCCTGCATTTCGTGGGCGGCACAACCGCCATCGACAATTCGACGATCTACCGGAATTTTGCGTACAACAGTGGCGGCGGGATCGCGATATTCGACGCGGGCACCGGCGACCGAACGCAGATCACGCAGACGACGATTTCCGGAAACGGAACTTCCGACGTGACCGGAACCAGCAACGGTGTGCTTGGAGCCGGCACTCCGCTTCTCTTCAGCTGCATTCTCGCCAACAATCTGAGTTCGCACGGCACCAGTTCGCAGGATCTGGCGGGTAGTTTTTCTGCCACCTACACGCTGGTGAAGAATCCGGGCGGCGCCGTAATTACCAATAACGGCGGCTTGATTGCTGGCCAGGATCCGCAACTTGGCCTGTTGGCGGTGAACGGCGGCCCCACGCTGACCATGCTGCCGTTGGTCGGCAGCCCCGTCATCAATGCAGGCGGCAATCCGGCCAGCATCATGCTCACAGGAATGGATCGCAGTGTGGATCAGCGTGGGTTGCCACGGCCGAGCTCAGTAGCGGATATTGGCGCGGTGCAGCGGCAATATCCCGAGGACGTGATTTTCCGCAACGGTTTCAACTAGCGGAGTTCTGGCGCGGCCAACGAAATACCCGCGCTTTCGAGCGTCTCATGCAATCTCTGGGCGAACGATGCCGCATCCGGCCGGTCGCCATGCACGCAGATCGTGTCGGCGCGCAGTTCGAGCATGCCGCCGGTGCGGATGTCCACTTTTCCCTTTGTGACAATTTTCATCGCTTGGGCAACGGCGGAGTTGAGGTCCTCGATCACCGCGCCGGGTTCGCGGCGCGGCGTAAGCGAACCTTGGGACTCGTAGCGACGATCGGCGAACGCTTCGTGGGCGACGCGCAATCCAAGCGCTTGTCCCGCGCGCGGCAATTCGCTGTTGGCCAGACCGATCAGGATCAGCTGCGGATCGAAATCGTGCACTGCTCGTGCAATGGCGTCGGCGAGCGCGCGATCGCGCGCGGCCATGTTGTACAGCGCGCCGTGCGGCTTCACGTGCGCGACACGCGTGCCGGCTGCGTGCGCGAACGCGTGCAGGGCACCAATCTGGTACAACGTCAGCGCGTAGGCTTCGTTCGGCGCGACTTTCATTTCGCGGCGGCCGAAACCTTGCAAATCCGGCAGCGACACGTGTGCGCCGATTGCCACAGCGTGCTGTTTCGCCAGCGCAACGGTTTGCTGCATCGTGGAAAAATCTCCGGCGTGGAAACCGCAGGCGATGTTCGCCGAGGTGATCCACGGCATCACTTGAGCGTCCTGGCCCATGCTCCAGGCGCCGTACGATTCGCCGATGTCGCAGTTCAGATCAATGTTGTTCATGTAGTCGCTCGCGGACCGTTTGCGCGAGCGCGGTGATCGCGCGCTCGCGCTCAAGATAAAGAGTTTGCGCAGCTTCGGGTGAAACTTGCGTGAAACGCACGCGCGCGCCAGGGCGGCACTGTGCCAGGCGCGGCAAATCGACTTCCGATATATGCGCAATGCGCGGATAGCCGCCCACGGTCGGCGCTTCCGCCATCAACACGATCGGCGTACCGCCCGGCGGCAGCTGCACGGTGCCGGGTACGACGCCGGCGGAGACCAATTCCAACGGGTCACCCAAGGCGAGTCTCGCGCCGTCGAGGCGATAGCCGACGCGATTGGAATCGGCGCCAATGCGGAATTCCTCGGCGAACAGCGTGCTCTGTGATTCGGTATCGAGGCGCGAAAAATGCGTACCGCCAACGATGCGAATCGGTTCGGTCAAATCGCCGAACCATGGCAATGGATCCAACGACCATTTCGCTGACACGCTCGCCGACGAAATTATCGGCAGCACATCGCCCGCGACGAGTGCGCGGCCAATTCCGGCGTTGACGTCGACGCTGCGGCTGCCGAGCAGCGGCTCGGTCTGGAGGCCACCGGCAACGGCGAGATAGCTGCGCGCGCCGCGCCGCATGCCACCGAAGTCCAGTTGCTTGCCGGTGCGGACCGACAGTGGACGCCACATCGGTACGCTGGCTCCGTCGCAACGCGCTTCGATTGGCGCGCCGGTCAGCGCGATCAGGCACTCGGCGTCGCAGCGCAGGCGCGGTCCGCGCAACGTGATTTCCAGGCCCGCCGCGTTTTCCGGATTGCCGACCAGGATATTCGCCAGACGCAACGCCACCGCATCCATGGCCCCGGACGTGCCGACGCCGATCGCCGCGTGGCCGAAGCGGCCGCCGTCCTGCACCGTCGTCAACAGTCCCGGCGAGATGATTGTAAGGCTCATCGCGACAGCTCGGCGAATTCGTCGGCGTCGATCGCACGCAAGCGCACGCGCGTGCCCGGCGCGAGCAAGGCAGGCGGATCGCGCTCGGCGTCGAACAGCCGCAGCGGCATGCGCCCGATGAGATTCCAACCACCGGGCAAGTCGCTCGGATAGATGCCGGTTTGGGCACCGCCAATGGCTACGGAGCCAGCGGGCACACGCGTGCGCGGACTGGCGCGTCGTGGCGTATTCAGCGCGGCATCCAGGCCGAGCAGATACGGAAATCCCGGCGCGAAGCCGAGCATGGCAACACGATATTCGGCAGCCGTGTGTCGGGCGATGACCTCGCGCGCGGTGAGTTGCGCGTGCCGCGCGACGTTATCAAGATCCGGCCCGAACTCGCCGCCGTAGCAAACCGGGATGTCGACCTGCGCGTGCGCTGGCCCCGGATTCGCCAGCGTACTCTGGACGAAGGCGGCAAGCGCCGCGACCAGGCGTTCGCGTGCGAGCGGCGCGTGACGCACGCACACGCTGGCGTAGGCTGGCGCGACATCGAGCACGCCGGGCAGGCGTGCGGCACGTAGCGCTGCGGCGAGAGCGGTCGCACGTGCATTGACTTCGCTGTCGATGCACTCGCCCATTTGCAGCAGCAGCGCGCGTTCGCCGAGGAACTCGATGACCGGTGTCATCGCGTGCGCAACGTGGTTCGCAAACTTGCCAGGCGCCGCTGCAACGTACTCGCGTCGTAATGCAAAGCCGTGGCTGCGCCCCAGACCGGCCGCGGCCATGCGGCGTCGTGCTGGTGGCGAGCGATCACGTGCACATGCAGCTGCGCGACGACGTTGCCGAGCGCAGCGATATTGAGCTTGTCGGGCTTGTCCATGTCGCGCAGCGCATGGGCGCAACGGCCGATTTCGCGCAGCAGCACGTGCTGGTCGTCGAGTGCCAGGTCAATCAGGTCGCGCATGCCGGCACGGCGCGGTACGACGATCAGCCATGCAAAGCGCGCGTCGTCCATCAGCAGTACGCGCGACAGTTCCAGATCGCCGACGACATGCGTGTCGGCGGCCAGGCGCGCGTCGAGCTCGAATGTTTCCGTCATCCGATCTGTTTGGCGAAGAATGCCAACGTGCGCTGCCGCGCGAGCTGCGCGCTCGGCGCGTCGTAGTGCGTGCCGTCGATGTCGCGGTTGAACGCATGGCCTGCGGGATACGTGTAGATTTCCATTTGCGGATACGCTTCGCGATGACGCTGCACGGCTTGCGGCGGAATGCTGGCGTCGCGTTCGCCGAAATGGAATTGCACGGGCGCCTGGGGTTTTTCGTCGAGGAAACCGACGTTGCGTGCGCCGTAATAGCTCACCGCCGGCAAGCCGAGCCGGGTCGCCGACAGCAGCGCGATCGTGCCGCCCCAGCAATAGCCGACCACGCCGATTTTGCCGGCCGATCGGATCGACTCGGCGGCGCTCGCGACATCTTCGAGGGCGCGCTCGATACCGACATCATTTGCCAGTTGCTTGCCGCGCGCGAAACTCGAAGGGCCGTAGTCGAGCTCCACATCGGATTCGATGTGATCGAAAAACGCCGGCGCGATCGCCGTATAGCCGGCCGCGGCAAATCCGTCGGCCACCGCGCGGATGTGCGAATTGACGCCGAAGATCTCCTGCACGACGACGAGCCCGCCCTTGGGCTTGCCCGCGGGTTTGGCCAGATACGCTCCGATGCATTGCATGCCGGCGGTGTTGAGGCGGATCTGCTCGCCGATTGCCGACATCATGCGCTGCTGACTTCAGGCAAATAATTCATGACCCGGTTCCTTCCGTTGGCTTTGGCCGTATAGACGGCTTTGTCGGCGGCCTCGATCAACATTTCCAGCCGTGCCGGCTTCGGCAGCTGCGACAGCATGGCCACGCCAATGCTGACCGTGGCAATCGCCTTGAGTTCCGGTACGATCGTCGCGAGCGTTTCGGCGACGCGCACGCGCAGGCTTTCGGCGAGCGCGCGCACGCCGACGACATCGCGGCCGATGATGACGGCGATGAATTCCTCGCCGCCGTAGCGGCCGAGCAGGTCGCTGGGCTCGATCCACTGACGCAGCGTCTGCACACCGGCAATCAGCACGCGATCGCCGAACAGATGGCCGCGCGCGTCGTTGATCTGCTTGAAATGATCGAAGTCGACGAGCAGCAGCGCCAATTCCTGGCCGTTGCGCTCGCTGTCGAGCATGCGCGCATCGAGTTGGCGCATCAGATGACCACGGTTGAACACACCGGTCAGCGGATCGGTGATGGCCGCCTGGTACAGTTCCTTGGCCTGGTTTTCCAGGCGCTGGTTTGCCGCGCTGAGCGCACTGCGCTGCGCCTCGATTTCCGCGTTGCGCACGCTCAGAGCGTGATTGAGGCGGCGCACGCCGAAGAACCGCAACGCGAGCATGCCGAGCAGCGCGCACAGTGCGACGACGACCGCGATGCCGAAATTGCGCTGCGATTGCTGCTGCATCAGGCGCGACGCCTGCAGCTGGTTGTCCTTGGTGACGAGCGCGAGCTGCTGATCGGAAGCGGCTTTCGCGTACTGGCTTTCGAGCAGGGACAAATGGCGGTTCGCGCGCGTGCCGAGGAGGTCTTCGCGCAACGCCGCGCGCTTGTGCGCATAGTCGAGCGCGAGCGTGGGTTGGCCTTCGGCCACGGCGAGGCGCTCGCCGAGCGCATACGCTTGCGCGAGCACGGGCTTGTATTGGCTCGCGCGCACGCTCATGTAGCTTTCGTCGAGCAGCTTGTGCGCTTGCGCACGGTCACCGCCTTCGAGCGCCGCTTCGCTGAGGGCGACCAGGCTGCGCGCGACGATTTCCTGCTGGTCGAGCAGGCGGCCCATCTCGAGCGCCTTGTGCAGGCGCGCACTGGCCTCCGGAAGGCGCTTGAGGCCGAGCAGGGCGCGGCCGCTGTCGAGCAGATCGAATCCGGCGGCCGGCCGGTTGCCGATGACGCGCGCGACGGCGAGCGCTTCGTCCGCGGCCGCGAGCGCCGGCCCGAATTCGCCGACGTCGACGAGGTAGCTCGCATAGGTGCCGAGCGTGGACGCATAGTTGGAATAGTCGCCATGACGCGTGGCGACTTCGATCGCGCGCGTGAAGTATTTGCGTGTCATCGCGTCGTCGCCGAGGTCGCGATAGATCAACGCAAGGTTGCGCAGGGTCAATTCGAGGCTGTCGTCGACGCGTTCGCGGATTGCCAGCGACTGCAGCTGCGAGTCGAGCGCCTGCGCGAAATCGCCGCGATCACGCGCGATTGTGCCGAGATTGGACAAGGCGCGCGCGACGTTGCGCTCGTCGCCGAACTTGGCCTGCAGCTCCAGCGAGCGCTGCTCATGCGCGACCGCCGAATCGAATTCGCCGTGGCGGCGATCGATCACGCCGAGGAATTCCTCGGCGCTGCCCTGCGCCGCCGGCAGGTGCTCGCGCGCGGCCAGCTGCGCCAGCTCATTCGCCAGCCGCTCGGTGCGCATGTAGTCGCCGCTGAGCAGCGCCAATTCGCAGCGCTGGATATTGATTGCGGCGGCGCGATCGGCATCCTCGTGGGCGAGTGCGATCCGCTGCGCCTGCGCCCAGTGAAGTTCGGCCAGGTCGAATGCGCCGAGTGCGCGCAGAATGCCGCCGAGGTGGTCCAGCACCGCCACTTGCGCGGATGCGCCGAAAATCGATGGCAGCGCCGGCGACAGGGGTACGAATGCCTGTTCAATCGCACTCGCCAGATGTTGGGCACTCTCCGCGGCCGCGGCGCGCGCGTACATCTCGTCCGGGCGAGCGCTGGTCGAGGCGAACACAGCCGCTGCGCCGAACAGAATCCGGCGTACGCGCCAATTCGATTGGACCCTGTTCATGCCGCCAACGCCCGCTGCCGCGGCCGGATCGGCCGGGGAATCCCGCACAGTGTAAAATGACCGGTCCCGGCAAGCAAAAACCCATGTCAAAAGCCAATCCCAAAGTCGGCTTCGTGAGCCTCGGCTGCCCCAAGGCGCTCGTCGACTCGGAACGCATTCTCACGCAGCTGCGCGTGGAAGGTTACGAGATCGTGCCGAGCTACGGCGCGGCCGATGTCGTTGTCGTCAACACCTGCGGATTCATCGACGCCGCCGTGCAGGAATCGCTCGACGCGATCGGCGAGGCGCTGGCCGAGAACGGCAAGGTCATCGTCACCGGTTGCCTCGGCAAACGCGCGGACGTGATCCGCGAGGCGCATCCGGACGTGCTCGCGATCAGCGGCCCGCAGGATTATGCGAGCGTGGTCTCGGCGGTGCACAAGCAGCTGCCGCGCAAGCACGACCCGCATCTGGATCTGGTGCCGGCGCAAGGAATCAAGCTCACGCCGAAGCACTACGCGTACCTGAAGATTTCCGAAGGCTGCAATCATCGCTGCACGTTCTGCATCATCCCTTCGATGCGCGGCGATCTGGTTTCGCGGCCGATCGACGAGGTGTTGGTCGAAGCGGAGAAACTGGTGAAGTCCGGCGTGCGCGAATTGCTGGTGATCTCGCAGGACACGAGCGCATACGGCGTGGACATGAAATACGCCGCGCGCGAATGGCGCGGGATGAAATACCGCACACGCATGACGCAGTTGTGCGAAGGCCTCGCCGAACTGGGCGCCTGGGTACGCCTGCATTACGTGTACCCGTATCCGCACGTGGACGAAGTGATTCCGCTGATGGCGGACGGGAAAATCCTCCCGTACCTGGACATTCCGTTCCAGCACGCCAGCCCGCGTATTCTCAAACTCATGAAGCGGCCCGGCTCGAGCAGCAAGGTGCTCGAACGCATCGGCGCGTGGCGGAAGCTGTGCCCGGAATTGACGATCCGCAGCACGTTCATCGTCGGTTTCCCGGGCGAGACCGAAGCCGAGTTCGAGGAACTGCTCGCGTTCCTGCACGAGGCACAGCTGGATCGCGTTGGCGCGTTTGCGTATTCGCCGGTCGAAGGCGCGAAGGCAAACGAATTGCCCGATGCGGTGGACGAGGAACTCAAACACGAACGTCTCGAACGCTTCATGGCCACGCAGGCGGCGATCAGCGCCGAGAAACTCAAGCGCAAAGTCGGCCGAACGCTGACGGCGCTCGTCGATCATGCGGATACGGGCGGTGCGACCGCGCGCACCAGCGCGGATGCGCCCGAGATCGACGGCGTGCTGCGCATCCGCGACGGCCACAAGCTCAAACCGGGGCAGTTCGTCGACGTGCGCGTCGAAGCCACCGACGAGCACGATCTGGTCGGAAGGTTGGCGGGTTAGTCGTGCGTTTCGTCGCGCCCGCGCGCGAGGCGATCGATCCGTCGGTATTCATGCGGCCACCGCTGTCGCAATGGTCCGAATATGATGGCCTGCTGCGCGGCCCGTGGCCTAATATCGCCGCGCTCAATTCGCTCGTGCGCGACGCGGAACCGCGTTTCATCGCGCAGACGCCGGAACTCCTCGCCGACGGTCTGCATTACGAGCAACGCATTTTCGCGCGCGGCCAGATCGCCACGCGCGAGCGTAATTGGCATGATTTGCTCAACGCGCTGATCTGGTTGCGCTTCCCACAACTCAAGCAGGCGCTGAATACGCGGCAAGTCGCCGAAATCGGCAAAGTCGGGCCCAAACAGCGCACGCGGGCGCAGTGCGCGCTGACGCATTTCGACGAGGGCGGCATCGTCGTCTTGCTGCGCGATCCGGCTTTGCTCGCGGCATGGGATGCGCACGACTGGCCGGGCCTGTTCTGGCGTGAACGCAGGGCGTGGAGCGACGGTCGCCTCGAGGCGGTCGTGTTCGGCCACGCACTGCTGGAACACGCACTGTGTCCGCATCAGCTGCTGGTCGGCAAGGCACTCGTGGTGATCGCGCAAAGTGGAAATGTGGAAGATGTGATGGCGCACGTCGCCGCGGCAATCCGCGCCGGCGACCTGCTCAACGACCCGCTCGAGTTGCGTCCGCTGCCGCTGTCGGGGATTCCGGGCTGGCACGCGAACAACCTCGAGGAAGCGTTCTATCGCGATGCGCCGTGCTTCCGGCCGGCGCGGGCGGGGCGAAGTTACCCAAGACTGGATCACTCCGCCGGTGTTTCGTAGCTCACCGCAACGACCGTAAACACGCGCTGGCCACCTGGCAGCTGCGCTTCGAATTCGTCGTCGACGCGTTTTTTCAGCGCCGCACGCGCGAGTGGCGAATCGATGCTGATGAAGCCTTGTGCGGCATCGGTTTCGTCGGGGCCGACGATGCGCAAGCGTTGCGTGCGTCCGCTATCGTCTTCGATCTCGAACCAGGCGCCGAAATAGATCGCGTCGCGGTCGTTGGGCCGTTCCGCGGCGACCTTGAGCATGCGCAATCGTCTGCTCAGATAGCGCACGCGCCGATCGATCTCGCCGAGTTGCTTTTTGCGATAAGTATACTCAGCGTTCTCCGAACGGTCGCCTTCCGCCGCAGCGGCAGCAAGCGCTCTGACCACTTCGGGTCGGCGTACGCGCCAAAGATCGTCGAGTTCGTCCTTGAGGCGGCGATGCCCTTCGGCGGTGATGATCGCGGTCGAAGCCGCCGGCGCCGGCCGCCAACGGCTCATGATGGCTTCGCGGGAGTTGCGGAGAGCTTGTCCAGGAACGCGAGGTAAGCGTTTACCTGCGGGATGATCGCATCGTTCGGCAGCGTCAACTTGATCTGATTCAGCATCGCGCGCGCCTGCATCTCCTTGTTCATCTTCTCGGCGAGCAATTTCGAGGCGAGTAGATAATTGCGTCCGATATCCGCATGATTGCGGAAACGCTTGTGGAAGCCGGCGAGCAGGCTCAGCGCGAGCTGCGCGTGGCCGGCCTCGGCGACGTCATTGGCCAGTCGCGTTACGTCCTCGGCCTTGTCGAGCGCAAACGCCGGATCGAGCAGCTGGCACTCGCGCGCGACTTCCACGGCGCGGCGATCGCGATCCTGCGCGAGCAGCAGCGGGATGTAGGCGCGTCCGTGTTGCCCGAGTTCGGCTTTGGCATCGAGCTGCTGCAACCAGTGACGGTATTCGTCGTGCAGGGCGAGCATCTGCGGGTGCGCCATGATCTCCTCCTTGAGCAGGTTGGCCGCGCCGCGCATATCGCCCGCGCCGGCCGCGTTTCGCGCCGAATCGATGATCGCGCGCGCCGCATCGGCCGTGGGCGCCTCGTGCAGCAGCAGGTGGCCGCGGTAACCCAGCGCCTCGCGTTGATCGTGGATCACGCTGCCGATCAGATGGAACGTCGCGATCATGAGGTAACCGACGACGAAATACGTCAGCGGCGCGGCGATCAATTCCGGCATCGCCTCGGCGAGCAGCAACGCGACGAAGCTCTGCACGAACAACGCGCCGACGAACATGCCGACGAGCACCAGGTACGGACGGCCGATGCGCGCGGCGATCATCAGCCATGCCAGCGGGTTGAGCGCACGCGCAATGCCTTCTTCCAGTGCGAGGATCATCATCATCGCCGGCAGCGCGCTCATCAGCAGCGCACCGACGATGAAGGCAGCCGTGCGGCCGCCAAAAAAGCTGGTGAGCATGATGGCAGCGCTGATGAGGATCGCCAGCGCGACCGCATAGCGGCCGACGCCGTCGCTGACCGACAACACGATCTCCGGCGCCTGCGCGCGGCCATTCGCGCTCCAGCGCAGCACTTCGAAGGCATATTGGAAGAATGAGGCCCAGACGATGAGGTCGAGCGCGGCGCCCAGCGCCGGCACGAATTGCACGAGGTGCGCGACGGCAATGGCGACGATCGTCGTCAGCGCGGACTGCTGTAGCGGGTACTGCAGGATCTGCGGCCAGCGCTCGTGATAGGGCGCGAGCGTTTCGGTCTGCGTCGATGCGTTCATTTCTTCAGGATCGAGCCGAGCACGCCGCGAAGTATACTGCGACGCATCGGCTGACGCCGCCGTTCACGTTCGCTTGCGCTGTTCCGACTATTGTACCGATACGGCGCGGCGAGTAAGGTGCGCGGAATCGTTGTGGAGTTCGCATGCGTCCCGTTGTTTCCTTGGTTGTCTGTTCCTTGCTCGCCGGTTGCGCCGGCCAGCCCGCGCAAAGCACCAGCAAACCCGATTCCGCCGTCGCTGCGCTGTACACGCGCATGGACGCCGACACGCAGCGGTACCTCACCGCCAGTGATGGCGGCAAGGCCATGGAAGAAACCGCCGCGCTTGATGACCTGCGCGCCGCCGCGAACGCGTGCGCGAACACGCATGGTTGCGACAACGCGCGTTTCGTCGCCGCGTTCGACAAACTTTTGCGTGAACGCAGCACGCAGGCGCCGCCGTCCGGCGACGGCCAGTCCGCACCGACGGAGGAAAGTGGCGAGGCAGGCGAATCCGCACCGGTGGTCGCCGCGCTGCCGGAAGCGCAACGTTCGGTCGCGCTGCTGAAGGGTCGCAAGCTCGCCGACATCATCGCCATGAATGATCCGGTAAAGCTGGCGATCGAGCAGTGGCTGACGCAATACCGTCCGAACCTCATGAAGGCGTACGAGAACTACCAGTATCTGCGTTCGCGCATGTGGCCGGAATACGAGAAGGCCGGATTGCCCGAAGCGCTGCTGTTTGGAATGCTCGCGCAGGAATCCGGCGGCAAGGTGCACGCGGTGTCGCGCTCGGGCGCGAGCGGGCCGTTGCAGTTCATGTCGGCAACCGGTGCGCGTTTCGGTCTTGGCATCGTCGACGGCTTCGATCAGCGTTTCGACCCGGCGCTGTCGGCGCGCGCGAATGCCGCCTACATGAACGAGCGCCTCGGCGAGTTGAACGATAATCTCGAGCTCGCCATCGGCGCCTACAACGGCGGCGAAGGCGCGATGCAGCGGCTATCCGCGCACGCGCCGCAGGAAAGTTTCTGGAGTCCCAAAATATACTTTGCGCTATCGCAGGAGACGCGCGACTACGTGCCGATGGTGCTCGCGGCGGCTTGGCTGTTTCTGCATCCGGACCGCTATAACCTGGTTTTTCCGAAACTGGAAACCAAGCCGGTGCGCGTGACGCTGCAAAAGCCCGCGTCGCTCGATGAGCTCACGATTTGCATGGGTCAGTCCGGCAATGCCGATGGCTGGTTCCGCACACTACGCAACCTCAACCCCGCGCTGGATCCGCGCCAGAAGCTCGACATCGGCACCGTGATCGAGGCGCCCGCGCCGGCGGCCGCGGAATACGCCAAATCCTGCTCCGCTGGCAAATGGGTGGAACTTGCCGCCGACCTGCATTCCGCGGCACAGCCGATCGCACCGCCCGCGCCCGCGCGCGAGTCGCGCGCGCGTTCGTATGTGGTGCGCAAGGGCGACACGCTTGATGCGATCGCACGCAAGCACGGCTGTTCCAGCGCCGGCGAACTGGCGCGCATCAATCACTTGAAGGCGCCGGATTACCTCGTGCGGATCGGTCAGGAGTTGAGGGTCTGCTCGCGCGGCTGAGGCCGAGCGCATGCATGACTTTTGCCGGAAACTGCTCCTGCGTTTCCGGCATACTGGCCATCCATGGCCATAAAAAAACGCCGGGACGAGCCCGGCGCAATTCCATCTTCGACGTGAATGGGTATCAGGCAGCGACTGCGGCTTCGCCGGGCGGCAGCGCTTCCTTGAGCACGCGCAGCGCGCGCATCAGGTGGCGATGCAGTTCCTGCATGTCGCCGGAATCGGACTGCTTGGTTTCGTAGTAGGCCACGGTCAACCACAGCGCGATGCCGCGCAAGCGCAGGTGTTCGTTGTCGCCGCGCATGCGCGCGAAACCGATTTCAGTGCCGTTGCCCCACGGCTGGTAGCGCGGGCCTTTATCGATCGAGCCGTACATTTGCGGCGCATCGCTTTTCGAGGCCGTGGCGAATTCGCGCATGGCGATTGCGGCGAGCTGGCGACGCGTGGCCATTGGCAGTTCGCCGATCGTTTTCTCAACTTCCTTGAATTGCCGATTCAACTGAATGGAGCGCGTCAGCGCGATGAGTCGATTGACGATACGCATATACATCCCGGTTCTGATGAGCGTTGGGCGGTTGCGACGATTGCACTATATCGGATCGACTTTGGGCGACGCTGCATATTGCGTCACATTCCGACCCCCTGCGTCACATTGTCGAGCATTTTGCGAAGATTTGCACGCGAGATAGAAAATTCAGGCACAGCAATCAGTTAGCTGATGAATCGACCAATTTCCTGGCCCACTTGCACGAAATCCTCTGACTTGAGGTTCACGTCGAGTGCGGCGCTGCCGGCCGGCAAAAGGACGATCACGGTCGAGCCCATATTGAAGCGTCCGAGCTCGTCGAAGCGTTCCAGTCGCACGTTCTTGCCGCGCCAGTCCTTGCGCCGGATCGCCGATGCGTACGGAGGGATCTCCACGCCGCTCCAGACGGTTTCCACGCCGGAAACCAGCATGGCACCGACGAGGATGACCGCGAACGGCCCATGCGCGCCGTCAAAATGGCAGACCATGCGTTCGTTGCGCGCGAACAGGCGCGGCACATGTGCGACCGCAGCCGGCGCGACGCTGAACAGCCGCCCAGGAATGTGCAGCGTCTCGCGCAGAGTACCCGACAACGGTGCGTGCACGCGGTGATAATCGCGCGGCGACAGGTACACCGTGATGAAATGACCATGGGCGTACTTTGCCGCTTCCGCGTCGTCGGCGAGCAATTCGGCGACGCTGAAATCCTGGCCTTTGGCCTGGACAATTCGGCCGCCGTCCGACCCGTTGGATTCGATGGCGCCGAGCTGGCTGACGCGGCCGTCGGCCGGGCAGGCGACCGCGAGTGCGTCCGCGGGCGCGACGCGCGCACCCGCGCGCAGTGCGCGCGTGAAGAACGCATTGAAGCTGGCATAAGCGAATGCGTCGGGTTCCGCGGCTTGCGCCATGTCCACCGCATAGCTCTTGACGACATGGCGAATCAGGAAATTCTTCCACGGCCGCCAAGTCCAACGCGTAGCCCAGTACACGATGCGCGACAGCAAGCGATGCGGCAGCGCGTATTGCAGCAGGATCGATGGTGACGGCAACGATGCGCGCATCAGCGAATCAGTGCAGAAAGATCGGCAACGATGTGCGCCGCAGTGAACGGCGGCCGGAACATTCCGACCAATTGTCCTTGCGGATTGATGATCACGGCCGAACCGCTGTGATCGACTTGCACCGCGCCGTTCGCGTCCGTCGTGCGCGCGTACATGAGGCCGAGCGCGCGCGTGAGTCGCGTCAGTTCCTCGTCGCTGCCGGTTGCGGCGACGAAGTCAGGGCTGAAGAACGCAACGTATTTGGCCAGGTTTTCCGCGGTGTCGCGTTGCGGATCGACCGAGATGAAACCGAAGCGCACGTTTTCCTTGAGCACGCCCAGGTCTTTCCAGGCCTGCTTGAACATCGCCAGCGTGGTCGGACACACGTCCGGGCAGCTCGTATAGCCGAAGTAGACAACGTTCCAATGCCCGCGCCACGAAGCCAGGTCGAGCGGCTGGCCGTTGGCTTGCGTCAAATGAAACTCCGGTATCGGCCTGGGCGATGGATACAACACGGCATTCTGCAGCGCCGGCGCCGCCGGTGTGGCGAGGTAATGCTGGCTCAGCCACAGGCCGGCACCGGCGGCGACGGCGGCGAGCAGAATCAGCCAGACGGGCAAACGCGAATCGGAGGTCATCGGCCCATTATAACGAGCGGCTTCGCCTATACTTCGCGGCCAGCAAACGGATCGATTGCCGAAGAAGCCAGCCCGTGACCGCCGAACTGTCGACCATCATCGATTTCATCCGCTACGGCGCGAGCCGTTTCGCCGCCGCCGGGCTCACGTTCGGCCACAGCTACGACAACGCACTCGACGAGGCCACGCACGCGGTGCTGCAGACGCTGCATCTGCCTCACGATTTGTCGCCGAATTACGGCGCGGCACACATCACGGCGACCGAGAAGAAGCAGGTGCTCGCGCTCATCGAGCGGCGCGTGCGCGAGCGCCGGCCGATCGCATACCTGACCGGCGAGGCGTGGTTCGCCGGGCTGCTGTTCAAGTGCGACGAACGAGCGCTGGTGCCGCGCTCGCCGATTGCCGAGTCGATCCGGGCGGGATTTTCGCCGTGGCTCGATGGCGTCGATGTGCGCCGCGCGCTGGATTTGTGCAGCGGCGGCGGCTGCATCGGCATCGCGATGGCCGTGTACAACCCGGATTGGCACGTCGATCTGGCCGATATCAGCGATGCAGCGCTGGCGCTCGCACGAGAAAATATTCTTTTCCAGAATGTGGAAGACCGCGTGCGCGCCGTGAAGTCCGATTTGTTCGGCGCACTCGAAGGCGAAACCTACGATCTGATCGTCAGCAATCCGCCGTACGTGACCGAGCAGGAATTTGCCGCGCTGCCGCCCGAATATGGCCACGAGCCGGCGCTAGCCTTGCGCGCTGGCGACGACGGGCTGGATTTCGCGCTGCGCATTCTCGACGAGTCGCCGAAGCACCTGAGCAAGGGCGGCTGGCTGATCGTGGAAGTCGGTGAAAGCGAACGCGCATTGTCGCGTCTGCTGCCCGGATTGCCGCTGAACTGGATCGAATTCGAAGTCGGACAGATGGGCGTGTTCGCGATCGCGCGCGAAGACATCGTCAAGCACGCGAAGGCGATCAAGGCGGCGTTGGGAAAACGAAAATAGGACATTCGTCTTTCCGGGGCCGCCGCAGGCGGAGCCCGGAATCCGGTTCCTGCTCGGAATGCGAGATCAGGAACTGGTTTCGCGCCGGCCCGGGAATGACGAGCTTCGGAGCAAATCGTGTCGAGCAACTCGTTCGGAAAACTGTTTACGGTCACCACGTTCGGCGAAAGCCACGGCCCGGCGATCGGCTGCGTGATCGATGGCTGTCCGCCGGGATTGGCGATTACCGCCGATGAATTCCGCCGCGATCTGACGCGCCGCGCGACCGGTACCTCGAAATACACCTCACAGCGTCGTGAGGCCGACGAGGTCGAGATTCTTTCCGGTGTCTACGAAAACACGACCACCGGTACGCCGATCGCGCTGCTGATTCGCAATACCGATGCGCGCTCGAAGGACTACAACGACATCAAGGACGTGTTCCGGCCCGGCCACGCCGATTACACCTATTGGCAAAAATACGGCATTCGCGATCATCGCGGCGGCGGTCGCGCGTCCGCGCGCGAGACGACGATGCGGGTGGCCGCCGGCGTGATCGCGAAAAAGTGGCTGCGTGAGAAGTTTCAGATCACGGTGCGCGGCTGGCTCGCACAGCTCGGGCCGCTGACGCCGCATGCGTTCGACTGGGGTTCGGTTGAGGGCAATCCGTTTTTTTGGCCGGACGCGGCGATGATCCCGGAGCTGGAGAAATATATCGACGCCTTGCGCAAGTCCGGCGATTCGATCGGCGCGCGCGTCACTGTTGTTGCCGACAATGTGCCGCCGGGCTGGGGCGAGCCGATCTACGGCAAGCTCGACGGCGAACTCGCCGCGGCGCTGATGTCGATCAACGCGGTGAAAGGCGTGGAAATCGGCGACGGTTTCGCCGCCGTGGCGCAGCGCGGAAGCGAACATCGCGACGAAATGTATTTGGACGGCTTTACGTCCAATCACGCAGGCGGTATTCTGGGCGGAATTTCCACGGGGCAGGCGATCGTCGCCTCGATGGCGCTGAAGCCCGCCTCGAGCATCCTGATTCCCGGACACACGGTGAACGCGGCCGGCGAGCCGGCGCAAGTGCGTACGAAGGGCCGCCACGATCCGTGTGTGGGCATCCGCGCCACGCCGATCGCGGAAGCGATGGTCGCGCTGGTGCTGATGGATCAAGCGCTGCGACAGCGTGCACAGTGCGCGGATGTGGGCGAAATACAGCCGCGCCTGCCGGCGGTGCGGCCGGCGTCAGGCGATTCGTAGGAGAGCGCGTTTTTGGCGAGCAACAATCCCGGTCGACCGCGCGTGTGGGTGTCACGACCGTTGTTCGACGACATCGTCGAGCGGCTGCGCGAATACTTCGACGTCGAGGTTGAAAGTGCCGATCGCGAATGGACGCGCCAGGAAATGGCGCAGAAGCTGCGCGACAAATCCGGCGCGGTTCTCGGCTTGGCCGATCCGGTCGACGCGCAAGTGCTCGCCGATACGCCGTTGCTGCGCGCAGTGGCCAATCGCGGCGTCGGCTACAACAACCTCGATGTCGCGGCGCTCACGCGTGCCGGTGTCGTCGCAACGAACGTGCCCGGCGTGCTCGATGAAACCGTGGCGGATTTCGCCTGGGCGCTGATGCTTGCCGCCGCGCGGCGCGTGACCGAAGCCGAGCGCTGGCTGCGCGCGGGCAACTGGCACGGCATGTCCTTCCACATCATGCTCGGTGCCGAGGTGCACGGCCGCACCTTGGGTATTTTGGGCATGGGCCGCATCGGCCAGGCCGTGGCGCGGCGCGCGGCCGGGTTTCGCATGCCGGTTATTTATCACAACCGCTCGCGGCTTGCGGCGGACATCGAACGCGATTGCGCCGCGCACCATGTCGATCGTGAAACGCTGTTGCGCGACGCCGACTTTCTCGTCATTGCGCTGCCGCTGACAAAGCAAACGCGCCATGCGATTGGTGCCGAGGAACTCGCGCTGATGAAACGCGATGCGATCGTGATCAACATTGCGCGCGGCGGCGTTGTCGACGATGCAGCGTTGATTGCCGCACTGCGCGAAAAACGCATTGCCGCAGCGGCGCTCGACGTGTTCGAGAACGAGCCGGACGTGCCGGCGCAGCTGCTTGCGCTGGACAACGTCGTGCTCACACCGCACATTGGCAGTGCGAGTCTGGCGACGCGGCGCGCGATGGCGAGCCTGGCGGTCGATAATCTTATCGCTGCACTCGGCTGCGGAGCACACGCCGGACGGCCGCCGAATCCGCTCAATCCCGAAGTCCTGCAACGACCGTAATCCGCAAAATAATTTCTGCCCCGAGTAAATACGATGAACAAGAAAACCGAGTACAAAATCGCGATCGCCGGCGCCACCGGCGCGGTCGGTGACATGCTGCTGGCGATTCTCAAGCAGCGCAAATTCCCGGTCAGCGAACTCGTGCCGCTGGCCAGCGAGCGCAGCGCCGGCGGCAAAGCCGAGTTCGGCAACAAACAGATTACCGTACGCAATCTTGCCGACTACGATTTCGCCGGTGTCGACATCGCGTTCTTCTCCGCCGGCGGCAAGGTCAGCCGCGAGCACGCGCCGCGCGCAGCCGCGGCGGGCGCCGTGGTCATCGACAACACGTCGGAGTTCCGCTACCAGGACGACATTCCGCTCGTCGTCAGCGAGGTGAATCCGGACGCGATCGCGCAGTACACGAATCGCGGCATCATCGCCAATCCGAATTGCTCGACGATGCAGATGCTCGTCGCGCTGGCGCCGATCCATCGCGCGGTCGGCATCGAGCGCATCAATGTGGCGACGTACCAATCGGTTTCCGGAGCGGGCCGTTCCGGTCTGGAGGAACTCGGCCGCCAGACCGCGGCGCTGCTCAATTTCCAGGAGATCAAGCCGTCGAAATTCACCAAGCAGATCGCGTTCAACGTGATCCCGCACATCGACGATTTCCAGGACAATGGCTACACCAAGGAAGAAATGAAAATGGTGTGGGAGACGCGCAAGATTCTTGGCGACGCGTCAATCCAGGTGAATCCGACCGCGGTGCGCGTGCCGGTGTTCTATGGACACGCCGAAGCGGTGCACATCGAAACCCGCGAAAAAATCTCGGCGGCGCACGCACGTACGCTGCTCGAAAAAGCGCCGGGCGTCGAGATCATCGACACCCGCCAGGCTGGCGGTTATCCGACGCCGGTCGGCGATGCGGCCGGCAAGGACCCGGTGTTCGTCGGGCGCATCCGCGAAGACATTTCCCATCCGCGCGGCTTGAATCTTTGGATCGTCGCCGACAACATCCGCAAAGGTGCGGCGCTCAATGCCGTGCAAGTCGGTGAGTTGCTTGCAAAAACCTACCTGTAAGCCAGATCGACCGAGCTGTGCGCGCGTTCACAGAATCGGCAAAAAGGGGAAACAAGTTTAAAGTTTCCCAATAGTTACCTTTGTGTTATAAGGAGTTTTCGAGCTTCGGTTGAGGCTTGCGGCGTGCACGCCGGCCTTGTCTACGTTGTTGGGGGAGTGACCTCATGAAAGGATCGACCAAATTATCCGTTGCCGTCGCCTTGGCGCTGATTGGCGGCAATGCGTTTGCACTCGGCCTGGGTGCGATCCAGGTCAAGTCGAAATTGAATCAACCGCTCGATGCGGAAATCGCGGTACTGTCCGAAAACGCCGCGGACGCTGCCGGGCTCGACGTCAAGCTCGCCACAGCCGAGGATTTCCAGCGCGTCGGCCTCGATCGCGGACGCGTGGCGATTCCGATCGACTTCAGCGTCAGCACGAACAACCGCGGCCAGTCGGTAATTCGCGTCACGAGCAAGGACGCCGTGCGCGAACCCCTGCTCGACTTCCTCGTCGAAGTGAACTGGGCGAAAGGCAAGCTGCTGCGCGAATACACCGTACTGCTCGATCCGCCGGTCGTCGCGCCGACGCGCACGGCTGCCGCACCCGCGCCTGTGCACGAGACGCAAGCCGCGCCTGCGGAGAAGATCGCCGCAGAACCGGCGCAGCCCAAGCCGAAACCTACGCCGGCGCGCGTCAAGCCGCCGCGTCCGGTGGCCGAAACCAAACCCGCACCGGCACCCGCACCGGCTCCGCCGAAACCAAAACCCGCTGCGGCGCCGCACGCTGCGCCGTCGGGAGACTACGGTCCGGTCGCCGACGGCGAAACGCTCTCGGAAATCGCACGCTCCACGCGCCCGGATGAAGCGACCAATCTCAACGAGATGCTGTTGGCTTTGTACAAGGCGAATCCGAACGCGTTCTACAAGGAAAACATCAACGCGCTCAAACGCGGTGCAATCCTGCGCATCCCGTCGCGCGACGACGTCAAGGCCAGCGGTTCGGTTGCCGAAGCCGCCGCCGCCGTGCACGAGCAAAACCAGGCCTGGGCGAACAAGACGCCGGTAGCCAAACCTACGGTCGTCGCCACGACCGGTGCGCCGAAGAAAGCGCCGGAACCGCCGGCAGCGAAACCCGCAACGACCAAACCCGGCGAACACCTGGCACTGGTCCCGCCCGGCGCAGGCAAGGGTGGGCAGGGCACGTCGGATCATCCGGGTACCGCCAGCGGCACGGCCGGCGGCACCGAGATGAAAGCCGAGATGGCGCGCGTGAAGGAATCTCTCGCCAGCCGCGAGCAGGAAGTGACCGAATTGAAGTCGCGCGTAAAAGATCTGGAAAAGATCAACGGCGACGACAAGCGCATGCTTTCGCTCAAGCAGAACGAAATTGCCGATCTGCAGAAGAAATTGAAGGATCTGGAGACCAAGGCTGCTGCAGCTGC
>Ga0207695_10001010_pt1 | contig 49706 bp, 44 predicted proteins | sample KBSC54metaG_FD_184354 | JGI IMG/M metagenome (GOLD analysis project Ga0207695, IMG submission 184354) | Corn rhizosphere microbial communities from Kellogg Biological Station, Michigan, USA - KBS C5-4 metaG (SPAdes) (version 2) | ecosystem: Host-associated > Plants > Roots > Rhizosphere > Soil...
GAATTGATCGAGGCGACGGAATTGCTGGCGCTGCCTGCGCACTATCTCCCGGCGTGCCGCGATCATTCGATGGCCTCTCGGACGGCATCGCGAACCGCGAGATAGTGCGCAGGCAGCGCCAGCAATTCCGTCGCCTCGATCAATTCCGGGTGCTCACCCGCCGCACGCATGCGCGCCGCCACTTCGCGCAATTCCAGCGCACGCTGTTCGCTGGGCGTTTCGTCCAAGCTCAGGAACCAGGCTTGAAGGTCGTCATCCTCGGCGACCACACACGCCAGCTTCGCCAGCGCTTCGGGAAGAACGGCGGTGCTCACTTCCGATTTGTCTTCACCACGATCTCCACACGGCGATTGGGAGCCTGCTGTTCCTTGCTCTTATCCGAAGGAACGAGCGGCCGAGAATTCCCGTAGCCACGCGTCTGGATCCGGTCGGGCGCGATGCTCATCTGCTGGACAAGCCAGTCCTTCACCGATTCCGCCCGCTGTTCGCTCAACTTCTGATTGTATTCCGGCGAGCCAAACGAATCGGTGTGCCCCTCGATGGAAAAGGTGGCCTTCGGATTCCGCTCAATGAGCATGGCCAGCTTTCTGAGCTGTTCCAACGCTTCCGGCCGCAAGTCATAACTGTCGTATTCGAAAAGCGCGCCGCCCGGCATGCCGGCCTTCTCGCCCGCGCGAAGCGGCCCGGTCTGCGCGAGAGCATCGTCCAGCGATCGCATTCCGGGAATCGACGCATTGGAATCGCCATTCCCCACCCCCAGTTTGGATCCAGCGCCAACGGTCACGATCGGCTGATTCGCCGCGCGCGGGCTGTCCTTGAGCAACGCAACATTCAGGGCCGTCAATTCCTTGTCGATGGCGTTGCGCGTGCCGGCCTCCATGCTCTCCAGATGATCCAGTCCAGCTGGATCAACTTTCGGCTTTTCCTGAAGGAGTTGCTTCGAAATCTCGGTGATCTGAGGCGCGACCTGCACTTCCTGCACCTCGGGTTTTTCCGATGGAATCGGGATCGGTTTCGGCGCCGCGGTCGGAACTTTATCCGCGATCTTCGTCACCACCTGGGCCGGGTCATCCATCTTGGGAATCGATACCCGCTTCATCGCGAAGACGCGAGGCGGGGCGACCTTTTCGACCGTGGGAGGATGAAATCCCTCCAGCCGCTTGCGGTAGGCATACAGGAGAAACGCCGCATGCAGCAGGATCGACACGATGAGCGCTCCAAATACCCAGCGCCGCATGATCGGCGCTTCGGCAGCATTGGAGCGGTAAGTCTCGTAACGGGTCATGGGTGGCAAGCATACATGAACCCCGCACGCACACAAATAGCAACGGGGAATCGGTTCTGCGGTGGCTCGTAATCGTAATCTTAATCGTACTCGTAATCCCCTTCACCGCAGCTGCCGGGCAGCCGATCGATTACGATTAGGATTACGACCTCCCTCAGAACACACCAACCACGGAGCAGCAACAACCTCTTCCTCCTCATCTTCATCTTCATCTTCATCATTGTCCGATCCATTGGCAGAAGGATGAAGATGATGAAGACAAAGAGGAAGAGGCATCCTTTTCCCCCCCCTTCTAATTTCTCTTGAGCGAAGGCCCATTCCGCACGCATCTTCCCCGCCCAATCTATGAGTCAGCCAAACCCTAACGTAGCCCGCATGGAAAAGATCGTGAGCCTTTGCAAAAGCCGCGGTCTCATTTTTCAATCCAGCGAGATCTACGGCGGGCTCAACGGCTTCTGGGATTACGGTCCACTCGGCGCGGAACTGAAGCGCAATGTGAAGGAACTCTGGTGGAAAAGCATGACGCGCCTCCGCGATGATATCGTCGGACTCGATGCTTCGATCATCATGCATCCGCAGATCTGGAAGGCTTCCGGCCACGTGGACACGTTCTCCGATCTCATGCGCGAGTGCTCCGTCACGAACAAGCGCATCCGTACCGATCACGTCGAACCGGAATCCGGCACCATCTTTCGCTTCCCCGGCGCCGAATCAGCCGCGACCGGCTGGAAATCCGATCGCCAGATCGTGCTCTTACAGAAGAAAGGCGAGCATCCCGATAGCATCCGCAAACGGGCGCGGCAGTACTATGTTTCGGGAAATTCCGCCGTTACCATCGACGCCGTGACGCTTCTCGGCGAGACGACCGAGCCGGTCGAAAACTCGGTGGACTTCCATCCCGAGAGCGGCGGACTGCTCGGCGAATCGCGGCCCTTCAATCTCATGCTCAAGACCTACGTGGGCGCGACGGCCACGGAGGAGAATGTCACTTACCTGCGTCCCGAGACAGCCCAGGCGATCTTCGCGCAATTCACGAATGTCGTGGCGACCTCGCGGCAGAAGGTTCCGTTCGGCATTTGCCAGGTCGGCAAGGCCTTCCGCAACGAAGTGACGCCCCGTAACTTCACCTTCCGTTCGCGTGAGTTTGAGCAAATGGAACTCGAGTTCTTCATCAAGCCTGACGAAGCGGTGATCGCCACGGAAGGCGAAGTCGCGACCGTCGCAGCCAAAGGACATCCCGGCGAACCGCAGCCCAACTGGGGCTGGCAAGCCTGGCACAAGTACTGGGTCGAAGAGCGCATGCGCTGGTACAACGAAATCGGTCTGCCACGCGAAACACTCGAAGAGTACTGGCAGAAGCCGGAGGAACTCGCCCACTACGCCCGCGCCACGGTGGACATCATGGTCAAGTTCCCATTCGGATCGCAGGAACTCGAAGGCATCGCCGCCCGCAGCGACTTCGATCTGTCGCAGCATCAACGCTTCTCGGGCAAGGCGCAGACCGTCCACGACGACGATCTCCGCGCCGCGCTCACCAAGCTCGATCCGGCCAAGCAGCAGGAACTTCGGGCCAGCTATTTTGCGGCTCGGAAGGGATACCTGCTCAGAACCGGAGAAACCGAAGAAGCCGCCACGAAAGCCGCCGGAGAAGAAGCCGATCGTTTCCTCAAGGGATACTATGTCCCGCACGTCATCGAGCCTTCTGCTGGCGTGGATCGCCTGCTTCTCGCGCTCGTCTGCAATGCCTTCGACGAGGAAGAAGTGCCCGATGCCAAAGGCAACATGGAAGTACGCAAAGTCCTCCGCTTCAGTCCGCGCGTCGCGCCGATCAAGGTGGGCGTCTTCCCGCTGCTCAAGAACAAGCCCGATCTGGTCAAGAAAGCCTACGAAGTGCGTGACCTTCTGCGTCCGCACATGAGCGTTTTCTATGACGAGAAGGACGCCGTTGGCCGGCGCTACCGCCGCCAGGACGAAGCCGGCACACCTTTCTGCGTGACGATCGATTTCGACACGATCGGCGAAAACGGCGACGAGTTGAAAGGCACCGTCACCCTGCGGCACCGCGATTCGATGCAGCAGGATCGCGTGAAGATCGAAGATCTGATCGGGCTGCTGTTGCCCCAGGTGCAGTAAGTCATTTCAGTGGAAGCGGCGTGACGCGCCGCCGCTTCCACTTTCCCTTGCCCCCGGGCTGCGCGTTGTTCTTGGAAATCGCCTACACTGTGGAAGTCTCCTCCGACCTCGTGCATTGGTCCTCCGGCCCCTCGAATGTCCAGGAGATAACCCAACCCGATGGCATCACCATCGTTGATCGCGACCTCGCGTCCGCCAATTCAACCCCGCGTTTCATCCGCCTCCGGGTCACAAGGTTACAATAGCGGCGGCAACTGCGCGCGTCCAGGCACTCCCATTTTCGCACCTTTCGTGGACCCGCTTCCGTGCTGGCGCCCGCGATGGCTTTCTGCCACAAACCGCCTCCGCCATGACCACCGACGCAATTGCCCGCCTGCGCGCCGCCATCCGCGACGTGTCCGATTTTCCCAAACCCGGCATCATCTTCAAGGACATCACCCCGATTCTCGGCGATGCCGAGTTGTTCCGGCTGGCGATCGACACCTTTGTGGCGGCTTCACGCGATCTGAAGCCCGACAAGGTGGTCGGGATCGACGCCCGCGGCTTTCTCTTTGGCGCGGCAGTGGCGTACGAACTGGACCTTGGCTTCGTGCCCGTCCGCAAGAAAGGCAAGCTTCCCTGGCATTGCGAATCCGCCGCCTACCAACTCGAATACGGAACCGCCGTTGCCGAGATGCATTCCGACGCGCTGAAACCGGGCGATCGCGTGGTTCTCATCGATGACCTGCTCGCCACCGGCGGCACCGCTGCCGCGGCGATTCAGCTCATTCGCAAGATGGGAGCGACGCTTCTGGAAGCGCAGTTCCTCATCGAATTGGGTTTCCTGCACGGACGGAAGAATCTGCAGGATACGCCAATCCGCGCGTTCATGAATTTCGAGTAAGAGCGATCGGCTCTCAGTGGTCCATTCGTGATCGCAATCTTGAAGCAAAGTAAGTAGTACTGCAGCCCGGCAGGTCGCCCTACCGGGCGAATGGCGCTTAAATAAGGATCTTCCACTCGATACAGGCCCGGAGGGCCGTTGGACAGTAGCTCCGGGCGAATAGCCCGGAGAACCGAAGACGGGCGGGCAGCCCCGGATGGGGCGTCGGATTCCTGTGCGTTCGTAACTATAAAGGCCGCTTCTTTACAGAACATCGCCCGTCCGTTTTTGCTGCGTCTGGTGGTCCGACGCCCCTTCAGGGCTGGTCCGTACCCGTACCATCTCCGGGCTGTCGCCCGGAGCTACTGTCCAACGGCCCTCCGGGCCTGAAATCAGGCGAAGCAATCGCTTGCTTAAGCGCCATTCGCCCTGCCGGGCTGGAATAGTTACGCTATTCTTACGGCTCCAGCTTCGAAAGCGCTTCCCAGTGCGCACGCTGTTCCGCGGTGAGCTCTTCGGGAAGCGTGACTTCGACCACCACATAGAAATCGCCACGCGCCGTCGCGCTCGTCGGCATGCCCCGGCCCTTGAGGCGGAATTTCCTCCCCGGCTGCGTGCCGGCGGGAACTTTCAGGCGTATCGAACCCTCCGGTGTCGGCACGTTCACCTCGGTTCCGAGCACTGCTTTCCATGCCGGGATCTCCAGTTCATGGAGCAAATCACTGCCATCGATCTCGTATTCGGGATGCTGCGCGAAGCGGACTGACAAATACAAATCTCCCGCGAGGCCCGCGTGGCTCCCCTGTCCGCCTTGACCAGCAAGCCGGATCTTCTGCCCTTCGCGCACGCCTTTCGGGATCTTGACTTCGTAGGTCTCGGTCTTCGATTTCCCGTCGCGACGGAAGGAAATCTTCTTTTTTGCTCCATGGAGCGCTTCCTCGATGGTGACGAGCAAATCGGCCTCCACATCGCTGCCGCGCTCCTGCTGAGGCTGCTGCGGACCAAAGCCGCCGAAGCCGCCAAATCCCCCGGCTTGCCCACGTCCTCCACCTCCACGCGCCGTGCCGCCACCGCCAAAGAATTGCTCGAAAAAGTCGCTGAAACCCGTACCGCCGAAATGGAATCCGCCCTCCCCGGCGCCAGCACCAGCTCTTCCTCCACCCATTCCTCCCCATCCAGGTGGCGGTTGCTGAAAACCGCCCCGATCCCAATCGGAGCCAAGCTCGTCGTACTTCTTCCGTTTCACCGGATCTCCCAATACCTCGTACGCTTCATTGATCTCCTTGAACTTCGCCTCCGACGCCTTCTTGTCCTTCTCTTTCGCGACGTCCGGGTGATGCTGCCGGGCGAGTTTCCGGAAGGCTTTCCGGATTTCGTCCTGTGATGCGCCCTTCTCGACGCCGAGGGTCTGGTAGTAGTCCTTGTATTGCACTGGCATACTTTCTTGTCGCGAAACCATACGCACTCCGGGCACGGAGTGCCAACCTCTCATCTGAACAGTTCGCCTTTCCGTTCCCGCACGCGGAGGAAGTCCGTGTCACGCGAGAGAATCACTTTGCCCACACGGCCCCTGTTCATTTAAACCTCCCGCTTTCCGCCGATGTTTGCCTTCGTTGTTCAACGCTTCGCCTCGATGCTCGTAGTGCTCTTCTGCGTCGTGACGATCACTTTCGTCCTGTTCCAGATTGCCCCCGGCGGTCCCTTTACCCGGGAACGCAATCTTCACCCAGCCATCCAGGCCGAGCTGGAAAAGCGCTTCAATCTGCACGGCTCGATCTGGGAGCGATACGTCACATATCTTGGAGTTCATCCCAACGCCACAGGCCATTATAGCGGGCTTCTCCAGGGCGACCTTCAGCCCTCCACAAAATACATGGACCATACGGTGAAGGAGCTAATCGCGCAGACCCTGCCCATCTCCGCGACCCTGGGCGGAACGGCATTTCTGCTCGCCACCACTCTTGGAATCTGGCTTGGCGTTCTCGCGGCCATTCGTCAGCACACGTTTGTTGATACAGGCGCCATGCTCGGCGCGCTCCTGCTGATCAGCATTCCTTCCTTTGTCGTTGGGCCCCTGCTCGTCCTTATCTTTGCCGTTTGGCTGCGATGGATGCCGGTCGGCGGGTGGAATTCGCTGAAAAGTCTCATCCTTCCGTCCATTACCCTGGCCGGACCTTACATCGCCTATATCGCCCGTCTCATGCGGTCCAGCATGCTGGAAGTGCTGAGTCAGGATTTCATCCGCACTGCCCGAGCCAAAGGACTTACCGAAGCACGAGCGGTCTATCGCCACGCTCTCAAAGTGGCCATTCTCCCGATCGTGAGCTTCACCGGACCGCTCGCTGCAAATCTTCTCACCGGGTCGATCATTGTTGAAACGATCTTCAATATTCCCGGCATGGGGCCCTTCTTTATTAATTCCATTTTCAACCGGGACGTCTTCCTCGGTTGCGGCGTCGTCATCATCTATTGCACGCTCCTTGTCTTCCTGAACCTCGTCGTGGATATCGCCTACTCCATTCTCGATCCGCGGATTCGTCTGTATGCTTGAGACTGCCGGATCCTCAACGAAAGCAGGCCGCGAACTCCCGCCCGCACTTTCATGAACGCCACTCAACCGCCGGGCGTTTGGCAGCGTCTGCTAAAAAACTACATGGCCGTCGCCAGCATGATTATCCTGCTGGTGATCGCTATCTTCGCCATTTTCGGACCGGCAATCTTTCATACCGATCCCCACTCCACTTCCCCTGATCAATTCGCCTCTCCGTCAGCACATCACTTCTTCGGTACCGACATCAACGGCCGGGACGTATTCTCTCGCGTTATCGAAGGCGCGCGGATCTCTCTACTCGTCGGTTTCAGTGGCGCTATTGTCAGTTTGATCGTGGGCACCGGGTATGGACTCGTGGCTGGGTATGCCGGTGGAACCACCGATGGACTGATGATGAGGTTTGTCGAAATCCTCTACGCGATTCCGCGGCTCATTATCATCATTCTGGCCGTATTCATTTTTGATCCGTACCTCAAACAAGCAGTGCAGAACTTCCGGGATGGCGCATTGGTTGGCTATACGCGGGTGATCATCCTGATCATGTCCCTCGGGCTCATGGAATGGCTTACCATGGCCCGGATCGTTCGCGGCCAGGTGCTGGCCTTGAAATCTCAACAATTTGTCGCGGCGGCTCGTTCCCTCGGCCAAAGCCACGCCAAAATCATTCTCCGGCATCTGCTGCCCAATCTCATCGGCATCGTCATCGTCTATCTCACCCTGACTATTCCCTCCGTCATTCTCGACGAATCGTTTCTCTCTTTCCTCGGCCTTGGAATCCAACCGCCCCAGGCGAGTTGGGGAAGCCTCCTCAGCGACGGCGCAACGGTGATCAACCCGGTCAAGAGCTACTGGTGGCTTCTGCTCTACCCAGCGTTGATCATGTCCATCACCTTGCTGTCCCTGAACTTCATCGGCGACGCCCTCCGCGACGCCCTCGATCCACGCGGGAAGAAGTAGTTCAAATTTAGCATTTAGGATTTACCATTTAGCATTTGCCGGTTCGAACGGCGCACGCGGCACAAATGCTAAATCCTAAATCCTAAATCTTAGATGTCCCCGCTTTCTCGCGAAAAAGAGCAGCAGCTCATCGCCCGCTTTCTGCCTATCGAAGATGTCCAGGAGCGGCTCGCTTTGATTGTCGATCGCGCCCGCCGTTTTGCGCCGCTGACCGATTCGGAACGCTGTGAGACAAATCGCGTGCAGGGATGCAGTTCGCGCGTCTGGATCGCAGCATCCCATGAGAGCGGGATCTGCCACTTTCGTCTGGATGCCGATTCCACACTGGTCAAAGGACTCGCCGGTCTCCTTTGCGAAATCTATGACGGCACGGCAGCCGGCGACATCGCCGCGACAGAACCCACGATCCTCGAATCGCTGCATCTCATCGATCACCTCTCGCCCACTCGCCGACACGGGCTTGAGCAAGTCCGTCGCGTGATCCGTGAATTCGCTCTCGCCGCGACCGCCGACACCGCTCCGCGATGAGATTGTACGATGCGCACAATCATCTGCACGACCATCGGCTCGATGCCGTGCGCGATGCAGCGTGTGCAGATCTGGAGCGCATCGGAGTCCGGGCCTCGGTGGTCAACGGGACGCAGGAAAGCGATTGGGAAGCGGTTGCGCAACTCGCCCGGCAACACGCCTGGATCCGGCCCAGTTTCGGTTTGCACCCGTGGTATTCCAAGGAACGCTCGCCTGATTGGCGCCACACACTCGTCCGCCGGCTCGATGAAAATCCGCACGCGGCGATCGGCGAAATCGGACTCGATCGATGGATCGAAGGACATGATCTCCCCGATCAAATCACTGTCTTCACCGCACAGCTCGCCCTCGCCGCGGAACGCAATCTACCTGTCGCGATCCATTGCCTGAAAGCATGGGGCGCCCTTCAGGACACCCTGCATGAACACCCGGTCCCACAAAGAGGCATCCTCCTGCACTCCTACGGCGGCCCTCAGGAAATGACGGAAGCGTTCGTCAAAGCAGGAGCGTATTTCTCCTTCTCTCCTTACTTCCTTCGTCCCGGCAAGGAGCGGCAGCGCGAAGTCTTTGCTCACCTGTCGATCGAGCACATCCTCGTCGAAACCGACGCCCCTGACATGGCCCCGCCCGATTCCCGAAACCCACATCCCTTGCGCGATGCGGCTTCAGGCGAAACCATCAATCACCCAGCCAACCTCGAAATCGCCTACACCGGCCTCGCCGAAATCCGGGGAATGACCGTGGAGAGTTTTGCGGAAGTTATAGAAGAGAACTTCCTGCGTTTCTTCGGTAGATAACTTTTGAAATAGGAAGCAGCCACCCACGTCCATCAATTTAGTAATCTAGCAAAATTTGGTAATTTAGTGAAAACCTAACCGCTCGTTTCAGGCGGCGGCATTACTCAGGAAACATCGGGGCATATGCCGTCGCTTCTATTTCGGGCGCTTCAACAGAGGACTAAATTACTAAATTGGGAGGCCGGGGGAGTTAGTTCTCGATCCGGTACAGATTCGTCCGCGTGCGCACATACAGCGCATGACCGGACACGACCGGCGATGACATAATGCCGTCATCGAGATGCGATTCCGCCAGCACCTTGAATTCCCGGCCAGTCGCCAGCACCACCACCTTACCCTCTTCATTTCCCGCATAGATATGCCCTTCAGCCAGGATCGGCGAAGCCGAGTAATTCCCGCCGATCCGCTGACGCCAGACATCCGCGCCGGTCTTGGCTTCAACGCAACTCGCCATCCCGGCATCGTCCGTCATGTAGAGAAGACCGCCGTCGAGCAGCAGTGATGGCTTGTTCGGCACGGCTTTCTTCAGACGCCAGGCGAGTTGTGATTCTTCCAAAACGCGAGGTGATCCGGAGGGAAAATCTTCCGGCATCTTTACCGCGAGCAATTGCCCCTTGGAGAAGCCCGTCGGAAAGAAAACCATGCCCAACCCCACCACTGGCCGCGTGCTCGCACTGTGCTGGGCACGTTCTTCGAAACGCCACAGTTCCCGGCCGGTCTGCGGATCGTAGGCGTAGTGTGCCTTGGCGCCGCTCGAGATCAGGACCGGATGACCTCCCACCATCGTGATCTGCGGAGTCGAAAAGGCCTTGCGCAGATCGCCTTCTCCCACCGGTTTGCCGTCCTTGTCGAGGTCCTGGAAATCAACCGAGCGATCCGTCTTCCACACGGTCTTGCCGGTTTTTTTGTCGAGCGCGACGACGAATTGGAAATCGCTGCCGTCGAAATTCATGATCAGCAGATCGCCCCACAGAATCGGTGATGAACCGGCACCACGGTAGTGATTGCAGACAAAGTCACGGCGTTCCCACAGCACTTTTCCCGTCGCCGTATCGAGACAAGCTGTGCCGGGCGATCCGAAGGTCACATAGATCCGCCCTTCCTCGATGACCGGAGTCGGCGACGCGTAGGAATTGAACTTATGGCAGAACTGCGGGTTATCGACATGGAAGAGCGGCAGGTCGCGCAGGATCTTGCCCGTCTCTTTATCCAGACAAAGCACGGCCAACTCCGTGCCGTCTTCCGTGGCCGTCGTGACCCATACTTGCGAACCCCAGATCACCGGCGAAGACCAACCCTTGCCGTGGATCGCGGTCTTCCATTTCACGTGATCGTTCTCACCGAAACTAATCGGAAGCCCCGTGGCATCCGAGTGGCCGTCGCCATCCGGTCCGCGGAATTGCGTCCAGTTATCCGCGGCAAAGATCGGACTCGCGAACAGCAACGCGGCGCAGGCGAAACGCGCGCAAAAAGCGCGGCTGGGGAAACGAAACGAACCGGAGCGGGGAGCGGAATGGATCATGGGGAAAAGCGATTGGGCGAAATTCAGGCGCGGTACTTACTACTGAGCGGCGATCTCCGAGTGTGCGCCGGATTTCAAGGCGTAGAGATTCGTCATCGTGGAAACGTAGAGCACACCGTTGGCCGCAGTTGCCGTACCGCTGATCGGCTTCCCGAACTCGAGCGAACACAGCACCTGCTTTTCTTTCTTCGCCGCCATGATCCAGAAATCGCCATGCCGCGTACCAAGATAGACCTTGCCATCCGCGACGAGCGGTGACGCCCAGACTTCGCCCTTCAAATCCTGCGTCCAGTAAGGCTGCCCGGTCGCCGCATCGAGACAGTGCAACTTGCGCCCGACATCCGCGATGTAGATCAGGCCATCGGCAATCGCCGGCGTGGACATGACATGCTTCTCCAGCGGACAGCTCCAAATCGCGCCGTCCGCCGTCGTGTCACCCGTCTTCGTGGCATCGATGCACTTCAGCCACGCCTCATTCCGTCCCCACCAGATATCGCCGCCGCCTGCGACAAACAGCCGGTCATGGAAGAAGACCGGCATTCCATAGATATCGCTCGGGCTTTCGCGCTTGTTGCCGGTGAAACGGTGAATGTCCTCTTTCGGTGTGTTCGGATCGGGATCGAATTGCCAGATCTTTTTCAGCTTCGCCACTTCGCCTTGCGGCGGTGCTTTCGCGAGCGGCTCAAACGCGCGCACCACTCCATCGCCACCGCAAAAGAAGATGACATCGCGCCCATTCACGTGGCCCAGCGAAGGCGAAGACCACGTGGCATGGAAGATCCGCGGGCCAATGTGTTCGTCGTCCCGGGCGAGATATCGTCCCGTCCTTTTATCGATGACGATCAAACTTGGCGCATCGGGTGCGCGCATACTGCGGTGCGTGTTATCCACGCCGGTTCCCGTATTGAGATAGAGATAGTCGCCGTAGACGAGAATGGAACTGTGCGCGCCGTCGTGCGGCCAGATCCCGGCGTCTTTCACCATATCGAAAAGCCAGACGATATCGGCATCAAAGGGACCGGGTTCGACTAACTTCGAAAGCCCCTCCGAAGGCAGCGCGAGTCGCGGTGAAATATCCGCGCCGGCCACGGGCTTCGCCGGTTCTCCGGAAGGTGGCGCCGTCATGTGCGCCGCTTCGTCGAGATACGGACCGTCGTTGCCATTCGCCATGCCATCGATGTCCAGGCAAAGCACTTCGCCACGGTTATCGACCGTGTAAACGCGCTTGCCTTCCACCGTTACCGGAGAAGACATGCCTGTCTTCGGCCAGTCGAAATACGGATCCTCCTCCCGCTTCGGCACCACAAGTTGCCAAAGCATGTGCCCATCCTTTTCATCGAGACACAGGAGCACTCCACGATCACCGAGATTCCGCGGATCACGCGGCTCCTCGTTGTTCGTTCCGATAAAGACACGCCCCTGCGCGACGATCGGCGTGCCGTGCGATTCGGTGCCCAGCCTGGCGACCCACGCAACGTTCTTGCCGGTCTGCGGATCAAACGTATCCGGCAAACCCGTTTCGGATGACACCATGTTCCGGCTCCACGCCTCGCCCCATTGCGGTTGATCAGCCGCCATCAGCGGATGCGCCAGGCAGAGCATGGCTCCGCTCAGGAGCGTGGTCGCGATGCGGAAGCAGCCGCGGTGTTCGGGCGTGGTGGCACGGGAGGGCATCTCTGGAAAATCCCCGAAGGAATCACTTCTTAATCCCGTTTTCAACCAACCGGAGATTCTCCCGCCCGCTTTTATGCCACTTGCGCTCCATCCGAGCCGATCGAACTCGTCGGGCACGATTCGAGCGCCTCTTCCGCCAGGGCGATTTCCTCCGCGGTGACTGGCTGGCGGTAGACGACCGAAACGCCCGCCAAATCGTCTCGCCGCAGGAAAGCCGGGGCGATGCCGCGGCACAGGTCGCAATCGATGCAGGATTCATCGACGTAGAAGGCGCCGGGCACGTTTTCAGAAGTACGGTATTTGAGTTCTGCCATAAGTGCCGAAAGCTTGCCCTCGGATCACTCATTCATAAAATTCATTAGCCGAATTGATTGATTCTTAAAATGCATCACTTTCTCGCGACTGTTCCGTTTGATCTCTACGAGCTGCACCTGTTTCAACTCGTCGCCAACCACCGTTCTTTCAGCAAAGCGGGCGCGGTGGCCGGGCTCACGCAAAGCGCTATCAGCCGGCAAATTCAGGCGATGGAAGAAAAGATCGGCGTACCAGTCTTCAAACGCACCACCCGCCAGGTCGACCTCACCCCCGCCGGAAAATTCCTCCTCGAGCGCTCAATCCGGATCGGCAGTGATGTGGAGCTTTGCCTCACCACACTTCGTGAGGAATTTGCCAATGCGCCGAAGCAACTGCGCGTGGGCGTTTCCACGACCGTGAGCATGGCCTACCTGCCGGGCTTCTTCGTCGCCCATCGGCGGGCGCATCCGGAGGTCCGTCTCGTGATCTCCCATCTGCGTAGTGACACGATCGTGCAGAAGGTCGACGCAGGCGAACTCGATGCCGGGATCGTCTGTCCACCGACCCGTCTGTCCCGTGCATTGCAAATGACTCATGGCATCGACGATGCATTTGCACTGATCTTTCCCCGCCAATTTTCTCCCCCTCCACCCGCGCAACCCTATCGCGCTCCGCTTTGGCGCAAGTGGATCCGAGAACAACCGTGGCTGCAAATCAGCGAAGACACCCAGACCGGCTGGAAGCTGCGGGATTGGCTGAAAGCACGCGGCTGGACTCCGGCCACCACCACCTACGCGGACAACTTCGACCTCATCATCAACCTCGTCTCCATGGGGCTTGGCGTGAGCCTCGTGCCCCAGCGCGCGCTCGCGCTCTATGGGCGAAAGAAAGGAATCCAGCGGGTCGCCATCCCGAAACGCTTCTCCCGGCAACTCGTCATCCTCACCCGGCGAACCCCGAAACAACCCGGCCATATCCAGGAGTTCCTCGACCACGTCTTATTTTGACCGCTCTTCTTCAGCTAGTCCCTCTTCCTCCTCCTCGTCATCCTTACCTTCATCTCTATCCACGAAGAGAATGGCGATCGTCACGGCGAAGACAAAGAGCGAAAGCGTACTCCCATGCGCCGAAAGATAATGAATGAGATAGTCGACGCATGGGAGTTTGATCACACGAAAAGGCGGTTATACGTTCCTAGTTGGCATTCACCGCAGCGCAGTACCACCGCTTAACGATAGCGCGTCGTGCGCCGGTTCGAGTGCGTAAGACGACAACGAACGGTCCGAAACGGGCGCGGTCTGGCTTGGGTTCAACGGAGGAAAGGGTGGTTTTCACGGCGCGGAACGATTAGCTCGTTTGGGACCACGCCGATTGGGTGAGAATGTGGATTCCGCAGGAGGGTTTCTGCGGACCCATCAGTACATGAAGTGAATCATGGCTCGCGCGAATTCCGAAGTCCCAAATTAAGTAATTTAGTCCTTCTCCTAACCGTCGAATCTCGGAAGCGGCGTGAGTCGGGCTGAACCTGGAAGAAGTGCGGCTGGTTTTCCCTAAATTGCTAAATTGCTCCACCTGGCCGGGGGCATTGGAGGCATTTTGCAGGGCCGTCGGCAAAAGCCACGAAACTCGCCTTCGATTCCTGTGTTCCATCGGCTCATGCAGCGCGATGCAACCGCAACGCAACTTTACGCAGAAACCATCGCCATCCTCGACAACCCTATTTTCTTGCGCTGATTTTCGCTCTCCCTTCCAGGCAACTCTCCTCACTCCTCCCGCTCTTCCATGTCACACTCCCCTTTGTTTTCCCGCCGCGATTTCGTACGCACTTCCGCTCTCGCACTCGGTGCTTTTGGCCTCAGCCGCACCGCATGGGCCGATTTCCCGAAACGGAAGATTCTCTTCTTCACCAAATCCAGCGGCTTCGAACACTCGGCGATCAGCTACAAGAAAGGCGAGCCCAGCTTTGCGGAAAAAGTCCTGACCGAGATCGGGCCGAAGAATAATTTCGAGCTCACGTTCTCCAAGGACGGTTCGCTCTTCAATCCGAAGTACCTCGCGCAATTCGACGCGCTCTTCTTCTACACCACGGGTGATCTTTGCTCGGCGGGAACCGATGGCCAGCCGCCGATGTCCCCCGAAGGCAAGCAGGCGTTCCTCGATTACGTCAAGGCGGGCAAAGGCTTCATCGGCACCCATAGCGCCAGCGATACCTTCCATACGAACAACGAGGCAAAGAAGGGACCGGAGCGTTACAAGAACTTCGGCGCAGCGGCTGATCCTTACGTGCGCATGCTCGGCGGCGAATTCATCAAGCACGGTGCACAGCAGAAAGCGCATATGCGGGTGGTCGATCCGAAATTCCCCGGGATGGAAAAATACGCGGCGGGCTTCGATCTGAACGAAGAATGGTATTCGCTCAAGGATTTCAGCGAGGATCTCCACGTCCTGCTCGTGCAGGAGACGGATACGATGAAAGGCATCGAATACCAGCGTCCGGCGTATCCCGCCACGTGGGCTCGCGCTCATGGAACCGGCCGCGTTTTCTACACGTCGATGGGGCATCGTGAGGACGTTTGGACGAATCCACTTTTCCAGGACATCCTCCTCGGCGGCATGCATTGGGCCTGCGGTGATTTGAAGGCGGATATCACGCCGAATCTCAAGCAGGTCGCACCCGGCTGGGATCAGAACCCGCCCTTCCCGCCGGAGACTCCGAAGGCGGCAGCACCGGCTCCAGCAGCGGGAGCACCTGCTGCGGCAGCTCCGGCGAAGTAGTAAGCGCGGGGTTGTTGTGGAAGGAGCGGCGTGCTGGAAGGTGCTGCTTCGTCAGCACCGCGGCTGGGGGTGGGCGGCAGGAAATCTCTTCCTCATCATCTTCATCTTCATCATTATCCAATCGTGGACGGGACAAAGATGAGGAGGAGGAGGAAGAGGAAGAGGGACACACCACCCCCCACCCACCCACCCGCCACAGCGCTGACGAAGCAGCGCCCTCCACACACCGGCAGGCCAACAAATCCGCAATCCGCGATCCGCAATCCACCCCTTTCCGCATGACACGCTTTCGCCACTTCTTGCTAACAATCGGCTCAGTTCGCGATTGAGCCTGCCAAGACTCTTCCACACTATCTCCCTTCCAACACATGAAACTCCCTGTCTTCTCCTCACTCCTCGCCATCGCTTTGGCTGCCGGCCTTTCCGCAGCCAATGCCGCGGAACCCCTCAAGGCCCTGCTCATCGCCGGTGGCTGCTGCCATGATTACGCCAAGCAAAAGGACATCCTGAAGGAAGGCATCGAGAAACGCGCGAATATCCACGTCGACGTCATTTACTCGGAAGATCACAACACAAAGCCGAAGTTCCCGATCTACGGCAATCCCGATTACGCCAAGGGCTATGATGTGATCATTCACGACGAATGCGCCGCCGATATCAACGATCAGGCCGTGGTCGAAGGCGTGCTCAAGCCGCACCGTGACGGCATCCCCGGCGTGAATCTCCACTGCGCCATGCACTGCTATCGCATCGGCAACCCCAATGAACCCGGCACGCCTGGAACGCCCCACGCCTTCTGGTTCGAATATCTCGGTCTGCAGTCCAGCGGCCACGGTTCGCAGCTTCCCATCGCCCTGTCTTTCACAGACAAGAATAGCCCGATCACCAAGGGCATGAGCGATTGGACGACAATCAACGAAGAGCTCTATAACAACATCAAGATCTACACCGGCCAGGCGCTCGTGCACGGCAAGCAGACGGTGAAGGTGAAGAAGAAGCAGGCCGACGGCACGGAAACCGAAGAGACGAAGGATAACGATTATGTCGTCGCCTGGACGAATCTCTATCAGGGCAAGACCCGTGTCTTCAGCACCACGATCGGCCATAACAACGACACAGTGAAGGACGACCGTTATCTCGACCTCGTCACCCGCGGTCTTCTCTGGGCCGTCGACAAGATCGACGCCGACGGCAAGCCGAAGGCGGGCTACGGCCCTGGCGGCAAGTAACCCGTAAAGTCTCTCTCAACACACTCAAAATCCCCCGCCATGAAACGCCTGATACTTGCCTTCCTTATCACCGCCTTTCTTGGCGGGGTGGTCCTCGCCGCGGAACCGCCCAAGCCTCTGCGTGTGCTGCTCGTTTGCGGCGGCTGTTGCCACGATTACGAAGCACAGAAGAAGATTCTCAGCGAGGGCATCCAGGCTCGCGCCAATGTCGAGTTCACCATCGTGCACGAAGGCATTCCGCACGATGGCGATGATGGCCGGAAGACCCGGGTGAGCATTTATGAAAAGCCCGATTGGTGGAAGGGGTACGATATAGTGCTCCACGACGAATGCTTCGGCTTTGTCTCGGACAATGCCTTCGTGGAAAACATCACCGCCGCGCACAAGGCCGGCGTTCCCGCGGTGCTGCTCCACTGCTCCTCACATAGCTATCGCATGGCTACGACGGATGAGTGGCACAAGCTGGTCGGCATCACGTCGCACAGCCACGAGACCAAGCACGATCTCGATATCCAGACCATCGCGGTCGATCACCCGGTGATGAAGGGTTTCCCGGTGAACTGGCACGACCCGCAGGATGAGCTCTACAAGAACGAGAAGGTATGGGACACGGCCACTCCGCTCGCACAGGCTTATGGCGTGGATACCAAGCAGAACCACGTCTGCATCTGGGTGAATACTTACGACAAAGCCCGTGTCTTTACGACCACGCTCGGCCACTCGAATGAGACGGTTTCCAGCCCGGTATATCTGGATCTGGTCACCCGCGGGTTATTGTGGGCGTGCAATAAATTGAATGATGATGGGACACCGGCAGCGGGGTATGGCCCTGGTGGGAAGTAAGGAGGCAGGTCCGCGGGGCAGGCCCGGCCTGGCGGTCTTCTTCTTACTCTTAATCCTAATCTTAATCTTAATCCCCTTTGTTAGGGATAAGTCGTCCTCTGGTCTATCGGCCTCCGCAGCGGGACAATGCCAATGTCAGGCGGTGTTTTGTATTCGGGTGAGGGAGTAAGATTAAGATTAGGATTAAGAGTAAGAGCCACCACCTTTCCACTTACCCCTCCAGCCGGAAAACCTCCTCCATCCCCACCGCCACAGGACTTGCATCCGGGTTCGTCGCCATCAGTTCCTTCATATACTGCCACCACCTCCGGCAAACCTCCGTCTGCGCAATCGCCGCCCAGCGTTCTTCGCTTTCGATCTCAGCATAGCCGAAAAGCTGCAGCGTCTCCGGGTGCAAGAAGATCGAGTAATTCCGCACCCCGTACTCGCGCAGGACTTCCTGTAACTCCGGCCAGATGGGCTGATGCCGCCGCCGGTACTCCTCAACGTTTCCCGGATGCAACTGCATGACGAAACCTTTGCGGATCATGGCCAGGGCTTAGTTTTCTTTCTCTTCTCTTTCCTACCTCAGAGCTTCCGATCACTCCGCGCGCTGCGCAGGTGAATAGTCTTATGTTCGAGGTCGTGCACCGCGCGAATGTAACGCACCGTGCGGCTGCGCGCACGCATGAGGATGGAAGTCGTGATCGCCTTCTTGCCCATGAGCTTCACGCCGGGCAGCAGCGGACTGTCGCTGATTCCCGTCGCACAGAACAGCGCGCTCGATCCACGCACCAGGTCGTCGACGTTATACACGCGGGTCAGATCTTCTTCGCTAACCTCTTTCAACAAAGACGCGCGCTCTTCCTGATCACGCGGCCACATGCGCAGAAGCATCTCGCCGCCCAGCGCCTTCAGCGCCGCGGCCGTCAAAATCCCTTCCGGCGAACCACCGATCCCGTAGTAGAGATCCACCCCGGTATCCGGAAGCGAAGGCGAAACCGCGGCGGTAATATCGCCATCCGTGATGAGGCGCAGAGACGCACCGACCTCACGCACTTTGGAAATGATGTGCGCGTGCCGCGGACGATTCATCGTCATCACCACCACCTCGGCCACGCGCTTGCCCAGTGCATCGGCGATGCGTTCGAGGATCTTTTCCAGCGGGTCATCCAGCGCGATCGGCTCCATGCCATCTTTGATCGCCTTCACCACCTCGGGTCCGTAAGCGAGCTTTGTTGCATAGAAGCTGGGCAGATTCCGCATTGCGTGCTCCTGCCCACCGAACCGCTCACTCGCCGCCATCACCGAAATCGCGTTCGGCATTCCTCCGGCGATATTCGTCGTGCCATCGATCGGATCGAGCGCGATGTCGAAGCGCGGCGAGCCGGGCCGCCACGTCCCGAGCTGTTCGCCGAGGAAAATGCCGGGCGCATTATCTTTGATCCCCTCGCCGATCACCACCTCACCCGCAATGTCCACGAGATCGAATACGCCGTAGATCGCATCGCACGCCGCGGCGTCGGCTTTTTCTTTCTCGCCGCGGCCCAGCCAGTGCATCGAGTTGAGGGCGGCGTTCTCGGTGGCGCGAACGAATTCGAACTCGATCGTGCGTTCCGGATCGGAAGAGGTCAGTGAATTGGGGACGTATGTTTCCATGAAAACGAAAAGTCAGTGGCGCGGATAAAATCGGCCGCGTCGGGCCGAACAAATGCAGACCGGCCTGAGGGGAACCTGCCCCTCCTTCCCGGGCAGAAGGACGGTGGAAATCAGCGGGCGCCGGTGGGCACCGGACCAACGCTCTGGCGCTGGATGAATTGGGTGGGAAAGATGGTTTGTCGCGGAGGGATGCTCTCTTGCGCTGTCGCGCGTTCGATGAGCATCTGAGCGACGGCTTGAGCCATCTCACGCATCGGTTGCGCAACCGTGGAAAGTGTCACAGGCAGAAAACGGCCCAGCGGAATGTCATCGACCCCAACGACCGAAAGGTCCTCCGGCACGCGGATATTGCGTTCCGCCGCAGCCCGCATCGCGCCGATGGCCGCGAGGTCATTGAGTGCGATGAGCGCCGTGGGCCATTCATTCCGCGGCTTTTGGAACAACGTCACCGCCGCCTCATAAGCGCTCTCGATCGAAGGTCCGCAGCTCAAAAAGGCGAACCCACTCTCGCCAATGCCCTTCGCCACGAGGATCTCGCGGAAGAGATCCGGCCGATCACCGTCTTCCTGTCCCTCCGCCAGAGCGCAAAGAAAAGCAAAGTGCCGGTGCCCAAGTCCATACAGCGCTTCCACCGCCTGACGCAGTCCGAGCGTGAAGTCTGAAAGTACGGCATCCACCGGCAGCGGTTCGCCGCCCGCCACGCTCAAGGCCACGAATGGCCGGCTCTTTTGAAACTGCTCGGCGAGAAAAGCGCGATGCACTTCGTGGTCACTGAGAAACGCCGCCACGCCGTCGACCTGGCGGGTCATGATATCCGAAAGACAATGCTTCTCGCGATCCAGGCTCGTGCGCCAGCTCTCGATGAGCAGATCGTAACCCGAGGCATCAGCCTCCACTTCGAGCAGGTCAGCAAACTCGGTGTAGAAAGGATTGTGTAAGTCGGGAATGAGTAAGGCGAGTGAGTCAAACCGGCCAAAACGCAGCGCCACCGCAGCCCGATTTGGCTGATATCCCAATTCCTCGGCGGCCTTGAAAACACGGGCCTCCGTTTCCTTGGAAGCCCAGGAATTCGGGCGGCGATTGAGAATGGTGGACGCGGTGTTGATGGCAACACCGGCGCGGGCAGCAACGTCTTTAAGGCGGACTTTCATGAGTGAGTAAACTGGGCAAACGGCTCGGTTTGTTCGACTACCGGGCGGCAGCACATGTGAAACATCGACACTGCAATAAATTTAAGACAGCAGCAAGAATAGTTCTTATTTTATGCTACCCAGCGCATGTCATAGGGGTGGAAAAGAATCGTTTCCCACAAAGGCGGCGTCTGTTTGGGTATCGGGTCCCAAATAACCGCACGATGGAGAGAACAAAGCGGGGCTGGTGGACAGGCGAACCGTTCTCAGCTCTCCAACGCGGATGGACCAATTTATGGACGTGGGCGGGCGTCAAAAAGCTGCAAAGGGATTTTGTGTAGGAGAGCGCGCAACACCTTGATCCGGTGGAGTATTTCGAGCCGGGATGTTCGCGAGCGACCGGCATTCGCGGTTCCAAACGTCTCCCCACCAGGAGCTCACCCGCAGACCATCCCTTCGGAAAGCGGCGTTGCGCCCGAGGCTTAACACGCGCCCTCCAAAATTGCCCCGCTCGCGAACTAGTCTTTTCAAAACTCCGAACCGTCGGCGGAGGGCGGCGGAAGGAGGCCAATCGCCCTTCCGCCGCACAAACTAAATCTCCGCTATCGATCTCCGCGCTTACCGCAAAAACGCCTCGTGCAATCCGCCATCCACCGTAATCACCTGGCCCGTGGTCTTGCTCAGGCGATTGCTCACGAGGAGGAAATACGCTTCCGCCTGGTCAGCCGGCGTGATCGGCGCCTTGGTCAGCGTGCGGTCGGCGTAGAATTGCGCGAGCTTCTTCACGAGCGATTCCGTGGCTTCGTCGTCGGTGTACGGAATCTGGTACTTCGCGAGCGAACCGATGACGCGATCGCGCGGGAACATCGCACTCCCCTGCACCACCGTGGCCGGCGCAACGCCGTTCACTCGCACGAGCGGTGACAGTTCGATGGCCAATTCGCGGACGAGATGATTTGCCGCTGCCTTGGACACGTCGTAAGCCACGCTGCCTTTCTTTGCCACCACGGCATTGGCGCTCGTGGTCAGCACGACATTTCCCTTCAGTCCCTGCTCGCGGAAGATCTTTGCGGCTTCATCGGCCACTAGATAACTACCGGTGACATTCACCTTGAAGGTAAGTTCCCACTTATCGTCCGGAATATGTCCGGTGGTATCACTCGGCCAGAAAACACCCGCCGTGACGCAGATGGAATCAAAGCCGCCGTAAGCCAGCAGCACGTCATCGAGCATCGCGCGAATGCTTTCGCGCTTCGTCAGATCGCTGCCCAGGCCGATCGCCGGACCGCAGCCGGAAATACCGCTGCCCGCCACGCCGATTCCCACACCGTACTTATCCGTGATCTCCTTCGCCGTGCCCTGCGCCGCTTCGGCGTTGAGATCCACGCACACGATGTGCGCGCCTTCTTTCACCAAACGATGCGCGGTTTCCTTGCCAATGCCCGAGCCTGCGCCGATGACCACAATGATCTGGCGGGCAAGTTCCTTCTCCGCCGGCATGCGCTTGAGCTTCGCTTCTTCGAGCAACCAGTACTCGATGTCGAAAGCCTCCTGCTGCGGCAGCGCGATGTATTCATCGATCGCCTCTGCCCCGCGCATGACTTCCACGGCGCAATTGTAAAACTCCGCCGTCACGCGGCTTTCGCTCTTGTCCTTGCCCCATGCAATCATGCCCAATCCGGGAATGAGGATCACGGTCGGATTCGCGTCACGCATCGCTGGCGAGTTCGCGTGTTTGCAGCTCTCGTAGTAAGTCGCGTAATCCTTGCGATACGCATCAAGACCAGCCTTCAGCTTGGCCTTGAGCGCGGCGATATCTTCCTTCTTGCCGTCCCACTCGACATAGAGCGGCTTGATCTTGGTGCGGAGGAAATGGTCGGGGCAGCTCGTGCCGAGTTCGGCGAGACGCGGGGCATCCTTCGAGTTCACGAAGCGGAGGATCTTCTCATCATCCTGCACCGTGCCGATGAAGCGCTTCTGCTGGCTCACCTGTCCGCGCAGCCACGGCAGGATCGCCGCGAACGCCTTCTTCCGCTCACCTTCCTCCAGCGTCACATACTTCGCGCCGCCGAAAGCCGCGGCGTCGCCGCCTTTTTGCTGATACTTCTTCTCGATATACTCAGCCGCTTGTTCGATGAAGCCGAGCGTCTGCTCGTAGCACTTCTTCTCGTCATCATCCCACGCGATGAATCCGTGCTGGCCCATCATGATCGCCTTCACTCCGGGATTCTTCTTCGCGATTTCCTGCATGGCCAGGCCAAGCTCGAAGCCCGGGCGCATCCACGGCACGTAATCCATCTTTCCACCGAAGATTTCCTTCGTCAGCTCCAGGCAGCGCTTGCTCGCCGCAACGGAGATGATCGCGTTCGGGTGCATGTGATCCACATGCTTGCCGGGCAGGAAGGAGTGCAGCGGCGTATCGATCGAGGAAGCGCGCGGATTCAGGTTGAAAGTCGCGTGCGTGTACATGCCTACCATATCGTCCTCGGCCGCGCTCTTCAGTCCTTTGTCGTTGCGCGCGCCGTAGCTCTTCTGCAGCGCGACTAGTTTGTCCTGGTAAAGCGAAGAGAAATTCTCGCGCGTCGAAGTGCGCAGATCTCCGCCGCTGCCTTTCACCCACAGCACTTCCACCTGCTCGCCCGTGAGCGGATCCTTCTCGGCGAGCTTCGAGGAAGTGTTGCCTCCCCCGGTATTCGTGATCCGCTGGTCGGCTCCGAGAATGTTCGAGCGATAGATGAGGCGTCCCACGGCGTCGAGTTGCGCCGCCTTGGCGTCGTCCCAGCTATGGTTTACGTGGCGATAGGTGGTCATAGGTTGATGGTTAAATTGCGGGGAATGGATTTGGTTAAATTGATTGGCGGGGACGGAACGATGAGGCGGGGAGCCGCTCATCTCGAATTCCGGGAACGGACCGTTATGCAATCCTTTGCCGAAAGAGCAACCCGGTAAAACGTTGCCGAGCTTCCTTCCAGGCCTGGGCGTGTTCGGGCTGGAACTCCTGGACCTCGGCGGAAGTCCAGGTCACACGGCGCATATCATCCAGCGAACCAAGCTCACCTGCTGCTCGCGCCTGCACCAGCAGATTGCCCAGTACGGTGGCTTCAACCGGCCCGGCGACAACTTTCCGCATGCAGGCGTTGGCCGTGAATTGATTCAGCAATCCATTGCGCGAGCCACCGCCCACGATGTGGATCGCCTCCATCCATTGCCCCGTCATTTCCTTCAGCCAATCGAGCACCGTCGCGTACTTCAGCGCGAGGCTTTCCAGAATGCAGCGCACAAATTCCGCCTCGTTGCGCGGGATGTCCTGATCGGTCGCTCGGCAGTAGTTCGCGATGGCGTCGGGCATGTCGGGCGGATTCAAAAAGCAGAGGTCATCCGGATCGATCAGCGAACGGAAAGGCGCCGCCTTTTCCGCGAGGCGGACGAGTTCCGTATAGTCGCTCACCCCACCGCGCTGCTCAAAGGAACGCCGGCACTGCTGCACGAGCCAAAGCCCCATGATGTTTTTCAGCAGCCGATAAGTGCCGTCGACGCCACCTTCATTGGTCAGATTCAGCTCCACGGAACGGCGCGAGAGATTCGGTGCGGACAGTTCCACGCCCAGCAACGACCAGGTGCCGGAGGAAATGTAAGCCCAGTTCCCCGTGCCCGTGCCAGCCGTCGGTACGGCAGCGACGGCGGATCCGGTATCGTGCGTCGCGGGCGCGACCACTCTCACTTTGCCCAAGCCGGTCCGTTGCATCACCGATTCCCGCAGGATGCCGAGTTCGCTGCCCGGCTGCACGACTTCGGGAAGCATCGCGGTCGGGATGCCGAATTTTCCAAGCAGATCCGTCGACCACCGCTTGGTCTTGGGATGAAAGAATTGCGTCGTGGTGGCGTTCGTAAACTCGCTCACCCGCGCGCCGCACAACGACCAGTGCAGGAAATCCGGGATCATGAGGAATAAGTCCGCGGCCTCGAGTAACTCCGGGTTCTCCTCCTTCATCGCGATCATCTGGCAGAGCGTATTGATCGGCATGAACTGAATGCCGCTCGCCGCAAAGATCTCATCACGCGGAACGACCTCGGTCATGCGTTCCATGGCCGTGCGATTCCGCTTCTCGCGATAATGCCGGGGCAAGCCGAGCATTTCACCACTCTTCGAAAGCAGCACGAAATCGACGGCCCAGGTATCGGCGCCGATCGAGACGATGCTGTTTCCATAGCGCCGCGCCGCCATCCCGAGTCCCTTCTCGATCTCGCCGACCAGACGCACCACATCCCAGCGTAAGCTGTCGCCAACCGGCACGCCGCCATTGGGGAAACGATGCATCTCTTCCAGTTGCATCCGCCGGCCATCCCACAGGCCCGCCATCACTCGGCCGCTCTCCGCGCCAAGGTCGATTCCGAGGAAACACTTTTCGTTCATGGCCAGGAATTCTGTGCGGTCGTGAAGATGATCGTCAGGCCAGGGCCACGGCGGCTTCCGGCAGCGCGCTGGCCGAACCGGCGCCGCTTCGTTTCGAAAGGACGGCCCGCTCGTATTTGCGCACCTCTTCGAACCAGCCGAGTCCCACCGGCACACCCGCGCGCAGACAACAGTAATCCCACACCGCGCCGAAGGGCAGTGTCTTGAGCTCTTCCTGCAAGGCGAGCCGCCCCGTGTAGTCGCCCGCATCTTCCATCTCGCGCAGACGTGCAATCGGCTCGAGCAGTGCAAGGAGCAGCGCCTTGATCATGCTGCGCATGCCGATGACCCAGGCGGCGATCCGGTTGATGCTCGCATCGAAGAAATCGAGCCCAATGTGTGTGCGCCCGAGGAAATCGCCCCGCACCAATTCCTGCGCGATAGCCTGCAGATCGTCAGTCAGCGTCACCACGTGATCGCTGTCCCAACGCACGCCGCGGCTCACGTGGAGGAGGATTTCTTCCAGCCAAAGGAGCACGGAAGAGACTTTATCCGCAATCGTCTCCGTCGGATGAAAGTGGCCAGCATCGAGGCAGAGCAGCTTTCCGCGGCGCACCGCGTAGCCGAGATAGAATTCGTGCGAACCGGCGACATAACTTTCCGAGCCGATGCCGAAGAGCTTGGCCTCAACGGCATCGCGCAGATACCGGGCCTCGAGCGGTTCGGAAAAAATCTCGTCGAGCGAATCCAGCAAACGCTCCCGCGGCGCTCTCCGGTCGGCTGGCGTGTCCTTGTAGCCGTCCGGGATCCAGACATTCGTCACGCAGGGCGATCCAAGCTCGCGTCCCATCGCCTCACCGATCTTGCGGCAGGCGATGCCGTGGCGGATCCAGAATTCGCGCACCTCCCGATCGCGATGCGTGAGCGTAAAGCCGTCCGCCGCGAGCGGATGGGCGAAGAAGGTCGGATTGAAGTCCATGCCGATCCCCTGCGCTTTCGCCCAATCGATCCAACGACGGAAATGTTCCGGCTCGAGCTCATCGCGATCCACCTTGTGATTTCCCGTCTCGGCATAAAAGGCGTGCAGATTCAGCCGATGCCGTCCCGGAATGAGCGAGAGCGCCTTCTCCAAATCCGCACGCAATTCATCGGGTGTGCGCGCTTTTCCGGGATAATTTCCCGTCACTGCCAGTCCGCCGCCGAGTTCGCTCTCTGCGTTCTCAAAGCCGCCGACATCGTCGCCCTGCCAGCAGTGCAGCGAGATCGGGATGGAAGAAAGACGCTCGATCGCGGCGCCGGTATCGACACCAAGCTCCGCGTAACGTTCACGGGCGAGCTCATAGCTGCGCTCAATGGATGCAGTAGACATGCGATGGGGACGTGTGGGGAAATCCAAACTGTGCCCCGAGAATACCGGGCGCCCGACATTTGCACCTTGAGGATCACGCCATTTATTAGCACGATATTGCCACTGCTCGACCCTGGTGAAATTATGCACTCGATCTCCAGCCACGCTCAAGAAATGCACCGATTCTTATGAAGAGGGCTCCTTGGGTCCGTCCGTTGAGTAGGACACGATTGCCAATTTGGAGGCCGGGAAGGTTTAGGACTAAATCTCGGCGTCCTCATATCACTGCGGAATCTTCGCCCCGGTTGCAGCCCAGATAGCTTCCCCCGACTCACGGCTCAACTTACTCACTTGCCATCTTAGTTCCGCCTTCAATCCAATTCCTCTGAGATAGGGCGCCGGGCGGACACTACAGCTTCGATTAAGATTAGGATTACGATTAAGAGCAGCCGCCTTGCCGTATGCCACGCACCCTCAAAACTGCCGATTGGTTCGATCCCGACGGTCTCCCCATCAAGATCGAGCGGCGTGAACCACAGGAAGAATTCGGCTATCACGCCCACGAATTCTCCGAAATCGTCGTCATCACCGGAGGCCGCGCCATGCATGTGGTGGGCCGCGATTCCTGGCCGCTCCTCGCGGGCGACGTCTTTGTCATCGGCGGACCGCAAGCGCATAACTACGAGCAAATGGAATCGCTCCAGCTCGTGAACATCCTCTTCCAGCCGGCGCGCCTGAATCTCGAGTTACTCGATCTCCCCACCCTGCCCGGCTATCACGCTCTCTTCAAACTCGAGCCCGCCTGGCGCAAACGGCACCGCTTTAAAAGCCGCCTCCATCTTCCACCAAAAGAACTCGGCATCCTCCTCGGCTTGATCGATGCCCTCCAGGCTGAACTCGATACCCGGGCGCCGGGATTTCATTTCCTCGGCACCACGCTTTTCATGCAGATCGTCGGCTATCTGTCGCGCTGTTACAGCCAGACGCAGAACCCCGATTCCCGCGCCCTCCTGCGCCTCGGTGAAGCCATCTCGCATCTTGAATCCCATTTCCAGGAGCCGGCCAATCTCGAGGAACTCGCCGCCACGGCGCGGATGTCGAAGCGCAGTTTCCTCCGCGCTTTCCAGGCCGCCACGGGCTCATCGCCCATCGCCTTCCTCATCAAGCTGCGCCTGAACCGCGCCGCCCGGCTCCTGCGCGAAGGTTCTGCGGAGATCACCGAGATCGCCTTCGACGTCGGCTTCAACGACAGCAACTATTTCACGCGCCAATTCCGCACCATGTTCGGAGTGTCGCCCCGAGTGTACCGGAATGTGCAGCGAGCGGGTTGAGCTGGCGAGTAATTGTCACCAGCCCGGCCCCACAAACAGCGTTCGATCGCATTGCGCATAGGTCCTATTGGTCCTATTGGTCCTATTGGTCCTATTGGTCCTATTGGTCCCATGAGTCCCATAGGTCTCATCCGAGGGTTGCTACTTCGCCGCTTCGCGATACGGCATCTTCTTCTGGTACAACTCCAGCCGGCTCTGCAACTCGGCACGAACGGCTTCGGGCTGCTTTTCGGAAGCCGCGATTGCATCCGTCTGCCACTTGCAGGCCGCATCGAAATCTCCCTTTTCAGCATACGCGGCGGCCAGCGTATCGAGATAGCCGGAATCCTTCCAATCGGTCATTTCACAGGCTTTGGTCGCCAGTTCCACCGCTTTGGCTCCATCGCGGAGACCGTCCGTCGTTCCGGTGCACAGCAGCCATGCGTAATCGTTGAAAGCCTCCGGTATATCACCGTGCTGCTCGACCGCCTTTGCGTAATCGGCCAGCGCCTTGTCCATCTTTCCTCCTCCATAGTACGCCGCCGCCCGGCTCATCAGAGCTCGTCCTTCATTCGGCACGACCTCGAGCACGCCGCTGAAATCACTGACTGCATCGTCCCACTTTTTGGCGACGCGACGCAATTCACCGCGGCCAAAGAGCGCCGCCACATTTTTCGGATCCAGCTTCAGCGCCGCTTCGAAATCAGCCATGGCATTTTCATCCTTGGCCAGAGCCGCCCAGGCAAATGCCCGCTGCACGAGTGGGCGTGCATCGATCGGCAGGAGACGAACCGCGTCATTATAATCGCCGACCGCCTTTTCAAATTCGCCCTGTGCGAAATAAGCATCGCCACGACCGAGATGGCTCGCCGGATCATTCGGATCAATCGCCAGGCTTTGATCGAAATCCGACAAGGCGGCCTCGGCTTCCTGGCGCAGCAGATGCGTCCGACCGCGGGCTTGTAGCGCGGCGGCATTGCGAGGATTCACGGCCAGCGCCGCATCGAGGTCACCAAGCGCGGCGAGCAATTCTCCACGCTCTCCGTGGAGCAGGCCGCGGCAGTAGAGCGCCAGCTCTTCGTGCACATCCAGGCGCAACGCGTAATCGAAATCAGCCACTGCCGCATCGATCTGCATTTTCTTCTGGTGCACAAAACCGCGCACCGCACGTGCCTCGGCGCTATCCGGCGCCAGCCGCACGGCTTCATCGAGATCTTCGAGCGCCCGGTCATAGGCTCCCCGATCAGCCCGCAGCCTGCCGCGCCACAACCGTGCGCCCGCATTTTCCGGTTCATGTTCCAGCCAGCCATCGAGCGCGCGCAACGCCCCATCCACGTCTTTCTTCGAAAGTGCCGCCTCGACGCGCTTTGCGTAATCGGGGGCCTCGGCTTTTACGATGGCCGGCGCACGGTCGGGAATCGCAAGGAGGAGGGAGGACAAAAGGAGAAGGCGAACGGAAAAATGACGAAGTCTCATCGGTCTTCTGAGGGCAGTTTGTTGCGCTGCATTACGCTTCTACGGCTGGCAGCGCTTTCGGGCAAGGCATCCTCGTTTCGAATGCGGAAAGTTTTTCGCGCCCTTCGCCACCGGCAATTCGAGGTTTGTGTCCGGATTCATGACGCCCGCTAGTGACCCGCCGGGGTCCCCAAAAGTTTCGCCAGCGTTGGCGCCATGGCCTCGACCCAGATCTGGTAGCCGGCGGGCGACGGATGCAGGAAATCTCCCATGATGCTCTTCTCGATCGTCCCGTCGGGATTCAGGAATTTCGCGCCAAAGTCGAGGAACGTGACGCCGTCATGCTGATCGAGGGCGGCAATGGTTTCATTGATGTGCGCAATGCGGTCCCGCGATCCGCCGGGCTTTTGACCGCGCGGAAAGATCCCGAGGAGCAGGATTTTGGTCGTGGGAAGGCGGCGATGAATCTCCTCGCAGATGGCTTTGATGCCGTCCGCGATTTCCTCGTCCTTGTTCTTTTCGAGGTTATTCGTTCCGATCATCACGACCGCGACCTTCGGGGATGCGCCGTCGAGCTCGCCATGCTCCAGCCGCCACAGGACATTTTCCGTCCGGTCCCAGCCAAAGCCCAGGTTCACGGAATTCAGCGGTTCATAGTTCTGTTTCCAAACGGCGTTGCCGCCAAAGAAATGAGTGATGGAATCTCCAATGAAGATCACCTCCGGATGCTGCCGCTGAACGGCCGCACTCACCTCCGCATGCCGCTTTGCCCAGTCATAGCTCGGCCAACTCCGATCCTGAGTCACGGGCACGAGACTGTTCGATATCGGCTTTAGACCCACGATCGGCTCGTACGATTCGGCGGCAATCTCCCCTGACTGTTTGCGATCTTTCGTGAAGATCCGGGCCTTGATCTTTCCGCCATGAGAGAGATCCACGGGAGCGAGATAAGGTCCCGACCGCGAGATGGGATCCGTGCCATCGAGGGTGTAGCAAACGACCTGATCCGCCGTTGCGCCACCAATCGTTACCAAGCCGGCCGCGTCGCGAGTCAGGACCGGCACCGGAAGAGAAACCGCCCCCAGCTGCTCCGTGCTCGTCGCCGGAGCTTGTGCCCATAACGGATGTCCAGTGGAACAAACGATGGAAAGCGCGACAGCAAAACCAAGGGGGCGAAACAGATTCATAGAGGAGGGAAAAGTCACGATAGCTTCGAGTCCATACGCAAGCGCAATACGTCCGAGTTCATCGGTCCCAGAGCAACTCCCTTCAACCTCCCTTTATTGCGACTTTCTCCGGAAATCCAATGCATTTACATTGTAATCATCCCGGCTTCTTAGTAACTTTCACTCAGATTCTCCTAAATCCATGAACGCCAACCCCCTATCCCCCAGGATGCAGCGTGCCTTCACGTTGCTCGAACTCATGACCGTCATTGCCATCATCGCCATTCTCATGGCGTTGCTTTTCCCGAGTATGCAGATGGCGCAGGATGCTGCGAGGCGTGCCGAAGCGCATACCACGAGCATAAACATTGTTAGTTCAGTTCAAGCTTATGTGACCGAGTACGGTAAATTCCCGGCAATCGATGCGCCGGCCGGTCAGGACGCCGTGGTCGGCGATACGACGCAGGTGCCGAGCGTTACAACGAACAATAGCGCCCTTTTCTACACACTCCGCGCCATCGCTGCCGGGCCAAATTCGGACAATTCTCTCAATCCAAGAAAGCTTCCGTTTTTTCAAACCACTCTCGTAAAGAATCCGGCGGTGCCCAAAAATGGATTCCTCGATAACCCAGCCAACACAAGTGATCCACGAAAAGGCTGTTTCTTCGATCCGTGGGGTTCGCAGTACTTCGTTGTGATGGATACGAACTACGATAACCAGATCGACGTCTCCAGCTTCTACACTGACTTCGCTCTTCCGGACAAGGCACCCCAGGTTAACGTCGGTGTCTTCTCGCTGGGCAGGGATCTGCAAGTAGGCTCTCCAAACCTGCCCGGTCTTCCCGCCAACACCTATCGCTCGGGTAATACCGTTTCGGACGACGTTGTATCCTGGCAGTAATCCGGATGCCCGAGTGGGTTTCGCCGGTTGAATTGGTAAGCTCTCTAAAGAATCAGCCCGAACGGAATCCACCAGACCAGGTCATTCGTCACGCAGGTCAGAGCAAAGGCGCGCGGCAATGTTCCAGACAGGAGCGCGCGCGCCATTCCGACTGGTCCGAGAAACTTCCCCAGTAGCCCGACGAAGACGATTGGCCAATGCCGGACTGAGTCTTGCGCGGCGATCGCATACCCGATCCCGTACACGCCAACGACCATTCCGAGACATTGCCAGATCTCCGGGTAATTGATCGGCGCCATCCCGGCCCATTTGAACATGAGGTCGGGCTGGAGGATCACCATTCCGCCCCACGCCAGATTATAACCCGCCGCGGTATATAGCACCCAAGCAGGCCATCGGCTTTTCGACGGAGCTGCGGTACCACGATCGTTTGCGTGCATGGGATCCACCATGGCCCGACACTTTATCGTGCATCGACAGGAGGCAAAAAGCTTCTTTTTCCCAATTCTCCGAGATCACGGCCGACTCAAAGCGCGCCATCCGCACAGCCCGAGGCAAACTGCCTCAGTCGCTTACCGGGAGGATCTTACGTTGCTGTAAGAGTTTCAAGGCACGGGATTTCGTCAGGGGATCATCGATAGCAGCCAACCATTTCGATGCTTTCTCAATATCGTTCGCCTTAAACCCATTCACGGTCGCTTGGACGACTTCTACACGCTGCCTTTCACTCGGAATGGAATTAAGCAGCTTAGCACCGAGTTCCGGTTTCGTTTTTGCCTGGTCGGATGCGGCCCAACCAACCGCATTACAAATTACCGCATCCCGTTGCGCACCATTGATCATATTGATCGCTTCTTCCGGGTTCTTTCCGATAACGGTCGACAAATGCGCTGTCAGAGCATACCCGCGAGACGCGCTGGGAAGCAATTGCTCCAATAACTGGACCGCCTTTTCGGGCTCTACGGCGTCCGCGAGAACCCTGAGATAGGTCATTTTTGAGGCTACTTTGTCTTCTGGAATCGCCGAAACATAGCGCATCGTAGTATCAGGATCACTTTTAGCGGCCGCTTTTAACGCAAATTCAAAAAGCCTGCTCGCCGAGGTCCCCGGCGACAGCGAGGCTTTAAACAATTTATCGAGTGCTTTGCCTCCTTCCTTCGCAATCCAAGCTTGAGCCAAATCGTATTCCAGTTCGAGGCGGAGATTTTCCGGCATGGTTGGCAACACCGAGAGCGCCGCTTCCGGGTCGGATTTGTCGAGTTCTTGAAACGCCTGCTTCAACGTTCGCTCGCGGAGATCAACGTCCGTGAAATTGCGTGCGATCTTGATCAGATTCAGCGGGTCGTGATGTGCCGCGTCTTCCAGGAAAGCACCAAAGGTTCCACTCCCGACAAAGTTCAAGCCGGAGACTTCCGCCAGATAATTCGCGCAATCCGCTGGATCCGCTTTCATCCATGCGTTGATAGTGCCCAAGAGCTCTTCGAGTTCAACGAAACTCGTTCGCCCTCCAGTTTGGCGCTGGCGACAAAACACCTCGATCTCCGCTCTGTAACCCGCCGCACCATAGGTCTCTGTAGACTGTCCGACCGGGAGCGACCCTTCGACATATCCGGCAGGACGGGAATGAGAGGGAAGCCTGGTAAACCTAAGCACCAAACCGGCACCGCCTCCCAAAACGAGCGATATCATCGAAAGATATAGGGTCTTGTGCTGTCGAAAAGAACGCGTCAGCCGGGAGAGAATCGATTGCGCGTTCATTGTTTCTGCAGGTGGAGATTACTGATGATCGTTTCGCGATCCTCCGGACTTAATGCGGAATTTTGCACCAAGCCGAACACCAACTCCGGATTGAGTTTCACCCACTCTTTGAGAGCTGCCTCCGCGGTAGAAAGCCGGAGTTTCGCGTCACTGATCGAGGAAACGTTCTGCAAAGCCATCTCCGGATCATCTTTTGAACTCATCACCAATTCCTTGATGGCTCCGTCACGATGTTGATCCGGCGGCATTTTGGAAAGCCATTCGGATGCGGCCATTGGATCCGTAGACCCCATTGTTTCACCAAACTGCCTGCCAGCAAATCCCGCTCCTTGGATTCCGGAAAAACATCCACCATCTGAGCCGCTTTCGCCGGATCATCCCAAATAGCATATTCTGTGATCAGCTTATCTAAGGGCCCGCGGATAACACGGAGTTCTTCTGGATCGCGGATTTCCTTGATGCGATCAAGGTAAACCTCCTTCCTTTGATCCAACGAAAAATCCGAAGACTCAGATCCAATCAGACTGTTTTGTAGTGATCGCTTTATCTGCTCGTCAGTTGCGGTAGCAAGCCACTTCATCGCTTCCTTCGGCCTGATCGCGGCCAATTGATCCGTCGCCACATGCAAATACAGCTTCTTCTGATCGGAAGATTCACTCTCTACTTCCTTCATGAGCCGAGCAGGATCGGCACTGGATAACCTGCTGAAATAGGCCATCTTCGCGACCGTTCGAACCCCTTCTTTCGCGTCTTTACCGTTCACCAAATCGGCGGCGCGCAACAAGCTTTCCAAGCTGGGCGGTGACTCACTGCTTCCCAAAGCGGAAACAGCGGAACTCACTGAATTGGCCGAAAGGCCGGGTAATTCAGCAGAAGCATCAAACCAAGCTTGAGCACTGGCAGGAGAAAAAGGTGACGGAGGAAAAACGTGTGCACCCATCGCTTTCTCCATGATTTTCGTCTGTTCGTCTGGCTTCAGCTTTCCAATCCACGATTTTACGTCCCTCGCGCCTCCACCCAACAGACCAGCAACGACATTACCGGCGGCCTCCTGAGACAGCTCATCAACGGCGAACTGTTGCGAAAACTGAAACGCTTTGTCAGGAGAACTGCGTAGTAACGACTTGGTATATCCCTTCAATACCTCGCTACGTTCGCCGGGGGCCAGTTTCAGAATCGCTTGTTTCAAGACCTTTGGTGGAAGCAGCGTTAGCTTGTCCATCCGCGCACGATCACCATTGAGCGCCGCTGACAAGAATTCCGCAGTTTTACCAGGAAGCAGGAAGGCGATTGTCCTCAAAGCGTCGCCAAAAACGCTGTCTTGAATGCCTTTGAAATCCGAATTCTGCAGCAATGCGCACAAATCCGGCACATCCACATCTCCCGAAAGGCAGGCAATTCGCACTGCGTGCACGCAGAGGGTATGGCGTGTCGATTTTGTCAATTCCCATTTCAACGATTCGCCAGAACGGATGAGGTGACCGTAGATTTCCGACGGTTTTGGAGATGATGCCGCGCCCTCCTCTGTTCCGATCAAGACGGACAACCCGAACTTGGGATCCATATGGCTCAGCACGGCAATCCTATCTGCATCCGAAGCCGACGTCTCAAAGACAGACGCACCAAGAATACGAAGATACTGTTCAGAAACCGTGACCTCGAAGTTCTGTGTGACAAGCAACGGAACAAACTCCTCGATAGTTCGATCAGTTCCCGCCTTCTCTGAAGCCGTCTTCGCAAAAACATGAAAAGCCCTTATCCGGTTCGGGTTCGCAGTCCAAAAGACGGCTCCCAATTGCAAGTAAGTCGCTTTCAGCCGCTCCAGGTCGCTACCGTCTACTAGTTTGGAGATATCTTCGGAACCAAGAACCACCTTTCGAATTCTCTCTATCGCCTTCATCCCGTCTGCAGAGCCGTTTTCGTGAGCATCCGAGCGCAAACTTTGTCCTCGCCATCGCACTCCTCCAGCAATAAGCGAATCAGGAACGTACACTACGGAGAGCCCGACACAAAATGTCGCTATGAGCAAAGCAATCTGAATTAATTTACTCACCCTTCGGTGTGTTACAGAGTACGCAAATTAATTCCAGACCGAATATTCTGATTCAGATTACTCACAACGATTTCCAGTCTTTTGAGGGACAAGGATGAACCTGGAGTGATTGAGAATACCGATTGAGCGTACAGATGAAGAGACGGGCTTGCACGGCAGGAGCACCGGCCTGAGCCCGCGGATGCGGATTTGGAAGAATGGCGCTTCGGAAGGAAGTTTTGTTCGGTATCGTCTTCGGATACTCAGACCGCGCTGAATTTTCAATTCTCGAGAGATCTTTCTCGCAGGAGTCTTTTCCGTTCAGGCATAGTTTTTCTTCAAGGGTGCGGGTCTGGTCTGGCCTGAAATGTGGAGAAGTAGCGAATCAATTTTACCAACCGTTAACGACCGCTTCCCTCCAGGAAGCCCATTGCGTCCGTTGCCCAAGCATAGAGAATAACGCCATGCCCACTGAGGACCACAAGAACGGCGACTCCATCGAACCCGAATCGGCGACCGAGACATCCATATCACCGGCAGACGATTCCTCCGATGCTACTCATCGTCATGCTTCCCACGAAGCAGTCGCGGAGGCGACGGCGTTTGCGTTTCGGCACTATCGTGAGCTCTTGCAGAGGCTGGCGCAATGAAAGCGAAAGCACCGCTGTTTCTTTCGCTGGAAGATATCGAGGTCTTCCACCGGCAAAGCTTGCGCGAGTTTGGCGGCAAGGAAGGGATTCGCGATCACGACGGGATCCGCGCGGCGGTCATGCAGCCGGAGCAGGTCTATCATTACACCGCGGGCTGTGACTTATATGACATTGCCGCTACTTATGCGTTTCACATCGCCCAGGCACAGGCGTTCCTCGATGGAAACAAGCGAACCGCCATCCTCGCCGCGCTCGTCTTTCTGCGGGTCAATGGAAAGACGGCGATCTACGAGACCGATGCGCTCTACAATACCATGATTGGCTTCGGCGAAAAACGCGCGACGCGGGCGGATCTGGCTGGGATCTTTCGCGGGGTTGGAAGGCGCGGCGGCGACGCCGTATCTGAGTGATCAAGCGGATTGCCAACCGCAGACTCGACGCACACAATCCCGCGTCTCCCCATGAGAGCGCAGAACCCCCACCCGCCGCTACGAAAGAGCAGCATCGGTTTTCCGATGTCGGCCCTTTTCTGTGCCCTGCTCATCCTGCCCGCTTTCGCTACGTTACGTTTGTCCCGTACATTCGATCCTCGTTTTTTGACCGGCTATGCCGCGTTTGTCTCGGGCGCGACTTACCTCCTCTACCGGGCCGACAAAAAGCGTGCAAAATCCGGCGCATGGCGTGTGCCGGAAGCCATCCTGCACTGGGCGGAATTCTTCGGCGGATGGCCCGGCGCATTCATCGCGCAACAGACTTTTCGCCATAAGACGGTGAAGATCAGTTACCAGATCAACTACTGGATCATCGTCACCCTTCACCAGTTTGTGTCCTTCGATTTTCTCCATGATTGGGAGTATTCGAGGAGACTGGCGATGTCGGTGCTTCCGTGAGGGGAGCGGGAACGACGTTGGACTGAAAAACGGATTCTGGAAGAATTGTCTGAAGCTCCAATCGCGCTTCAGACAGATCCCTCGACACCACATCCGTTTTCAGGTTGAACGTTTCCCTCCTCAACCGCAGCGCGGCGTAGACGCATTCAGTTTGAGGCCAACTCTACTTCGCGAAGACAATATGCGTGGCTCGATCCGTCGGAACACGCTCGACTATCCGATATCCGAGAGCGCGAAGATCCAGGCCGCTGAAGAGCGATTCACCCTGGCCAAGTACAGTGGGAGAAAACGCGAGGTGAATTTCATCCACGTAGCCCGCCTGAACGTACTGCCGCACCGTCTCGACACCGCCGCCAATCTTAATGTCTTTTGTGCCTGCCGCTTCACGCGCCTTTTGCAGCGCCTCCTCGATACCGCCCGTGACAAAATGAAACGTCGTTCCACCTAACATCTCGATCGGCGAGCGCGGATAATGAGTCAGGATAAAAGTGGGTGCATGATAAGGCGGATTTTCACCCCACCAGCCTTTCCATTGATCGTCCGGCCATTCCCCACGAACAGGTCCAAACATGTTGCGACCGAGGATGAAGGCGCCGAACCCTTCCATGGCGCGTTGGGCGAAGTTGTCATCAACACCAGTTTCACCGTCCTCTTTCCCCAGCATCTGACGAAAAGTCCGCGTCGGGAAAAACCACTGAAAGAGCTCCGGGCCTTGCACCCCAAGCGGATGCTCCAAACTCTGTGAGGGACCCGCACCGAAGCCATCAAGCGAGACCGAGAACCCGGCAACTTTTACTTTAGTCATTTAATGTCTTTATCTGGGTTATGTTCGTTTAGGTAGGGAATTTGCACCGTGGCGAGTCAGCTTGGCCTGCTGGATGGCCCCTCACCTCGCCGGTCGTTTCCATGGACGTTTTGGCCTGCCGTCTATCGTGCGTGTACCGGTACCACCATATGTTGTCGCGGAGACAGAGGCCTTTCATTGTGCTAATTCGCTGTGCCAATTTGCGAGCGCAACGAGGGAGAATGCGAGGACAAAACCACATCCCATTGAGGCACAAAAAAACCGCCATTTCAGAGGCGGTCTCGACGTTTTCCCTGTATCCATCAGGGCTTCAGGAATGGTGCGCGATACAGGGTTCGAACCTGTGACCCCTGCCGTGTCAAGATTATAAGTTTCTCAGGATAAGCATCTTATACTCTGTTAGCGACGCCATATGGACCCATGTGAACCCATGGAAAAATCCAAAATGCTACAGTGAAATGCTACAGTCTATCTGGCTCGGATGAAACTCGGCGTCCACCATTCGCAACGCGAAGCGCTTTGGAGTCGATCACGAGAGCTTCTGCGCTTCGTCCATGAGTGAATGCTCGAAGGCCGTGCAGTAGGCATCGAGCGTTGAGGATTTGAGACGAAGCTGTTTGCCCGCCTTGCGCCAGTCGGCAACGGCGGCGAAAACTTCGCGGAGAATGGTTTTGGCTTCGGCGCTCTTGAGGCCAAAGCGTGGGGCTGCTTCGAACGCTAATGCAATCGAAGGCTCTTCCTGATATTCGGTGATGGCCGTCTCCGGAGTGTGCCGACGGTCGATCTCCGGAACGGGATTCAGGTCATAAGCGGGCGAGAGCGCCCAGCGTCCCGGCTCGCGCATGAGGAAGCCGTGGTTGCGGAGGTGATCGTCGTAGTTGCTAGCGAGAAGAGAAAAAACGAGGCGGCGCCAGAGCTCGCGGAGGTCGGCAGCAGTATCGTAGCCGAACTGGCGGATCCCATCGGCCAACAAGGTATAGGCGCCGAGTTCCTCCTGCGGCAGGGCGAGCAGGCTATTGGCCGAAAGAAAAGGAATGCGGCGCGTGCCATCGCGATCAAACCGCGTGATCACGGAAGCGCCTCTCCCTTTCACGTCGACGAGTTGGTGTTCCGCGACGCGGATACCGGCGTGCTTGGCCAGAGTCAGAGCGAGAATTTCGCCAGCAGCAATGTCGCGGGTACGTCGGGTTTCGGAAACTTTGCGATGGCGAGCCGACCGTCGGTCAGAGCGATGGCGGATTTCGGCCGAGCACCGCCGAGCGGCGAGCCTTGGCCGAGAAGGTAGCGCAGGTCTTTTGCGGTTTCGGATTCACCGTGGACGGCGTCTGCGGCGTTGAGGAGTGCAGCGAGTTGTACGAGCGGCGGAATCTTTCCTTCATGTGTGGCGAGAAACGGCCCGCACTGTGCCGCAGTCGCTGCGTCCGCCTAACGGTAGCACAGTCTCCGCGCGCAGCGCATCGGAAGGCTTTTTTAGAATACAGCTTATCGTTTGGTCTCGGATCGTCTGCGAGCACACGCGCTGTAGGCTACCGGATTCGCGCCTACAAAGTTTTCCATTTCCAAATCCTACGGCGTCACATCGCGAGACGGGATGATCCCATCCGCCCAAGTCCGCTCCCCCAGCAGATGGAGAAAATCGCGTGCGAACTCATCAGGAGGCGTTTGGTTGGCCAGTGGTGCGAAAGCGTAGCCTGTCATGCCGGCGAAAAGATCGGCAATCTGCACCGCACGCCAGTTTGTGCGAAGAGGTAGTCACGATATCCGCACGCGGCGCGAAGCCAGCAATGCAACCGATGCCGAGGCTCAATCGCAGACCACAACCTTAAACTTTCCGCAAGCGGGGCAAAGCTCCCCTCATCAAATCTGGCTTGCCGGCGAACTTCCAGCAGGCACTCATCCCGGCAGATTTTCAACTGCCTGTTGATCGATCTCTCGTGGAACTCAAGCCGACTCGAAGGGAACACCTACTCGCTTTTGGAAACCGAACGGCTCCTGGAGCTCGGGAAAGCGCCGAAGGCAAAGATGTGCGTGATGCGCAAATGATTCTGAACCACAAGGCGGCCATCGAGTTGCTGGTAGATCACGCAGAGGAGATCGGCTTTGACCGCTACACCGTTCTGAACTTGCATGCCTTACTCGCGGACAATCTGCTGAGTGATCAGCAAGCAGGCGGTCGCCTGCGTGCGATTCCCGTCACGATTGGAGGTACCGTATTCCATCCCTTGGAAGGGCCGGAGGTCTTCGAAGAGTGCTTCGATCAAATCATCTTCGCCGCAGCACACTTCAGCGCGCCGAAGGGGTGCTCCGATAAGTACCTCCACTCTTTTCCTTGGGCGGCACGATGTTCACCGTATTGGCTATCTCACTCGGAATTGGACTTCCGTCCGCGGCCTTGATTTTGAGGCGAATCCGCATCTGCATGACCGGTTGAAGTCCCAGAACTTCCAGGAAGATCGACTTTTTGTCGGAAGCGACAGCCACCGACCTGACGCGGAGTTTGTCCCGCCCCCTCATTTTCGGATTACTGACCTTGTATTCGGCAGAATCGGGAGCCGCGCTCCAATCGTAGTTATATTGCTCAATCGAATAGTTCGCAGCATCGCTAGCCCCCGAAGTTTCCAGTGGACCGGTGAAGCCGATCGCAATCCCCTGATCAGTAATGTGGAGCTCGTTGGGAAGGGTGACCGGGCTTCCGGTGTAGCGCACACGTTGAATGGCGCCATCCTTGACCGCGTTGGTCTGCCAGCCTCTCAAGCCGGCAACATAGAGCTGGCCGTCGATGGGGTTAAAGCGCGCCCGGCAGACGCCGGTTTCAAAGCCTAGCGGAATGCGGTAGACACCGCCCTGCCGAATGCTGCCGACCGTCTCCTGCAGGACACCAAAAAGCGCGGCTTTGCCATATGAAAGATAAAGCATCGAGCCTTGGAGTGGCCCCCATTTGTCACTCGTGACCCAAACTTGAGCACCGCCCGAATTATCCAAGTCACGGGGAATCCAGCACAGATGACGCGAGTAACTCATGGGCATCGGCTCGCGATGAGCTAGGTCGGGCACCTCGATGAATTCCCCCTCCTTCACGTAATGAATGTAGTCGGCCGGCGCCCAGGCGCCATGGTTATCGGCGATGGTAATTTCATCATTCGGTCCCACCCCGATGCCATTTGGCGATCGGACCCCGGGAGCGAAGACTTCGAATTCCCGGCCATCCCGTGAAACCTTGCACACACAGCCACTATGGTCACTGAGAGGCCCCCAACCACGTCCGTTCGGATTTACTGGACCGCCTTTGGCAAAATAGAAATTACCCTTGGAGTCCGTCTCCAACCCGAAAGTAAATTCATGATAGGCTGGAGTGACCTGCACATCGTTGTTGAAATTCTCGTAAAAATCCGCCTCGCCATTCCCATCCAGGTCGTAAAGACGCGTGATTTGATCACGGCCGAGGACGTAGACTTGGTCATCCACGATTTTCAGGCCAAGCGGTTGAAAGAGGCCGGTGGCGAAACGCCGCCATTCAATATTCTCAAGCTTCTCGTCGATGCCTGCCCCGATCCACACGTCGCCATTCAGGGTGCAAAATGCGATCCGGCCATCCTCGAAAAAATCAAAACCGCCAATACGAATGCGGGACTTGTAAGGATTCTCCAGCGGGACACTGAGATTGTCGACAACATAGGAAAAAGGAGCGCTCGTGTCACCCCCATGGGCGATGCCAAGCGTGCCTTTAACCTTCACCGTCTCAGGCCAACGAGGCGGACCACCATAGGTGAATTGTTGGAGGTCTTCGGGCTGGGCTGCAGATTCGATCGCTGCCTCCAAGCGAGCGAGATCCGCACGATTACCATGGGCGAAAGCCACCTTGAACTTTTGACCGACGGCAAACGGCGGAAGCTTGAGCGTGAGACGCGTTCCGTCAATGACCAGTCGGCTACCCTCCGGCTGGCCCACAACACCGACCACGGTACAGTCCCCAAGGTGCAGAGGATCGGTGGAAAATATGGCCTTGCCGCGCTCGATTGTCGGAACATACCCATTCGGAGAGTCTGCCAAGAGAAGGCTCGAAGCGGTCCCGGCCGCCAGCACGTTGAAAGTCCGGGAAATCAACGCCTGACCTCTCACCATATCCAGATTGGGCGACTCAAACAATTTAGCCTGCCCCACAGTGTAAGCAAACACCACTCGACTCCCACTCACGTAGAGACCCTGATATTTAGCCCACGTGCGCGGAAGCGGTCCAAAAGGCGCCTCGGCGTAATACGCCGCCCCTGGCGTTACCTCCCATTTCCGCGGTCCCCGCGAAAGAGGACGCGGGTCGGCGAATTCCTCACCCTTGCTCCAGCCGGGAGCATTGGCGTGGGTACCAAAATAAACGACCGCATGGTCTGCAGCCGACGGATTGGGGCCATGGCTACCATCGAAGACCACGCCGTTCAGCTTGAGCCAGCCGCCCGCCCATCCGCCCGTGACACGCAGCAACTCGGTATCCATAATCAATCCCGCATCGCCACGCGGCCCGAGTTTTACCGCGATTCCCTTGTTCGCGGCCAGCCGTTCCGGCACATCCAGTGAACCACGTCCGGTGGTATCTACAAACGTCGCCGACAAAAACGGCCCATAATCCATCTCCTCCCACCAATTCGCAGCGGAGGTGGTGAATGGAATGATGGCGACTATCGAGGCCATCGTGATAGCGCGCATCGTAAGAGGCTATGAGAATTATGGCTTGGGCGACGTTGGCGTTGGCGGAGCCGCGGGAGTTACGGCAGGGAGCTGTACCGGCGGAGTGATGGCGGTGCTGGAACGCGAGCCAGCGGAATTAGCGCCCGGGAGGCCAGGGGCTGGCGAAAACGGCGGCCGTTCCGGCGGTTTGAACCCGATGCCCGGCGGTGTTCCCGACTTGGGGAAAGCGGGACTGGGTGTCCATTGGCCTGCCGAGAGAGGAGGCACAGGGCCGGTAAAAATCGCCCCGTTAGGATAGCGCGGCGCCACGCCGGGCGGATATTCGGTCACTTTGTTGTAATATCCCGGCGGCAATATCGGCTGGCTCGGAACATTGGCCAGCGGTGTTATGTTGGTCACGCCGTTGGTTGCCACACCTGCATACCGCGGCAGTTCGAAGGCGCCGCCGATGACGACACCCCAGAGAAAGAGGTAAAATGGCCAGACAGAAACCGAGCACAGACCGCCGATGAAACGCCCCAACAATTTGGAAGCAGGTTCCGAAGGCGAGATCGCCGAGAGATCGTTATTCTTGCCATTTTTCAACAGCTCCGCGCATCGTTTCTCGCGAGCCGCACACCCTGCGTCTGCCAATCCGAGAAACACTAGCGGCGCTGCGATCCACAGCAAACTCGGCGCGTTCAGGCGCCCAAATACGCCCATGGCAAGAATTCCGACCGCCATGAATACCGACCACTGTTTGCAGGCGATACGACTGGAGGATATTTGACGAACAATTTCAGGGAGCATCAGGTTTATTTCGAGTTAAAGATTTTTATGATCGTTTGTTCGCGGAAGACGAGAATGATCCGGCCGCAATCGTGTGCGGTTGATCGAAGATCCCGCCATATTCTTTGGCACCGCTGTAATAGTTTCAGGCTAAAGCGCCGGCAGAGGCTGCCCAACTGGCGGAACAGGCTCCGCCGGTGGAGGCAGCAAGTCTGGGATATCCTTCAGCCATTTAGCCAGATTCCTTAGCCCCGCTTGAAGTTGGGCTAGCTCAGCTTCTGGGATCAGTACGGCTGCCGCTACCAATCCTGCCCTAACCAGGAAAATACCACCACTAGCTTTCACTTTGAGATCTACAGTAAAGCTAATACAGCTGCAAGCATATCGTTTGCCCTGGTAGTCGAAGCCTGAATACCAACCTTGAAGATCCGAGTTCAGCTTATGGTAGACACTATTGACTGTTGTGACGTTCCACGCCTTTTTCCACCAATTGTCACCATACGTAGTGATGCCGAATTTCCACCCTACTTCGGCAGTGAAATAGTCGCCACTTGCTCCCGCATGAGCATCAAAACCAAAGCCCGGGCTCGGAAACGGTTCAACGGAAAAATCGGGTTCGATATTGTGAGGATACTTCAGCGGGCAGCGCGATTTCGGAACTCCCGGACTCACATCCAGTGTTATATCCGCGTCGATCTGCAATCTGGCCCAAATGAGGATGAGGTTAAGGTAGCCAGTATCGAAATGTTGTGATTTTTTAAGTTTGAATAACCCCAACGGATCCATCCCGTCGATGGGATCGTTTCCGACGAACAAATAGAGCGCGATGCCGCCCTTTTCCTGGAGCGGATCCCGGCTCAACCAGCGCCCGATGGCCGGTTGGTAGGCGCGCAGCGGGTATTGAACAATTCCGCTCTCGCTATCGGTGTAGCGCGTACTCCACCCAAAAGAGTGGGAACTCGCCTGCACACCGGTCGCCTTGAGCACTTCCCCAAATGGTCCGTACTCGTACTGCACTCTCGGATGCCCGTCATTGGCTTGGACAAAAGCAACGACGTTGCCATTTCCATCATAGGCTGGGAGGAAGTCCGTTTGTACAGAACTGGAGAATTGCGATTCTTCAATGAGCCCACCAACCCCCACTGCTCCGTCCGGAGTTCCGCTCGTATCCAGCCCCCAGACGTAATGCCGAATAGGATTGTTGTTCTGGTCACATTCGGCGAGCATATTGGCGGCGTCATAGACAAAATGGATCTCCTTTGTTAGCTGCCGCGTTCCTCCCGCCCAGGTATAAACTTGCTTCTTCACTCGGCGGCTCTGATCATCGTAAGCGAACGCCAGTTCCTCTCGCGGAATGCCCGCCGCCACCGCGGCTGACGTCGTCTGCATGTCAACGAGGCGATTTTCGCCATCCCATGTATACTGCCAGCGGCCGTCTTCGGTCAGATTGCCATCGACATCGTAACTAAACGTCTCCGTGGCGGGTGGAACATAAATGTGCCCCGTCTGCTGGGTGCTTTGCCCCGAAGCCCCCCCTTGGACGGAGATCGGTTGGTAAACCGGCCCATTATTGTTGGCCACGCTGAGCGTTTGTTCAAAATAGCCGTCGTGCCTGCTAGGTGCAGTCCCGTTGACGGTTACCGTAGTACCCGGGAGCGCCTGACCGAGTACGTCCACCGCTCCGGGATTAGTTCGCTGCGTGTATTCATTGACCTTGTTGGACGTGTAAGACGCCGTCCGTCCGTTGATGATAGTACTGGTGCGGTTCCCAATACCGTCGTAGCTGTAGGCAAACTGCTGGCCGGCAGCGGGATCTCCATCGGACCAGAAGTGCTGCCCGGTGAGGAGTTCACCGGTAGGATTGTAACTGTATTGCCATTGCGAACCGTCGGCGAGAGTGGCACTTCGCCGGTGCCCCAGGAGAGTCAGCCCATAGTCGTACGAAGCGACGAGACCGGCTGTCGAGGAAGTGGAGGCGATATTCGTCAGCCGCTTGGCTGCATCGTACCCGTGGGAAACCGTCAGAGTGGCTCCGCCACTCATGGAGAGGACCGTTTGGTCGACCAGACTGGTATTTTGAACGTACGTGTAACCGGCACTAAGGTGCCCGGCGTTGATAGCTTGAATTCTGGATGCTCCGTCGTAGCCATACTGCTGATTAAACGATTGCCCCGGGGTCGCCAAACTCAACGCACTCCGCCGCAGCAAACTATCGTATCCACGGGTGGCACTGAGGCCAGAGAGTAAACCGCTCGTGTACGTCTCATTGGTCACCTTACCGTCGGCCGTATATCCTACGCTCCGACCGCCACTGCCATCCGTTACAGAAATGCGATGCCCCTGATTGTCGTAGGTATAGTTTACAGCCGGGGTCGTTCCGTCGGAATAGCTGACGTGTTGCAGATCTCCAGTCCCGTTATAAGAGTAAGTACAGACGACGCCCCGTACCCAGGTGCGCTGAGCAAGACGGCCGGCGGAGGTGTATTGATAAGAAGGGCCACTGCCATCCTCTCCAGTTTTGGATGTAAGAAAGCCACGTGTCGGCGAGTAATTCCAAGTGGTTGTCTCGGAACCCGCAGTCCCTTGCGTAGTCATTGTCTTCGGGCGGCCTTGCGAATCGTAAGTGTAGGAGATATTGTATGTTTCCGTCCCCGACTGCGAGGTCGTTTCGCCGGTCGGTGCAAAAGTGAAATTTTGCGAGCTCCCATCCGTAAACTGAATCGAATCGATCCTCCGGCTTTGATTATATTCATTCACCGCAGTCCGCCCCCCGGGCGCCGAAACTGAGGCGATTTCGTCCAAATCCGTATAGCTGTACGTGGTCACGCCGGTAGCGGCGTCCGTGGAGGTCTGCACTCGACCAAATTCGTCGTAAGTGAGGGTCGTGGACGCGATGCTATTCCCGGAAGCATCGTAATCGACGACGGAATCCTGGCGACCAAGACTATGGTGGACCACTCGGGTAGTCATGTCCGGGGCGGTAGTCGTCTGCACGCTGGTGGCACTGGTCGGGATCAAAACCGTCTGTGTGTGTGTGGTCAGACCGTAGTTCGCCACCCACGATTCCCGTCCGTTTGGGGTCTGGTCGACGATGGAAACGGTCACCAAACCGCCTCCGCTCGGGGCGCTGATATTCGTCGTTTTCTCCAGGACGGTAGTCTGATTCCCCTGCCCGTCGTCCCGCTGCGTGACGCTGTAAATGGTTTGCGTGATTCGCACTCCGCCGATGGTAGCTGTGGCCTGCCTTCCCAAATTGTCGTAGGTGAAAGTGGTGGCGACGCCATCCGGATCGACCGTCTGAGCCACTTGGCCAAGGGGATTGTAGCTCGTGGACGCCACGGTGCCATCGGCGTATACCGTCATGGAAGGCCGTTCCGCCGGATCTACATACTCTTTGATCCACTCTGTTCCTTCCACTCCCTTGATTTGCTGCACGTAGAAACCATTTCCGTCGACCCCGTAAACGTATTGGACCGGATGGGCGGCAGAACCGCCAATCGACCGAACGGAGCCATCGGCGTTGGCGATTTCCGTGCGGGTGTTTCCATCGGGCTGCAGTAGGTCCTTCTCGTAATAACCCGCGCCGTTCAAGTATTGCGCATAGGTTGTGGTCTGGCCGATGGCGTTGACAGTGGAAATCAATTGCCCCGCCAAATTGTAGGTATTTTGGATCTGCAGCGTCTCGCCACCCCCGTTCCCCTGCCGCGTTTGGGTCAACACCCTGTTCAATCCATCATAGGTGTAAAGCACCGTGATTCCGGCACGGCTCATGGACAGGACATTTCCGCAAACGTCGTAGGTGTAAGACGTGGTAATCCCGTACTGGTCGGTAACAGATGCCTGCTGCCCGCAACAGCCCGTGTATTGAGTCTGGATAGAGGTGCCATCACTGTATTGGATTATCGTCGGGTGTCCAAAACTGTCCGTAGCCGTCGCGCTCGAAGCCGTCAGGATTTGCCCGCTGGCAATGTCCATCGTCTGACTGAAAGCGAAATTTCCCATGCCATCCACCACAGTGGTTGTTCGTGTCCCGTCGACGATCGACATGCCGCTGCGCGCACCGCTCGAAACCGTGGTCATCAAGCCCACACTGAACGGGGAAGCAACGGTTACGGTCTGATATTGGTAAATCTCAGTTGTCCCATCAGGCTTTTGCACACTTTCCATCCGCCGCGAACCATCGAAAAAGGTGTAGTTGGTCGTTGTGATTAAATTGCTCGCATCGCTGATTGCCGCTCCGATCTGAGTACAAACGATATTTTGAATCGTGTAGCCGCTGCTGCTGGTCACGACGTACTGTCTTCCGATCTCAGTGCCTTGCACCGAGAGAACGATCGCTTCCGTGTAACCTAGCAAATTCGAACCGCTGTAGGTGTGTGTCTCCACACGGCATTGACTCGGGTCCGTGGTAGGCAGACCATTTTGAAACGGACTAAATTGCCGATACAAGCGGCCCTGGCTGTCGTAGGTGTAGACAACCCAGTTACCGGTGGGGTTGCTGATCGATTTGAGTTGGCCATAGCTGGGTCCATCTGCATCTGCATCGGTATAATAATTCCACGTCGTCGTAAGGACCTTTCCATTAGGATCCACCACTTGCGATATTTGGCGTTCGCCGAAGGCATATTCCGCGTAAACACTGACGACCTTGCTCAGAGCACTACCGTTGATATCGTCGATTTCGCGAACTTCGGTACGCTGGGATTGATCGCTGTTCCAAGTAATAACCGGAGTTTCAGACGTGAGATCATTGTTTTTCAGCAACGTCCAATTGTTCGATTGCGGGTTCCACGTAAAGGTATCCGTGCGCGTGACGCTTCCGACCACTGCGGAAACTTGCAGGCTGGTGCCATCCCCTACCGGATCTTCCACGGTAATGACTTTAAAGGGCGTGCCTGAAGGTGTGACCAAGCCATTATTTCCATAAGTTGCTCCTTGAAAGTTATAAAAGTTGACCTGATAACCCTTTCCCGCAGTCAGAGTCAAATCGGTGATGTCCACCAGGACGCTGGATTCAAAATAGCCACCCACGACCACTTGCCGAATTGCCCCGTTTTCGTCCGTTTTAATGTCACTAGCGTTGCAGGTCAGAAAATCCCGCGTGGCCAGTGCAGGGGTAGGCGTCTCTGAGTACAAGGAGAGCGACCCGGCACCCACTCCACTTCGGTCATTTCCCAAAGAGATTTGCACCTGGACGCACTTATTCGATGAAAAGAAACCGCTGTTACTTGGATCGACACCGCAACAATTTTGACAACATTTGTCGTTATCGGCGGACGTCCTTGGCTGAACTGTCAGCAGCGGAATGGCTCCAGCGAGGAACCAATTGTCTCCCCAAGCGGGTTGATGGTTTCCCGGCTGCGGAGAAAAGGCCACGCCGGAATCGTCGCCGATCATATCTGCCGGCGTGCTGCTCGAGCCTGCGTTGAGATTCATGCCGAAGGAGTGCCACTTTCCATCCGCCGGCACGGGCGGATGACTGAAGTCGTCCCCCAATATTGTCAGGAACAATTGAGCCGAGCCGCTCTGATCCTTCATGTTGAGACTGAACTGCCCCTTCGTGATATACATATATGCGGTGTTGACCTTCCCATCGCCGTCCAATTGGATAAAGGTTCCGCCGGTGGGAGTAACCCCGTCCACATAGCTCACGTCCTGCCATTGAGCCGAATTGAATGCCTGCTGGGTGGCCCCTTCCGCTGCCGATATATCCAGCCTGTCAACTTGGTTATCCGGCAGGTAACCTATTTTGGCCTGCATGCTTTGAGTCGAAACCCCCTTGATGTAGGGGGTGTATTTAAGCTTTTGAACCCCTTTGAGCATTATCTGGATCTGTTCCGAATAGTTGTCCGTTGTAACACTTCCATTGTCCACGAGACCGCTGAAATCGTCCTCGGTGAAATACGATGGTCCCAGCGGATATCCCGCCGAGCCTTCCACATCCGACGGGCTTTTGATATTGAAGAAAATTTCGTACATGCGAAATTCCTTCAACGCTTCAGTCGTCAAATATGTCAGGTAATAAGGATCGTCGTCCGAGTCGATGTAGAAGGTATCTGATGGAAATGCCGGTGCAGGAGTTCCCGCAACACAGGGTGGCCATTGGTGCGGCTTAAAACCAAGGGCGACCTCTCGCCCCTGTAATTCCCGCATGACTTGTGCTATCTTTGCACTGTCTCGTTTGGCTCCATAAGCGATATTTGGCTGGAAGGCGACGACAGCCAATACAACAAGGCAAATTAACTCGAGTGTTCGTTTCATCCGTGGTCGGGCGAAGGGTTATTCCAACGGGGTGTAAACAACCAGTTGAACGGCACTCGATTGCTGGCCTGACTGGTAAGTATAGGGATTGAGACCGGCTGCATATTTTTGCCCAAGAGTCATCCCATCCCCGCTGGGGGCGAGAGCGTTCGGGTCAACCCCGGATTTTCCCAGGTAAAAAAGCTCCCACCAATCCAGGCCGGTCGTCGGAACGTTGGAATGGGCTGCCGCATATTTACTCTCCCACCAGTCCGGTACACCATCTCCATTGTGGTCCGATCCCACATCGAAACTGAACACGTTCTTGAGCTGCCCCAAATTGGCCAGCGCGTAATCATCCGCCTGCGCATCGTCCCAAGGCCGCGCGCTGCTATAGCCAATCCGGATCAAGCCCGTATAGAAGAGATCCGCCACCGCTTTGAGCTGCCCGACGTTCGACGCAGCGTAATCATCGGTATTTTCGTCCGTCTCGGGAATTCGATGACCTTGCGAGTCACGGACAAAGTTGCCATTGCCATCCAATTGGTACCATCCCTTAATCAAACTATCCAGATCGTCATTTACCGCTATGGGCCAGTGGACATTTAATTCGTCATAGGCGGCCACCGCGGTGTTTTTGAGTTGTCCGATATTCACCACAGCGAAATCGTCCGCCGGATGCGCGATCTGCATTCCGCGCTGCGTCCACCATGCCGGATTGGTCGCGATGCTCTGCCCCAGCGGCACCGCCAGCACGGTGGCACAGCCAAGGAACCATAGCTTTCCGGACAACACTCTTTTATGATGAAGCGTTCTCATATGTGCATTTGATTCAGGAGAAACCCATTGCTGCGTTGAGGCCGATCAAGGCGGTGTCGGTCCGTTGTGGAAATCTCCCATGGAAATATCCCCCTGCGGTTGCACCCGAACGGGGCCGCGAAATGCCGAACCTCCACTTCCCGGATCAAGCACGATGCTCGCCGTGGAGGGATAAGCCGGATCGTAGAGTTGAACTCGATGCGCGTGATCCAACTGCATGGCGACAATCTGGTCTGTTCCCCCATCCGTAGACGGGTGTGTCCAGAGCCAGTT
>Ga0207695_10001011_pt1 | contig 49697 bp, 47 predicted proteins | sample KBSC54metaG_FD_184354 | JGI IMG/M metagenome (GOLD analysis project Ga0207695, IMG submission 184354) | Corn rhizosphere microbial communities from Kellogg Biological Station, Michigan, USA - KBS C5-4 metaG (SPAdes) (version 2) | ecosystem: Host-associated > Plants > Roots > Rhizosphere > Soil...
GCGACTGATCCGATAGATAATTTATGGACGAACCGCCCTACTCCCCCAAAAAATCAGGTGGAAATTCATCCGCTGGCGTTTACAGGAGAAGCCAGTACAGCAAAATGCGCGCGCCTAGGTGAAAAACTACTCCGTGAAAATATGGCGGCGGAAATGGTGAATGATCCTACATTGCTGGCTTGGTTGCTAAATATCCGCGGACATGATGTGCCGCATACCCCGGTGGTACAAGCACGGGGTATTTTATACGCCAGTGGCCGCGCAGAGTTATTTATCGCACCGGATAAAATTTCCGATACGACGCGCGCAGAATTGGAAAAGCACATTATTATTCATGCGCCGGATGATTTGCAAAATTCGATTACAGCGTTGCAAGGCAAAACGACCCGCCTGCCCGCCACGCAAACGCCGTATGCGCTGTTACAAATGGCTGAGAGATCGCAGGTTGCAACGGATACGGGTGCAAGTGTTATTCTGCCCGCGCGCGCCATCAAAAATGAAACAGAAATCGCGGGCGCCCGCAATGCACATGCGCGCGATGGACAGGTTCTAACAAAATTTTTAGCTGCCCTGCCTGATTTAATTCAAAATGGAATTTCGGAATTTGAAATAGCGCAAAAACTGGCAGCCGCACGCGCAGCGCAACCAGATTATGCGGAAGAAAGTTTCCCCGCCATTGTCGGCTGGCAAAGCAACGGCGCCATCATTCATTACCGGCCCCATGAAACCGACAGTGCAAAAATTTCCGGCGACGGTATTTTACTGATCGATTCCGGAGCACAATACCGCTGCGGCACCACGGATGTCACGCGCACAATTGCCGTCGGCTCGCCTACACAACGGCAGCGCGAAATTTACACGCGCGTGCTGAAAGGTCACCTGGCCATATCGCGCGCGCAATTTCCGGTCGGCACGACTGGCGCGCAATTGGACGCGCTGGCGCGACAATCCTTATGGGAAGCAGGCCTGGATTACGACCACGGCACGGGCCATGGTGTCGGCAGTTTCTTATCGGTGCATGAAGGCCCGCAGTCCATTTCCAACCGTCCGAATACGACGGCGCTCCAGGCTGGCATGATTTTATCGAATGAACCCGGCTGTTATCTGCCCGGTGAGTTCGGCGTTCGGATTGAGAATTTGATTTTGGTGGTGCCCACGGCCGCACCGAATTTCCTGCGCTTTGAAACACTCACGCGTGTACCTTATGATGAAGTGTTGACCGACCGCACGTTATTGACGGCAGAAGAAATAAAACAAGTTGACGATTATCATGCTCAAATAAAATAAAAGCGTGAAGTTGATGCTTCACGCTTTTGTTTAATTAATGTCCATCGCGTTCGCGTTTTTTGCGCGCCATTTTGCGCGCGCGGCGGATCGACTCTTCCTTTTCACGCTGACGGCGCAGCGTGGGTTTTTCGTAATGCTTGCGCAGCTTCATCTCGCGATAAATGCCTTCGCGCTGCAATTTTTTCTTGAGAACGCGGAGCGCCTGCTCCACATTGTTCTCCCGAACGGAAACTTCAATAATGTTAATCACCCCTTCCGGATTAAACTCGCGAGCGGTTTCTCCCCTGCTCACGGAAGGGCCGATATAGCGCGGTTCAAGTCGGAATGCAAAGGAAAAAGGGCTTTTTTGATCGACTTTAACTGCTATGGTGCAACCATGACACAGGCACAAAAAGATAAATTGTTGGTGGCGCTATTGCGGAACGTGACGTTTGACGGCTGGAGTGATGAGGCGTTGCGGAAGACGGCCGATAACAGGACCATTAAACTGGCTGACCTGATGTTGGCCTTTCCGGCGGGCATTCCGGATGCGCTGAAGGAATTCGGGGGATGGGCGGAGCGGCACATGCTGGCGCGCCTGCACAAGCATAAATTGATCCAAATGCGGGTCCGCGACCGCGTCGCCTTGGGCGTCCGGCTGTGGCTGGAGGTTATGGCGCCGCACCGGGAGGCTGTCCGGGCCGCGATACAAAGTGCCTGGCAACCGGGCCGCGCGGTGTTAGGCCTGAAAAACTTAGTGCAGATTTGCGATACCATTTGGTACGAAGCCGGTGATCATTCAACCGATTTCAATTACTATACCAAGCGTGGCTTGCTGGCCGCTGTATTTGGCTCAACCTTAATCTATTGGTTGCAGGATGATTCGGAAGAATTTGAAAAGACGTATAAATTTTTGGGCGCGCGCATTGATAATGCCATGCAAATCGGCAAGTTTACAGGCAACCTGAAAAATATCGGCCAATTACTTGAAAAAGCGAAGGATTTATCGTCGATTGCCGAGATTCTGCCGCGCCGGAGTTCAAAAGCCAGTTAATCTAAAATGGTTCATAAAACATTTATTCCTATTTCTGAAATTGAGCTTTTGGATATAAATCTAAATTAACGAATTAAGCATTTGATTTATATGGATTCATGGCAGGGATTTCATGGGATTTTGCCCCCTCCAATCCTTTTGCCAAGTCAGTGTCCTCGATTTCCGCTTTTGCGAGAATACATCATAGCCAGAATACGCTTCCAAGCCATCCTTAGCTACTTCAGCCCCTCAATTTTAAAAAATCAAACCGGTGTGCCCGTCACGCTTTTCACGGCTTCGACCAGTTTGTCGCGGATACTAATCACGGTTTGCAAGGTTAATTGCGCGTTATTCATGGCCGTCATCACATCCACCATATTGGCTTTGCCCACGGTGGCCTGCATAGAAACTTGCTCGGCTTTATTCTGGGTATCGGATAAAGTCTGTGCCGCCTGTTTTAGCACATCGCCAAACGACATCCCGCCCGCCGAGGCATCATCCGACCCGCCGCCCAATTTCGGCAGAGCCGAAGTTTTGCTGTAATTTGCAATAGCATCCGCAATATTTCCAACCATAGTAGCGCTCCCTCCGGCTGTTCAAGCCATTATGCACTCATTCTTTTAATAGTTTCTGAAGCCATTGTTTTTAACAAATCCATGGCCGACAGACTAGCCTGATAACTGCGAGAAGCTTCCTGCAAATCCGCCGTTTCGATAATAGGGTTTACGTTGGGAAGCGAAATATAACCCGTGGCATCGGCCGCTGGATGCGACGGATCAAATTTGCGGCGGAATTCCGATTGATCGTTCGTCACGCTGGCAACTTTCACTACCTTATCGCCCACCATGGGATCAAAGACGTTTTTAAAGGTAATTTGCTGACGGCGATATGGGTCCTGGCCCGGCGCGGTGGCGGCGCTGTCCGCATTGGCAATGTTTTGGGCGATTATCCTTATACGCTGTGTCTGAGCTGTCATACCGCTGGCCGCGATATCGATACCTGTCATAAAATCCATCTTGATCTCCTTACCCTTGGTTCGACCGGTTGACCGGCTCTGCGGTAAGGAATGCAAGGAACGTGCCAAATGGCCGTTTATACGGGGCGCTGGCTTACGCCCTGAATAAGGATGCTTTTAAAATTATCATCTCCCAAGATCTTTTGTGAAATTTGCGTCAGGCGGTCTTTAATATTGGCAATATTTAACAAACCATTCACCATTTTATCGCGCCGGTCCAGCGCGCCATATAGATCCGTCAGAAAGGCGTCATTCAAGCGCGGAGAGCGCTGAATAACCTCATCCGCAGCGGCTTTATTGGGGGTTTCAATGACGATGACGATGCTGACGATCTGTTCAATGCCCTTATCACCAATGACTGGCAGCAGTAATGGGCTGATTTTGACATAGCGCGGTTTATTGGGGTCCTCGCCAGCCTCTTTAATCTTGCCTTCTTCCGCCCAGGCATGGCCGCCTACAAGGCAACCCGCCACAGCCATAACTGTAAAAAATTTAAAAATCCGATTCATTTTGACCATCCTATTCCTCTATTCTATCCCTTCGGATTTAACAGATCATGACAAATGGCACGGATTTTAGAATTATTTAATCGATACTAATTAGGAATGAGGATTAATTTACCCCTAATACCTGTAGCCCTCAGGCCAAAACGGGTTGTCCCTTTACAGTTTTCGCCACAAAATCTTGGTATTCTTGATATTGATCACCTGGGTAGGTGACTGTTGATTTATGGGGTAACCTAGCCAGAACATTTGCCGTAACCATTCCTATTGGCCCCTGCCGATTTTCCAATAAAACGCACAATGTGCTAAGGCTGCTTTCAGGAATAATAAGATAAATAAATCAACCACTACGGAGAAAAATCTGATCCTTTTTTAAAATCGTTGGTATTAGATTTAGAGGCATTTGGATCTTTATTATTTGATTTATGTTCACCTAAATAACCTCTTAATAGTTGGCGTCCGCGATGTAATTTGGTGCGGATAGTGCCAATTGGACACCCAACGTGATCGGCAGTTTCCTAATATGAATCACCTTTCAAATCTACTTGGGTAACTGGAAATCGGTAATCTTCCGGAAGGTTACTCACCGCTTGCCTTATCTCTCTAACTAATTCATTTCTTTCATACAATTTTGCAGGATCTGACTCCTTATCTGCAGGATCATAAGATAAAGGCCTATTACTATTATCATCCGGATTTGATATATAGTCATCATAGCTGACCATAATCACTCGACCTCTTTTCCGTAGTAAATCGATACAAAGATTGCCTACAATTCTCATTATCCAGGCTTCAAATGGTAATTCACGTTTATAACTATCAAAATTATTCCATGCTCGAAGCAAGTCCTCTTGAACGATATCCTCTGCATCAGTGGCGTTTCCTAAATTTCTATATGCAAAATTATAAAGCTTGCGCGTTGCTTTAAGGCTTAATTCTTCAAATTCATGCTAAGTCCCAGCGAGTTGATATTCGCTACCAGAGGCTGCTGCCTTATTGTTCAGTTTTGAAGCCATATTTCCCTAATAATATTCTATAGAATTGCAATAAAACAAGCATACCTACTTAGCTTGTAATATGCTTTCTAAGGCAAAATCAAGAAATTAGACGACCCAGGTTAGTCAACTTAACTCTCAAACTCTTCCATTTTTGGGATGTGGGCGAAGGCTATTTTGGTTTCCATGGAGTGCGGCTTACAGGATCAAGGTGCATCCTGTAGGCGATATAGGTTCTCGAATGCTTAAATGAAGAAGATTTGCAGTATTTTGGGACGCGTAATGATACTTTGCTCTCTGCCTTGATGTTGGTCGTGCCGCATGCGTTAATCCACTGCCAGAACCTGGTGTGTCATCATTCTGAGCGGCTTCACCTAGCTTTCTTTTCCGTAAGTCTGCCAAACTACTTCCGCCAGGAAGGCCTCGGGTACCGTTTGTTAGGTTAGCATCATATGCATGCCATTCTTTGTCTGTCCCTTCGCTTGGATATCTGCCATTTTGTAGATGATATTCTTGCATTCTCTGCCAAATATCATCTTCCGAAATGTTAGTAAGATCCCCATTACGTCTTCTTACTGCGTTTATTCCCATAGGATTTGGCCGTGCATCAGGTGCCATCTCTCGCCGCAACTTTGGCAAGCTAGACCCTTTAGGAAAACCAAAGTATCCGGCTCGCATAGAAGTACCGTATGCTCCCCACTTGTTCCCTGAGTGAGAAGTTGGCCATTCGTTATGCGTGTCATAATACACTTGCATTTCAATCCAAATGCTTTCTTTTGTTGGAGATAAGATATCGGCCCAAGTAATGGGTGGATAATCCATTCGTTGGTCTGCCAATGTTATATCTCGTTCATTCCAGAAAATGTCAGACTCAAGAGTTTGCCTGCCGCCTTCTACAGGCTGTTTATAATGTGTTGGCTCTTGGCCATTGTGGGTAAGTTTGTAAAATTCTCTGGCTTCCGTAATCTTTTCGTCTCTAATTTGCGATAGACCGCTGCCGCTGGGTAGGCCCCTAAATCCACCTCGCAATGTGGATATGTAGGCGTTCCACTTTCTGCCAGAATACTGAGTTGGCCATTTACCATTTTCTTGAAAAGATTGGCACATTTCAAACCAAATTTGGTCTTTGGTTAACGACAACACGTCTATCCATAAAATACCAGCCCATTCACCAAACTGCCCAGACTGCCAGGTGGGCCCAAATCCTTCATGATTAAAACGATATCTATCCGTTTCTTCACGAATTTTAAGATCGCGTAAGTGTGCCAAGCCTCCAACTTTAGGTAAACTCTTACTTCCGCTTCGTAAATTTTCGTCCAAATTTTTCCACTCGCGATCTGTTGCACTGCTTGGCCAATATCCATGGGTTTGGCGGCATTTGCACATTCTTTCCCATAGTCGATCAGCATTTTGCCAACGTTCCTCTGGTATCGCTTGCACACCAGCTGTGTGCACGCTAAAATTCCTTGCCTGGATAGTATTTGGCGAGCCCGTTACCTGAACAGCTACCAACTGCTGCTCAAGAACTTCCACCAGTTTGTCTGCCCACCGCTCATCCCATCGAACTTGGATCGCACCCCGTGCTTGCAACTCGTCCTTATTATATTTTTCCCATTCCTCAAGCGGAAAGTCCTCACGGGATTGAAGCATGACATACATGGCTTCCCCAATCTGGGCACAGACCGCAAACTGCCATGGGCGATCTGATACGCGGATAACAAAATACGGCTCTTTCCGCATCTGATTAGGAAATAGATTGCTGGTGTCGAAACTCAGTTGCTCAAGCGCAATTCCATAATGCGTTTCAAGCCCCCCTAGCAATTTATCCAAGCGTGCATAATCAAACCTTGGTCCCTCAAAGGTTCCGGTGCCATCACCCGTCTGCACTATTCCTGTGCCAGGCCGTGGAAATACGCCTGTGTGATCAACACGGCATGCATCCATGGTAATTGCGATTTCGAGCAACCGATCGCGTGTCAGGCCTATATGCCCATGGCGCGCAAAAAATCCAGATTCCAGTTCTTCAATTGGCGTATTTGCACCATCTGCTCTGGCCATAACAATTGCTTGTTCTAATTTATCAAGCTCTTTATAGAACGCTTCCCAATTTGGCGGCTGGTCGCGATAGCTCATCGCCACTCGCAAAGCCGATTGGATCACGGGCTTGAAATCGTCTTGGACGGTAAGTGGCTCAGAAATATCAGTCATTGGTTAAATCTAGCTTCAAGTACAATTTATTGCCTAACATAGGCGAAATATACCACGGGTTTATGCCTGAAAGCAATAAATACGACCTTAACCTGCGGACTAAAATTTATAAATATAGATTTAGTGCAGTTATTTATGAAAGTTTTCTTATTGTATAACCTTTACATATAACATCTTGATTGATGGGTAGTTAATTTGGATGGGTTAAAATTGAAACGCAATCCAAACGGGGGCTTAAATGCTAAACACCAAAGATGCAATTGCAACAATCGCGGTTAAGGATTTAGATGCAGCCCGTGAATTTTATGAAAAGAAATTGGGCTTTAAACAAGCAGAAGGTGATGGCGAACACTATATAAACTATATAAGCGGAAATACCCATTTATTGGTTTATAAATCAGAGTTTGCAGGCGGCTATAAAGCGACAGTGGCAACCTGGTCCGTTGGCAATGATATTGAAAAGTTAGTGGCTGAATTGAAGCGCAATGGCGTATTGTTTGAGCATTACAAAGATATGCCGAACACAAAATTGGAAGGTGATATCCATGTGATGGGCGACATGAAGAATGCCTGGTGCAAGGACCCAAATGGAAATATCCTTTGCTTTGTTAATAGCTAAGGCTTTATTAAGGCTCACGGTGCGGGGCTTTGAGACTTGAATCTACCAAAGTAGCTGCATCATTTTCTGTAATTCCTTCTTTCACCATTGGCATGATAAGCCCAGCACCCACACCTTGATTTACTTCGGCGCGGCGTTTTTGCAATGAGGCTTGTGAGGCTTTACTTTGCCTGGCAACAAATTCCGCGCTGACAGGAGGAGGCTCAAAAGAATAACCAGCTTCTGTATATATATTCTGAAAGATGTCAGTATATGCGCTTCTCATTTTGATGTTATTGCCAAAGGAAGCCGCCATCACTTGGCCTTCTGTAAGACCTGAATCGCCAAATAGAATAGCTTCTCGTTCAGGATTTCTTTCCACCGGAATAGGGCCATGCTGCTGGATATGAGGCGGCAAAATAGCGGCCACTCGTATTTGAATAAAACTTGCCAAAGACGTGGCACCTGCAAAAAGTTCAGAATTTCTCATAATTCTTGCGCTAACTGCTCGCCAAGTAATGTAATCACCATCAACCATTCCTGTATTAATAGCTGGCCATGCGCCATGTGCCCTTACATGCTCAATAACTGTTTGCCAGATGTCTTCTTGTGGTGAATTGGCTGTCTCCCTTTTCTCTCTAAGTTCTGCAAGAATCATAAGTTCATCAAATGTTGGACGCCTTTTGATAGATACTGCATTGAGTACGGCTTCCCATTTAAAATCTGGGTGACCAGGAAATAAATCTTGTGTTTCCGGTGCCCTTTTTTCTATTTCATGGAATTGTCGGGTTGCCGATACCAAACCCCATCGGACAAATTCTGAAAGACTATGGATACCATCAAAAAGACCGCGGCCTAAAAGTTTAGATATCCCAGTCCAACTTCTGGAAGGAAGCCTGGGATGGCCTGTCTGAACATTGTTATCGGGAAATTGCAACTTTTCTTTAGCTGTTTCTTGCTGATGGATGTGGTCTATGCAGATATTAAACAGCTCTTGCGGAGTTAATTCAGGCCATACGCCTTGATGAACATACAAAGAAATCAAATTCGAAAAACCACTTTTACCACCGAATCCACTTAAAGCTTGATCCAAGTCGTACATAGTACGAGCTGTTGTTCCAACACGCTGTTCCCATTCTGGTAAAAATAACAATACGCCACTTTCATAGGTTGGATAACGATGGCCGTCTAATCCTTGCAGATATGTATTAACATCATGAAGGGGTTTGCCTCCTTCACCTAGCGGTATACCAAGTAGAGCTAATTCCGATTGAGATTTTAATAATTGAAAAATACCTTGTGCACAGATATTGCCATACATGCCTTTGCTAAGAGCGCGCTGACCTTTTTGTAATGCACCCAACCATGTACTCCAATTTTCTCCTTCCGGAAAACCGTTAGGCGTTGTTTCGTCTGTCGGGAATATGCCCGTATCTATGAAATGCCCAAAGGCATAATGCCAAAATAGATCTTGCGTCAGCCGCATGGCTTGTTGAGCAGTATTATTCCTATATTCTTGAATTTGTTCAGGCGTTAGAGCGAGACGATCTTCAAGTGGCGGCATCCGCAAGGCTGCCGTCATATCAGCTTCCCAGGTGTTTTCGCGCATCACAATCCGTGTGGCACCGCAGTAATGCTCTAAGACGCCTTTGCCGTAGGCTGCAATTTCAAGCGGCGCTAGGAAATAATGCGAGACAAAACTTGCATTCTCCACTTCGTCGCAAACTAAAATTTGCTTGCCGCAGATTTGCGGATAAGGGAGTTCTTTGTCAGGCCTAGGAAGAATTTCGATTGTTAGGTAAGGCACTTGCCTTACCATTTCGGCAGTCACTTCAGCCGGACGAATAAGCAAATCTTCGGCATCCATATTAAATACATCCTTAAGCAATTTAAGGATCTTGGCAGCGCGATCATCAAATTCAGGTTCTTCCCATCCTGCGCCTGAGCCAGTTTGTGGAACCTGGTTTGGCTCCGGCGGCACAGCGACACGGCTCAAGGGCACAACGGTTGCCCCTGCTTTTTCTAAAGCCTGGAGTAAGGTACTCTGACGTTCCCGCACTTCGGCTGCCGTATTAGGCCTACCAGCATCAGCACCTGCAACTCGTATCCAGTAATCACCGCCTATATAATGCAAAAGGCCAAAGATACTTAAATTAGTTGGCAGCGCTGCGCCCACTAATTGAGGATTTTGCAGCGCAGGATCAGAAGTCAAAGCATGCGCCATAAATGCATGTTCAAACTGAGTGCGATAACTGGCCCAAGCTTGATCATTTTCATCCGCAAGCCTAGCAGGTCTCCTGAAACCTTCTATTACTCGATCTAGAGCCACCAGCCTTGCAAGCATGGGTTCTCTTGCCTCAACTGAGCCGTCATAGGCTTGGACAGCTGCTAGGGCTGCTTGAACGGCTTCATAATGCTCTGCCTTAAGCTGAATTGCAGCAATCGCTGCCGAAATATCCGCTATCCCCGAGACACCCGCACTATCATTATCGTTTAAAGTTTCAGTCATTTATCGTCTGTCATTCTAAAATTTACCGTTAAACCTACCATGAAAGTATTTTAAAGGTCAAATTCTCTTACAATCATTAACTATTTCGGGCGCTATCGTAGACATAATCCGCCCATATTTGCATCATCTTACGGCGTTCATCCAAATGGGCGGGGCGGTTATAGTCGCGCCCATTTGGATCGCGAACGGCATGGGCAAGTTGATGTTCAATATAGTCCGGACGCACCTTTAAAACTTCATCTAAAATGGTTCGTGCCATTGCGCGAAAGCCGTGTCCTGTCATTTCTTCTTTTGGGAAGCCCATGCGCCGCAGGGCAGCATTAAGCGTGTTATCGCTCATGGGACGGCGATTGGTTAATGTACTTGGAAATACAAATTCGTCATGACCTGTAATGGGATGCAGTTCTTCAAGAATTGCCAAAACTTGTTGAGATAGCGGCACGATGTGGTCGCCTTGCGTTTTTATCTTCATACGCTGTGCCGGAATATTCCAAACCGCATTTTTGAAATCAATTTCTTCCCACCGGGCATTGCGCAATTCACCTGGGCGCAAAAATACCAAAGGTGCGAGTTGAAGCGCCAGCCTAACTACGGGTTCGCCTTGGTAGTCATGGATTGCGTGCATCAGTTCACCCATTCTTTTGGGCTCAGTAATGGCTGGAAAATGCTGCTTTTTAACGGGGATCAATGCGCCCTTTAAATCAGGGCATGGATTGTGGCTGGCGAAACCAGATGCAATGGCATAGCGAAAAATCTGGCCGCAGCTTTGCAGCGCTCTATGCGCTGTGTCAGGTGTGCCGCGCTTTTCTATACGCTCCATAACACGCAATATTTCGGGAGCTGTTATTGTGTCTACCGGACGCTGGCCAAGCCAAGGGAAAACATCCCTTTCAAGTCGCCGGGTAACCTTATCATTATTCGATGCTGTCCAGCGCACGGATTGTTTTTGAGCCCACTCTCGGGCGATTACCTCAAATGTATTACCTGCAGTGTCTGCTTTGGAAGCTTTAACAGCTTTGCGTTTTTCGCCTGGATCAACGCCAGTGGCCAATAACTTACGGGCATCATCTCGTCGCTTATGGGCATCCTGCACACTAACATCAGGGAAAATGCCCAAGGACAGCAATTTCTCCCGACCATCAATACTATACTTAAATCGCCACCATTTGCCGCCGTTGGGATTAACTAGCAGGAATAAGCCTCCCTGCCCTGACATTTTGTAGGGCTTTGCTCTGGGTTTGGCATTTTTAACTTCGGTATGTGTTAGCGTCATGGGGGTAATTCCAAATCAGATCCGCCACTTACCCCTAAACCTACCCCAAGTTACCCTCGGCTGTCAGGGAATAATGGCGAACATCCAGAAGCTATAATATCCGTGAATTCCTTGTATTTCAACGCTTTTTGGAGGTTCGCGAACAATGGCGAATAAGAAAATGGTGGGCGGTGAGGGGATCGAACCCCCGACCCTTTCGGTGTAAACGAAACGCTCTACCGCTGAGCTAACCGCCCTACCCAAAGCTGCTTTGGAGCAGCTTTGTAGGCGATATCGGACGTCCAAGTCAACGTTAAAACCGGATGGTTTGTAACTTTTCCCTCCACTAGCGCGAATAGTTAGGTAGAGAGGTAACTATGAAAATATCCACTGAAAATAAATCCAGCTTTATTAGTAAAGTCATGGGCATGATCCCGGTGGCCACGATCGCTTGCGGCATTGGCAGCGCCAGCGCGATGACGATCCCTACTCCTATGCAGGATGAACCGCGTGCCGCGCAAACATCCGAACAGCATATCGTCGTGGCGGGCGGATGTTTTTGGGGCATCCAGGCGGTTTTTCAGCATTTAAAGGGAGTGAAAACGGCGATATCCGGTTATGCAGGCGGCACAGCGGAGACGGCGAAATATAATGCCGTCAGCACCGGCGATACCGGGCATGCGGAAGCGGTGCAGATTACCTATGACCCATCGCAAATCACACTAGGCCAGATTTTACAGGTATTTTTTTCAGTGGCACATAATCCCACGGAATTAAATTACCAAGGCCCTGACCACGGCACGCAATATCGCTCCGCGATTTTTTTCAGCACCCCTGAACAAAAAGCGGTTGCGGAAAAATATATCGCACAACTGGATGCGACCAAAGTGTTTGACGCACCCATCGCTACTAAGCTGGAGCCACTCACGCAATTTTATCCTGCAGAAGCGTATCATCAAGATTACGCCCGACTGAATCCGATGAACCCTTACATCATGATCAATGACGCGCCAAAAGTGCGGGCCTTGAAAAAAGAATTCCCCGATTGGTATATGGAGAAATAATTAACCGGTTTTTTTCAAACTTTCCCGCGCCAGCTCCGCCACGCCCGCGATGGAGCCGATCACGCCCGCGGCTTCCAATGGCATCATGATGATTTTCTGGTTCGGCGCGGAGGCAATGGCTTTTAAAGCCTCTACATATTTCTGGCCGATAAAGTAATTCAGTGCGTTTACGTTGCCGCCGGCAATCGCGGCTGAGACCACCTGTGTTGCTTTGGCCTCGGCATCAGCGGAACGTTCGCGTGCTTCGGCATCGCGGAAGGCGGCCTCTCGGCGGCCCTCCGCGTCCAGAATGGCAGCTTGCTTGCCGCCTTCCGCACGTAAAATTGCACCCTGTTTTTCACCTTCGGCCATTAAGATTTCGGCGCGCTTATCACGCTCCGCCTTCATCTGGCGGGCCATGGCGTCAATAATATCGCGGGGGGGCGACAAATCTTTGATCTCTATCCGGGTCACCTTCACGCCCCAACTTGACGTCGCCGCATCAATCACATGTAATAATTTTTCATTGATGAAATCACGTTTAGATAAAACCTCATCCAGATCCATCGAACCAATCACGGTCCGTAAATTGGTTTGCGATAAATTCGTAATCGCATATTTCAAATTTTGCACTTCATAAGCAGCTGCAGGCGCGTTGATAACCTGATAATAAACCACGCCGTCGGTGGTCACCTGGGTATTATCACGCGTGATGACCTGTTGCGACGGCACGTCCAGCACGATTTCCTGCATTGAGATTTTGTATGTTACGCGTTCGATAAATGGCGTGATAATGTTCAAACCCGGTGCCAGCGTTTTGGTATATTTGCCAAATTGTTCGACCAGCCAGTTTTGCCCCTGTGGCACCGTTTTGACGCTGGCGAAGGCTAGATAAATCGCGAAAACCAATAAGATAATAACAACCGTGCCGAATTCCATATGCCCTCCCAGGCTTGTGATGCGGCGATTTTAGTCCTGCGCCACTGCCTGTAAAGCCTGTAATATTATATCTGCGTTCGCATCGGGTTTTACGGCTTCCTCTGCCATGATGCGGCGCCAAGCGCGCGCACCTGGAATGCCTTGGAACAATCCCAGCATGTGCTTGGTGATGGCGTTTAACCGGACGCCTTGCGCCAGTTGTTCGTGCACATAGGGCAACATCGCATGCACGATATCTTTGGGGGAAAACGGGGTCGGCTTTTGCAGAATTTCATTCTGCAATTCATGCAGCCACCAGGGATTTTGATAAGCTTCGCGGCCGATCATCACGCCGTCCACATGTTGCAGATGTTCGCGCACTTCAGCCGTCGTTTTAATGCCGCCGTTGATGATAATTCGCAGCGGCGGAAATTCCTGTTTAATGCGGTAGGCATAATCATAAACTAGCGGCGGCACGGTGCGGTTTTCCTTGGGTGACAGGCCTTTTAAAATCGCCTTGCGCGCATGGATGATAAAAATGCCGCAGCCCGCCGCCGCGACCGTTTCAACAAAATTTTTCAAAAAATCATAATGATCGAAATCATCAATCCCGATGCGCGATTTCACCGTCACCGGAATAGAAACCGCGCGCTGCATCGCCGCCACGCAATCCGCCACCAATTGCGGTTCCGCCATTAGGCAGGCGCCGAAGGAACCCTCCTGCACCCGGTCGGACGGACAACCGCAATTCAGGTTGATTTCATCATAGCCCCATTGCTCGCCCACTTCGGCACAGCGCGCGAGTGCATCGGGATAGCTACCGCCCAGTTGCAGCGCCAACGGTTTTTCCTTTTCAGAAAATCCCAGCAACCGTTCGCGCTCGCCATGTATGATCGCGGGCGTTGTGACCATTTCGGTATAAAGCAAAATATCCGGCGCGATCAGGCGGTGGAAGTACCGGCAATGCCGGTCCGTCCAATCCATCATCGGCGCAACGGAGATGCGGCGGTCAATCAAGGGGCGGGAGCAACCGATTGATTAGGTGATATCTGCCGATAATAGTGATTATAAAAAACACTCGCAATATCGCCACCATAGCTATTATTAGCGGTTGCCCTAATAAAAATTGATACCCCTCCAACTTCTAATGAGGAATCTGCACCTTTTTCTAATAACAACCTTGCAACTTCGTAATGCTTACCTGGTACTGCAGAACTAAGCGCAGTATCGCCATCTGGGTTATTAATCCCAGCACGTAAATTAACATCTGTTCTATCGTCATCCAATAATGCAGTTACTTGTGGCACATAACCTGCCCACGCAGCCCTAATTAAAGGTGTCCAATATGGCTCTTTCCCCCAATTTTCCCGAGCATTTGGATCTGCGCCTGCGGCAAGTAGTAACTTCACCACTTCTGCACGTTGCGTGGCCATGTTTTGAAATCTTGTGGTATTTAATTGTCCCTGAGATTTTTGATAATCCATATTGCAGCAGAAACAGGTTAAAAGCGTTCCCCAAGACAAACCATGATCCTTATCTAAATCAACGTTGTAATCTACAGCAGCCTGTATCGTTGCCGTCAGGGCAGCCTTTGCCACTTTGGGTCCGATTTGTGTGTCATACCACACCTCACAAATTCTTTGCAGCTCACTTGCAACGTAACCGGGATAAGCCAATTGGCCTGAATTAGTATTCACTAAAAATTCAACTTCTGCCATAATTATCTCCTTGGTTGCTAGGTATTGGCAAGGAATACCACACACCCAAAAGTAGCTTCAAGCTTTATTTTGGGCAATTCGCGCATAGTTTTGTATCTTCTCCACCATCGCGAAAAAGCCGTTGCGACGATTGATGGACAAATGTTCTTCCATGCCCAGCGCCATGAAAATTTCATTGATGTTGGTTGTTAGGATTTCGGCAGGCGCGCGGCCATTATAAATAATCATCAAAATCGCAATCAATCCGCGCACGATGTGGGCGTCACTGTCGGCCAGGAATTGCATAACGGGCGTAGCCGCGACAGGTTTCAACCATACCTGGGACATGCAACCGACAACGCGGTAGGTGTCATTGCGGTCAGCCTCGGGAAAGGGCGGTAGGTTTTTCCCTAGGTCGATGACATAGCGGTAGCGGTCTTGCCAATCTTCCAATATGCCGAAATCAGCCTTAAGATCATCTACGGTCGTCATTCGCCAACCACCAGGATCGCACCGCGATACCGCGCGTTTTGCAAACTGAACCACAGAACCGCCACGCCGATGAATAGATAAACGATGTTCAGGCCAACCGCCCAAGCCATTTGCGCGGCATCGAAATAACCGTGGATGATAATTGCGCGCATCCCTTCAAAAATATGGCTGGAAGGCAGAATAAAGGCGATGGCCTGCAACCAATGCGGCAGGATTGCGACTGGGTAAAACACCGCCGATATCGGCGCAATCGCATAAATGAGCATCCAGGCCAGGACCTCCGCACCTGTGCCGAAACGCAAAATCACGCTGATGACCAGAAAGCCGAACCACCAGCCCATCACAAACAGGCAGCCGATAAAGCCGACCAGTGGCAAGCCGAGGGAAAATAAATTGTAATGATAAAAAACGATGGCGAGCAATACCGCAGGCACAACAGCAACCAGTACGCGCATAATAGAGGAAGCGATGAGCGCCACTATCCATTCCCATGGCCGCAGCGGCGAGATGAACAAATGACCCAAATTGCGCGACCATAATTCTTCTAGAAAACTCATAGACACACCGATTTGCGAGCGGATTAAAAAATCCCACAGCAACGCACCGGCGATTAAAACGCCTGCCGTATAGGCAATATTATCGGTATGCTGGGAAAAATAGCGGCTGGTAAATCCCCAGATAATCATCTCCAGCGTCGGCCAAAAGGCGAGCTCGATCAATCGCGGCCATGAAGAACGCAGCAAAAATAAATAGCGCAGCAACACCGCGCCGATCCGCTGCAAGCTATGATTAACACTACGCGGCATTTTGATGCTCACCTTGATTTTCTCTGGCGATGGACAGGAAAACTTTTTCGAGATTTTCTTCGCCGTAACGCGCTACCAATTCCGCGGGCGTGCCCTGATCCACCAGACGCCCTGCCTTCATCATCAGGATATGATCGCAAAGCTGCTCAACCTCCGCCATATTATGCGACGCCAGCAAAATCGTTGCGCCCGTTTGCGCGCGGTAATTTGAAATAAAAGTGCGCATTTGATCGGCGCTGTCCGGATCCAAAGATGCCGTGGGCTCATCCAGCAATAAAACCTTGGGTTTATTCAACATGGCCTTGGCCAGGGCGACGCGAGTTTTTTGTCCGGCAGAAAGTTTCCCTGCTTTGCGTTCCAGCAAATGCGTAAAGTTTAATTCCTGCGCGATTTCAGTAATGCGGGCGCGCAGGTTTGGAATGTTATACAAGCCACCGTAAACAATTAAATTTTGTTTCACCGTCAGGCGGTATGGCAATTCAACATAGGGCGAAGAAAAATTCATGACCGGCAAGGCGCGAAACCGATCATGCACCATATCCACGCCCAGCACCTGCACCGTACCCGCGGTGGGCAGCAAAACGCCCAAAAGCGCGCTCATGGTCGTGGTTTTGCCCGCACCATTTGGTCCCAGCAAGCCAACCAATTGCCCCTGCGGAATTGAAAAAGATAAATCTTCAACCGCCGTTACGGCGCCATAACGTTTGGAAAAATTGTGGATTTCAACGGCAGGCATAGCTTGGATATAATCAAAATACACAAAAAATCAATTAACGCGGGCTGCGCACCAAGGAACGCCCCTCGGAATCACGGAGAATTTTATCAACATGGCGGCCCTGGAATAAATTAATGCCGACCTTTTTGCCCACGTCCACAGCTTCCTGGCTATCACAACGGCACAGGATCACCCGGGCCAAAGCACTTTCATCATTTTCCTGGCTTTTTAAATCTAAAGCCATGCGTTCAAAATCAATATGGGACATGGCAGACGTCCAGAAAATCTTGACGAAATCAAACGCCAGTTTATTACGGTCAATAAAAGGTGCCGTAAAATGTGTCAGGCCGTCTAGGCAAATCCGGTAACCCCGATCCGCGACATAATCCCGCGCGAACATATAGGCTGCCATGTCCGAAAAAACATCAACTGCCTGCAGCTCAATTACCAGCCGGCCGCGTAATCCGGAACTAACGCGTTGGTCAAATTTTGTAAAATCCGTAGAGAGTAAGGTTGCCACGTTCATATTAAAGCTGAAGGCTCGGGTGGAACGCTCCCCCTCTTCTGCCAGATAAATTAACATGCGCCGATCCAGCACAGCTGTTAGATATTGAAAGAGCCAACGGTTCGCCGTGAGATCTACGCCGGGAGCTATCTGGCTCTCTAAATCCGGAATGGAGACATATAGTTCGTTAAATATAGGCACCGGCTTTCCACTGGATACCGCGCAAATAGATTGATTGCGGATGAAGCTGGATAAATCAGCATTGGCCAATGAATCCTCAAGCCAGCCTAATTGATCGGGATTCAGCGCAACTTTTTCATGCTTAACGGATTCCCCAAGATTTTTTGGTTGTCCTGTTTGCGTCGAATGATGCATGCGCCGAGAAATTTCCAGCAAAGCATCGTATTCGTTAGCCAACTTATACCAGGTAATAAAACCATTCGTCCCCGTATAATCATCGAGCTTATTTGTAACGATTGGGTCGCTGGAAAATAAATATCGTAGTTTAACCATAGCTTCATTCAATTTATCCAATGCATTGGCCTGACCAATAAAGACAATGTCGTTATTGCGCATCGTGAACATGCGGCCTTCAAACTGCGCAAGCAAATTTTCAAAGGTATTGACGGCCACGCGAATATGGTGCGCGCGGCGGTTATAAGGTTGCAGGCGCGATAAATGGCAAATTACCCCGATGCGGTCATGTTTTCGCGCAGCCAGACGCTCCAGATAATCCACCAGTGCGAATTCGCTGCTTTGCTGGTTGTTGCTAAGATCCGATTTCATGCTGGCCAAATTCGAGATTCATTGTCATAAGTACCATTGGTTTTAACCTTTGACAATTCGGTCTGTCGCATGTCTGGCAATCTTACGTTTGAACAATCGCACCGCTTGCATGATTTGCTGGCGAACTTTGGCCGCTGCCGCGTTTTGGTGGTCGGCGATTTTATGTACGACCGTTTCACGCACGGCTCGGTTGATCGCATTTCGCCTGAAGCGCCTATTCCAGTTTTCCGTGTACGTCATAACCATGAAATGCTAGGGGCAGCGGGAAATGCGGCACTGAACATCGTTGCGGCGGGCGGACAAGCAGTTTTGTTGACGGTGGTGGGTGACGATCCCATTGGTGATAAAGCGCACGAAATGGTGCAACAGCAAATCGGTCAAATGAGCGTTTTAATTCATGAGCTAAAACGACAAACCACAATTAAACAGCGTTATATCGCCAGTAATCAGCAGTTATTGCGCGCGGATACCGAAACAACATCATTAATTAATGCTGATACAGCGCAAAAATTATTGGCGGCTTATGATGCGCTTTTACCTTCGTGCCAGGTGGTCTTGATTTCAGATTATGCCAAAGGTGTTTTAACGGATGATGTTTTATCCGGCATCATTTCGCGCGCGCGCGCTGCAGGCAAACCGGTACTGGTGGATCCTAAGCGCAAAGATTTCCGTGGTTACACGGGTGCTACACTGGTAAAGCCCAACCGCAAAGAAATTTCCGAAGCCGTCGGGCAAGAAATCAACAGTGATCAAGAAGTGCTGGCGGCTGGCAAAAAATTACTGGAAGTGGCGCAACTGGAATACCTGCTCATCACGCGCGGGCAAGATGGCATGACGGTGCTGGATAAAAATGGCCCCACGCATATTCCCGCCATTAAGCGCGACGTATGGGATGTATCGGGCGCAGGTGATACGGTGATCGCCCTGCTCGCGATGGGCATCGCGGCGGGCGGTTCGGTAACGGAGGCCGCACGTCTGGCCAATTTGGCGGCGGGCGTTGTGGTCGGCAAGGTCGGCACGGCGACCGTTACTGCGCTGGAACTTTCCCATGCCATTGATGCCGCGGATGAAACCGTTGAAACGCAATCCGAATTGCAAAATGTCATGTCATTAGATCAAGCAGTGGAGCAAGTTTCGCGTTGGCGCCGCCTGGGTTTGAAAATCGGTTTTACCAACGGCGTTTTCGATCTAGTACACCCAGGACATTTGTCTTCGCTGCGTTCTGCAAAAGCACAATGCGACCGCCTGATTGTTGCAGTTAACAGCGATGAATCCGTACGCCGATTAAAAGGCCCGGACCGCCCCATTCAAGATGAAGTACACCGCGCTGCGGTCTTGGCCGCACTGGGTTACGTCGACCTCGTTGTGATTTTCAGCGAGGACACGCCACAGCATTTAATCGAGGCGCTCTTGCCGGATGTTTTGATCAAGGGCGGCGATTACAAGGCCGACGAAACCGATCCGAATTCGAAATACTATATTGTTGGATCCGATGTGGTGCGCGCGCATGGCGGTCGCGTGATCGTGGCGCCCACGCTAGAAGGTTTCAGCACCACTAGCATTATTACACATCGTGGTATTCGTCGTAACTAAATCTTAACGAATTCCTCCCATAGTGCTGAGAGGGCTTTGCCAGGCCGTCGATTCGGCTTTACATTCGGCAAAGCAAATCATTCGCTCGAAGAACTTGAGGAAGAAACATGGCCGCAAATCCACACCACGACACCCTTTCCACGCGCAGCACACTTGAGGCTGGCGGGAAAAAATACGCTTACTATTCCTTGGAAAAGGCGGCGGAAAAATTAGGCGATATTTCGCGCCTGCCGAAATCGTTGAAGGTTTTGTTGGAATGCCTGTTGCGCACCGAAGACGGCGTAGCCGTGCAACAAAAAGATATCAGCGCGCTGGCAGCCTGGCTGAAAGAAAAGAAAAGCGACGATGAAATTCAATTCACGCCCGCGCGCGTATTAATGCAGGATTTCACGGGTGTTCCGGCCGTGGCAGATTTGGCCGCGATGCGCGATGGGATTACCGCGCTGGGTGGCCGCGCCGCACAGATCAACCCCTTGGTGGCCGTGGATTTGGTGATCGACCATTCCGTGATGGTGGATGAATTCGGCGGCCCGCGTTCCTTTGAACGCAATGTGGAATTGGAATTTGAACGCAATAATGAGCGTTATGAGTTTTTGCGCTGGGGCCAGAATGCCTTTAAAAATTTCCGCGTGGTGCCGCCCGGCACCGGCATTTGCCACCAGGTGAATTTGGAATATCTAGCGCAAGTCGTCTGGACGCGCGAAGATAACGGTGATGTTATCGCCTATCCGGATACCCTAGTAGGCACCGACAGTCACACGACGATGGTCAACGGCCTGGCCGTGTTGGGCTGGGGCGTTGGCGGGATTGAAGCTGAAGCCGCCATGCTCGGCCAGCCGACATCAATGTTAATTCCTGAAGTCATCGGCTTCAAACTGCGCGGCACGCTGCGTGAAGGCACAACGGCAACGGACCTGGTTTTAACCGTCACGGAAATGCTGCGTAAAAAAGGCGTCGTGGGCAAGTTTGTGGAGTTTTACGGCGCGGGTTTATCTTCGCTTTCACTGGCAGACCGCGCAACAATTGCGAACATGGCGCCTGAATATGGTGCGACTTGCGGCTTCTTTCCTGTCGATGCGGAAACCATCCGTTATTTGAATTTTACCGGCCGTGATGCAGACCGTGTCGCGCTGGTCGAAACCTATGCGAAGAAACAAGGCCTATGGCGTTATGACACGGATGTGGATCCGGAATTTACCGATACGCTGGAACTGGATTTGGGCGAAGTGAAATCTTCTGTTGCTGGACCGCGCCGCCCGCAAGACCGCGTGGAATTGCCCAACGTCGCCTCCGCATTTGAAAAAGAAATGCCGACGCTGGGTGTGACGCCAGAAACGCGCGATGCCGCTGTCGAAGTCGAGGGCACGGGATATAAAATCAAACACGGCGATGTCGTCATCGCGGCGATTACCTCATGCACAAATACTTCCAACCCATCCGTCATGATCGCTGCGGGCCTGGTGGCGCGCAACGCGGTGGCCAAGGGATTGAAAGTCAAACCGTGGGTGAAAACGTCGCTCGCGCCGGGATCGCAAGTGGTGACGGATTATTTGAATGCTGCCGGTCTGACGGATCCATTAAACCAACTCGGCTTTAATCTGGTGGGTTATGGCTGCACGACCTGTATCGGCAATTCCGGCCCCCTACCCGATCATATTTCCAAGGCCGTTGAAACGGGTGATTTATGTGTGGCTTCCGTTTTATCCGGCAACCGAAATTTCGAAGGCCGCGTACAACAGCAAGTGAAAGCAAACTATCTGGCCTCGCCGCCGCTCGTCGTGGCCTACGCTTTGGCCGGATCCGTATTGGTGGATTTAACCACCGCGCCGCTGGGCAGCGACGGCAAAGGCAATCCAGTTTATTTGAAAGATGTTTGGCCGTCGAATGAAGAAATCCTGGATGCCATGACAAAAAGCCTGACGCCGGAAATGTTCAAATCGCGTTATAGTAATGTGTTCGTTGGGCCCACGCAGTGGCAAAGCCTGCCGACCGCTCAGGGTGAAACTTACAGCTGGTCAGGCAAATCCACCTACGTGAAACAGCCGCCGTTTTTCGCGGATATCGCCAACACGAATATGAATGTGGCAGCTGATATCACCGGCGCGCGGGCATTGGCGATTTTGGGCGATAGCGTGACGACCGATCATATTTCACCTGCAGGCAATATCAAAAAATCCAGCCCGGCGGGAGTTTATCTGATTGAAAACGGCGTGGATCCAATTGATTTCAATTCTTACGGCGCGCGACGCGGCAACCACGAAGTCATGATGCGTGGCACCTTTGCCAATATCCGCATCAAAAACGAAATGGTGCCGGGCGTGGAAGGCGGCGTGACGAAATATTTGCCGAACGGCGAAACCATGGCGATTTATGATGCCGCAATGAAATACGAAGCCGACGGCACCCCGCTCTTGATTATCGCGGGCAAGGAATATGGCACGGGTTCATCGCGCGACTGGGCGGCGAAGGGCACCAAACTGCTTGGCGCGCGCGCGGTCATCGCAGAAAGTTTTGAACGCATCCACCGCTCCAATCTCGTCGGCATGGGCGTCTTGCCCTTGCAATTTGCCGAGGGCATTACGCGTAAAACCTTGAACCTCACAGGCGATGAAACCTTTGCCCTTACCGGCCTGGCCAAGGGCATTAAACCGCAGATGAAGGTTAATCTGGAAATCACGCGGGCTGACGGCAAAAAAGAAACTGCAGAACTTATTTGCCGCATTGATACGCTGAATGAGGTAGAATATTATCTCTCCGGCGGCATCCTGACCTATGTTCTGCGGCATATGGCGAAACGGGCGTAAAGGCATATGCTCTGCAGCGATGAAATTTTGCAGCGGTTCATCTAGACGAAAAATATGCAAGGAAATTTTACGCTTCATCAATAGTTTGAGATGGCGGAATATAAAAAATTTCATGCGGATAGAGGGCTATATTTATGCTCCGACGGAAGAACCAAACAGACTATCGAATGCTGTTATTGGGGCAACAATACGTAACGATAACCGGAAACCGCCCTGGCTTGCCGTAAATCATGATCTAGATTCGGTGATATTGACCAAATGGCCTGGCCTATTATGGCGCGTGGCGGTGATCAATCATGGCCCAATGGCCGATTTGATCTGGAATGCCGCATATACCCGTGCTGTTGCAGTGAAAATTCTGGAGGAGGTTCCAGTTGATCTCCTATTCGGTGCACATGGAAAAGCAGTTTGCTCCGTCATTCAAGCGGCAAATAAGCTTACAGAGGAACAAGCCGTTGGGCTCGCGAAGACGCGCCATCGGGATGCAGCCGCAATATACGCTGGGAGCATTAAAGCTAAGCATTCTTCCCTTATTAAGAGTGGTTTATCGCTAATCAACATCAGTGTTTGGAAATGCGCCCGTAATTTATGGGGTGATCAAGCATTTGAATATAATGAAGAAAGGGAGGAATGGGCCATTCTCTCTCCTTGGTCAGAGGCAGCAGAAGCACTGACTGAAGCAGCATTGGCTTTAGGTGCACCGGATTTAGTCGAAGATTCAGACAGACAAAAACTCCTGAAAGCATGGCGGGAGGTTTTTTAAAACACAAAAGTAACCAAATTAAGAATTAGGAAGTTTAAAACTGGACACCGTCATTTAGTTTGCTATAAGCTTTGGGCTTATTATGGGCCGGCATAGCACAGCGGTAGTGCAGCGGTTTTGTAAACCGAAGGTCGGGGGTTCGATCCCCTCTGCCGGCACCATTTATTATGGCGATGCTTATAGCCGCCACATCAACCCTATTCGCATCGCCAGATAATCTCGCACCTGCAAAGCCGAGGTGCAGCAAAGGCTTGCAAAGGCCTATAATTTCCCCTATTTCATGCGCAGACTTACGCCAATAAATGGCTGAGGTTATAGGGAGCGCGCGTGAGCAAAAATTCCAAGTCTAGCAATAGCGATACGCCGCGCGGTCCGGGCGACAATAGCCGTCTCAGCAACCCAGAACTTCTAAAATTATACGAAGACATGCTACTCATCCGCCGCTTTGAAGAGCGCGCGGGACAATTATACGGCATGGGGCTGATCGGCGGATTTTGCCACCTATATATAGGTCAAGAAGCCGTCGTCGTCGGCATCCAATCCGCCCAAAAACCTGAGGATAGTGTGATTACAGCCTACCGCGATCACGGTCACATGCTGGCCTGCGGCATGGAACCCAATGGCGTGATGGCGGAATTAACAGGCCGCATTGGCGGCTATTCGCGCGGCAAGGGCGGGTCGATGCATATGTTCTCGCGCGAGAAAAAATTCTATGGCGGCCATGGGATTGTCGGTGCACAGATTCCCATCGGTGCTGGCCTAGGTTTTGCCCATAAGTATTTGAAAGACGGCGGCGTAAATGTTGCCTATATGGGCGACGGCGCATCAAACCAGGGCCAGGTATACGAAGCCTTTAATATGGCCGCATTATGGAAATTACCGGTCGTTTTTGTAATTGAAAATAACCAATACGGCATGGGCACGTCGGTGGCGCGTCATGCGGCGGGTGAATTGTACAGACGCGGCACAGGCTATGACATTCCAGGTGAGCGCGTGGACGGAATGGATGTGTTGGCCGTGCGTAAATCGGCCATGGATGCTTTGGAACATGCTAGGTCCGGCAAAGGTCCAGTATTGCTGGAGATGATGACTTACCGCTATCGCGGTCATTCGATGTCCGATCCGGCGAAATACCGCAGCAAAGAGGAATTGGAACATGTGCGCGAAGAACGCGATCCGATTGAGCGCATGAAAGCCACGCTGCTGAGTGACCATGGCATGCAGGAATCCGATTTTACGCCCATCGAAGACCGCGTGAAGCAAGCCTGCCTGGATGCAGTGGAATTTTCCAAAACCTCGCCTGAGCCCGATCCATCTGAATTATGGACGGACGTTTTGTTGGAGGCGCGATAATGGCTATTGACGTTTTAATGCCCGCGCTGAGCCCCACGATGACGGAGGGCAAAATTGCGCGCTGGCTGGTGAAAGAAGGCGAAGAAATTAAATCCGGCAAAGTCCTATGCGAGATCGAAACCGACAAGGCAACGATGGAAGTGGAAGCGGTAGATGAAGGCACATTGCTGAAAATTCTAGTACCAGAAGGCAGCGAAGGCGTTGCAGTGAATACCGTTATTGCCGCACTGGGTACCAAAGATGAAACTTATGCTGCGGCGGCACAAACAACAACCATACCCATCAATGTGCCCGTGATAGATCCCGGTTGTACGCCCGGCATGAATAATCCGTCTATTATTACACCGCGTATAATGGCTGCAGCGCCCACCGATGATGAAGCAAAATTTTGGACTAAAGGTTCCAAAACCATGACCGTGCGCGAAGCTTTGCGCGAAGCCATGTCTGAAGAAATGCGCCGCGATCCAACCGTCTTTTTAATGGGTGAAGAAGTCGCGGAATATAACGGCGCGTACAAAGTTTCCCAAGGCATGTTGGATGAATTCGGCCCCGACCGTGTCATCGACACGCCCATTACGGAAATGGGTTTTGCGGGCCTGGGCGTGGGTGCAGCCTTTGGCGGTTTGAAACCCATCGTCGAATTCATGACATTTAATTTCTCTATGCAGGCGATCGACCATATTGTGAACTCTGCCGCCAAGACACTATATATGTCCGGCGGCCAGATGGGTTGCCCGATTGTCTTCCGTGGGCCCAATGGTGCCGCCGCGCGCGTAGGCGCGCAGCATTCGCAATGTTATGCATCGTGGTACGCGCATATTCCAGGTCTGTATGTTTTGGCGCCGTGGAATGCGGCGGATGCTAAAGGCCTGATGAAGGCTGCGATCCGCGATCCCAATCCAGTCGTATTTTTAGAAAATGAAATCATGTACGGCCAATCGTTCGATGTGCCGGATCATGATGATTTCGTTCTGCCCATCGGCCGCGCAAAAATTGAACGCGCGGGGAAGGATGTCACCATCGTTGCCTATTCGATTATGGTGGGCAAGGCGCTGGCCGCCGCCGAAGAATTATGGAAAGTCGGCATTGATGCGGAAGTGATTAACTTGCGCTCCATCCGTCCGCTTGACGTCGCCACCATCGCGCAAAGCGTGAAGAAAACCAATCGCCTTGTGAACGTTGAAGAAAGCTGGCCGTTTGCAGGCATCGGCTCTGAAATGGCGGCCTTGATGATGGAACATTGCTTTGACGATCTGGACGCGCCAATCGCGCGCGTATGCCACAAGGATGTGCCCCTGCCCTACGCCGCCAATCTGGAAAAACTAGCACTGCCGCAAGTCGAAGACATCATCGCGGCCGCGCGTGGAGTATGCAACCGATGAGTATTGATATTTTAATGCCTGCCCTATCGCCGACGATGACGGAGGGGAAACTGGCCCGCTGGCTGGTAAAAGAAGGCGACGATATTAAATCCGGTAAAGTATTGTGTGAGATCGAAACCGACAAAGCGACCATGGAAGTCGAAGCGGTAGATGAAGGCACATTATTAAAAATCCTGGTGCCGGAAGGCAGTGAAGGCGTTGCGGTAAATAGTGTTATCGCAGCACTCGGAAAGCCAGGCGAAAGATACGAAGCGATATCTAATCCCGTCACCCCGGCGAAAGCCGGGGCCCAGACTCTTGAAGTTACCCAGCCGCCCAAAATTCTGGATCCTGGCTTTCACCGGGATGACGGTTTGAATGTTCAGCCAGTTATGATGCGCGAAGGCCGCATTGCCGCTTCGCCTGTTGCAAAACGTATTGCGCAAGAGCGCGGCGTAAATTTATATGCCGTGATCGGCACCGGCCCGAACGGACGGATTGTGAAAGAAGATGTCGAGTCTGCACTGGTGCAGACCGATCGTACCGTAGCGCCAGCGAAGGCGGATATTACACCGACGAAACTACCTTCGCCTGCACAGGCCGTTCCTGCCGCGCAGACTGGTCCGAACGCCAAACAACTCGCAGATTTGCTCGGCCAAAAATACACCGAAGTTAAAAATTCACCCGTGCGGAAAATTATTGCAAAACGCCTGACGGAATCCAAACAAACCGTCCCGCATTTCTACCTGACGGTGGATTGCGAATTAGATGCCCTACTCGCCGCGCGCAAAGCGTTGAACGAAAAAGAAAATGCAAAAATTTCCGTCAACGACACCATCATCAAGGCGGTTGCACTGGCCCTGCGCGAAGTTCCCGCCGCCAATGCCGCCTGGACCGAAGAAGCAATTTTAAAATACAACGATGTTGATGTTTCCGTCGCGGTCGCCACACCGGACGGCTTAGTCACACCAATTATCAAACAGGCCGACACGAAAACCCTTGTGAAGATTTCATCAGAAATGAAAGACCTCGCCGCCCGCGCGCGCGACAATAAATTGAAACCTACTGAATTCCAGGGCGGCGGTTTTACCATTTCGAACCTCGGCATGTTCGGCATCAACCACTTTGCCGCGATCATCAATCCGCCGCAGGGTTGCATCCTGGCCGTCGGCGCAGGCGAAAAACGCGCAGTCGTGAAAGATGATAAACTCGCTATCGGGACAGTGATGAGCATCACACTCTCCGTCGATCACCGCGTTGTTGATGGCGCCGTTGGTGCGGAATTTACGGCGGCATTTAAAAAATTGATTGAGGCGCCGGAAGGCTGGTTAAAATAATGACTGCATTTGATCTCATCATTATCGGCGGCGGACCTGGCGGTTACGTGGCCGCCATCCGCGCGGCGCAATTGGGTAAAAACGTTGCGTTAGTTGAGGCAAAACATCTGGGCGGCATTTGCCTGAACTGGGGATGTATTCCAACGAAAGCGTTGTTGAAATCATCTGAGCTTTATTACACACTGCAAAAACTCGATCAGTACGGGTTGGAAGCAAAAAGCACCGCGTTTGATTTGACAAAAATCGTGAAACGTTCACGCGACGTCGCGGGCCAATTGGTTACAGGCATTAAACATTTAATGAAAAAAAATAAGGTCACGGTATTTGACGGTTTTGCGAAACTCGCAGGCGGCGGTAAAGTTTCTATCGATTTAAATGATAAATCCAAAACCGAAATTTCTGCACCGCATATCATCCTCGCCACCGGCGCGCGGCCGCGCGTTTTGCCCGGCATCGAACCGGACGAAAAATTGATCTGGACGTCGAAAGAAGCAATGATTCCGGAAACGATGCCAAAATCGCTGCTCGTGATCGGCTCCGGCGCGATTGGGATTGAATTCGCCAGTTTTTACCGCAGTTTGGGCGCTGAAGTAACCGTGGTGGAAATCATGGACCGCGTTTTACCGGTTGAAGACGAAGAAATTTCCGTTATGGCACGCAAGGCCTTTGAAAAACAGGGCATGAAAATCATGACGGGTGCGAAGGTCGCGAAACTGGAAAAAAGCGCGAATAACGTTACCGCAACGATTGAAGCGGGCGGCAAAACGGAAACGCAAACATTCGACCGGGTAATTTCTGCTGTCGGCATTACGGCGAATACGGAAAATATTGGCCTGGAAAGCACGCGTGTGCAGGTGGAGCGCGGGCACATTGTTACCAATCCATGGTGCGAAACGCATGAACCAGGAGTTTATGCGATTGGGGATGTCACCGCGCCGCCGTGGCTGGCGCATAAGGCTTCGCATGAAGGTATCATTTGTGTTGAGAAAATTTTCGGCGTACCAGGCGTGCATCCATTGGATACGAAAAAGATTCCGGGCTGTACGTACTGTCATCCACAAGTTGCCTCAATCGGCCTGACGGAAGCAAAAGCAAAAGAAGCGGGCCGCGCGGTGAAAGTCGGCAAGTTTCCATTTATCGGCAATGGTAAAGCCATCGCGCTAGGTGAACCGGAAGGATTAATTAAAACTATTTTCGATGCGACCACAGGCGAACTGCTGGGTGCGCATATGATCGGCACAGAGGTCACGGAACTGATCCAAAGCTACGCCGTTGCAAAAACAGGTGAACTGGTTGAAAAAGATTTAATGCACACCGTCTTCCCACATCCGACGCTATCCGAAATGCTGCACGAAAGTGTGCTGGCAGCCTACGGCAAAGCGATTCATTATTAAAGCCGCAATGCCTGTCGCGTGGATCTGCTATGCCGTTATTTCCGCGCTAGCGCTGGCAGGATATAATCTGGCTTTCCGTTTAGCGGGTCACGTTCCTGTTTTAATGTTTTTAGCCGTTGCCAACGGCGTAGGTCTTTTAATTTACGGCGTATCACTGCTGTTCAATAAATCACAAATGGTCATGCCTGATAGTAAAACATTAATCCTCGCCATTATTGTCGGTGTGATGATCGCGGCATCGGAAATCAGTTTGTTTTTCATGATGCGCCATAGTGAAAATGGCCTTAGTATTGGCATTCCATTAATGAATATTCTTTCTTTGCTTGTTACCGCATCGGCCGGATGGATGGCATTCCGTGAACAACTCAGCTGGCAAAACGGCCTGGGCATTGCTTTGGGCTTGCTGTCGGTTTGGCTGCTGACATATAAAACGCCATAAGAAATCTGGCAAAAAAATCAGGCGCAAATTAATGCCGTTTGGCGCCTGCCATTTTATGTACGCGGCCTTCGGCAATTGCATCATCAGGACGTTTATACGCTGAAACAACATTTGTATCACGCGCAAGATAACGTGCCGCGCGATGCCTTTAACGGCCAGCTCAGCAAACATCAAATTTTTGCTGAGCTCATGCGCACGTTTCCGTTTGATGGGTTGATTGAAACCGGCATCTGACTGGGCGGCACCACGCCTTTCATGGCGCAATATGACAAACCGGTTCATACGGTTGAGATATATGAACCATCATACCTCCACGCGCAGCAGCATTTGCAATCTTTGCCGAATGCGAAAGCTTTTCTAGGCGGCAGTACGGAAGTACTGAAAAATAATATCCTGCCTGCCGTTACTAAAGATGCACTGGCATTTGTTTATCTGGACCCGCATTGGCGCGCGCATTTACCGCTGCGCGAAGAACTGGCGCTGGTCTTTGCCAGCCCTGCCCCTTGCTGTTGTCATGATTGGTGATATGGAAGTGCCAGGTGATGGAGGTTATGGATTTGATAACTACGGCTCCGGCCAACGTTTGCATGTTCCATATCTGCGGCCGGTTTTAACGCAATTCAACGCCGCGAGTTTCGCGCCGCGCATTGCATCCGCATAAGATCATTTGCCGAATGATTTATTACCGCCGCGCGGCACCACCATACACGCCACCGATGCGGCGATCATTAGCCAATTGCGTGGTTTTTCCAGTCTGCGCGACATCAATTAAGCTTGCTATCGGCGCGCCGGACGCCATATAAAGGAAGCTATGTTGCCCACCGACGCACCTGAAAAACTCCAGCTCCGCCATCCGGAAAAAGCGCACCGGCCGGATAATGTGACGACCGCGCGGCGGCCAGATTGGATCCGCGTTAAGGCGCCTACATCCAAGGGTTATCACGATACCAAAGAGATCGTGAAAAGTTTGAAATTGCATACGGTGTGCGAAGAAGCCGGTTGTCCCAATATCGGTGAATGCTGGACGCAAAAACACGCAACCTTTATGATCATGGGTGACACCTGCACGCGAGCATGTTCGTTTTGCAACGTGAAAACCGGCAAGCCGGAAGCATTGGATCCTTTTGAAGCATTACGGGTTGCCACCGGCACGATGGAATTGGGATTAAAGCATGTCGTGATTACTTCCGTTGACCGCGATGATTTGGCCGATGGCGGCGCGGCACATTTTGCCGAAGTCATTTTAAAAACACGCGCGAAAAATCCAGATACGACAATTGAGATTTTAACACCCGATTTCAAACACAAACCGGGGGCCGCTGCAGTTATAGCGCGCGCGCGTCCAGATGTGTTTAATCACAATCTGGAAACCGTGCCGCGCCTTTACCTTACCATCCGGCCCGGCGCGCGTTATTTCACGTCGCTGCGGTTACTGCAGGAAGCCAAAGAAATCGATCCGACGATTTTCACTAAATCCGGCCTGATGGTCGGTCTGGGCGAGACCAAGGAAGAAGTTTTGCAGGTCATGGACGATTTGCGCGCGGCGGATGTAGATTTCCTCACCATCGGCCAATATCTGCAACCCACGCCGAAACATGCGCGTGTCGAGCGTTACGTGACGCCCGAAGAATTCGCCGAATACGAGAAATTCGCGCGGGCAAAGGGGTTTTTAATGGTCTCCGCCACACCGCTAACGCGGTCATCCTATCATGCGGGCAATGACTTCCAAAAACTCCGCGCCGCGCGTGAGGCGCAACTGCGGCGCGCGTAATCATATGCCTGCGCATAGCGAACAAAAAATCCTTCCCTTCACGTCTGCACAAATGTACGCACTGGTGTTGGATATCGAACGCTATCCTGAATTCCTCCCCTGGTGTCTGGGCTGCCGGATTGTGGCGTGTCATGAAAATTACATCCTAGCCGATATGATCGTGGGTTATAAAATCTTCCGCGAAAAATTCCGGTCGCGTGTTTCATTTGTACCAGACAAAGAAATCCATGTGGAATACCTGGATGGGCCGCTGAAACATCTAAAAAATGACTGGCTGTTTTCTCCCGCCGATGGCGGATGTGCGATCAATTTCCATATCGATTTTGAATTTCACAGCCGCATGCTGCAAAGCGTTGCAGAAACCTTTTTCAACCGCGCGCTGGGCCGCATGATGGATGCCTTTGAAGAACGCGCGCAGGTTTTATATAGCCACGGATAATAAAGCATTCATCGCGGTATCGGCGGCCAGATGTTGAATGGCTTCGCGGTCGCCACCGAAGAATTGCTGCGTCACTTTGACATCTTCGCCGCGGCGAAGGGCTGCAACATAAACCAGCCCGACCGGTTTCGTAGGTGTACTACCACCAGGGCCAGCGATGCCGGTAATCGCCACACCAGCTTGGACGGCGGGCGCGGCGGCAAGCAACCCGCGCACCATGGCTTCGGCACATTCTGCACTAACTGCGCCATGAGTTTCCAAAATATCGGCGGATATGCCTAGCAAATCCACTTTTGCCTGATTGGAATAAGTAATTAAACCGCGCTCCAAGACCGCCGAAGCACCGGCAATGCTGGTGATCAAACTGCACACCAATCCGCCGGTGCAGGATTCTGCCAGCGCGATCATCCCACCGCGCGCCGTGAATTGCTCCACTACCGACCGCGCCTTAGCCTGTAAATTGAGCAGCATTACATATACCGCTGCATCAATTGCTCATAATGAGCGGCGGACCAACGAATGTCTTCCAGTTCCTGCGGCATCATACCGCGCACATAACGCGCGGGCGCACCGGCCCATAATTGCTTTGATGGAATACGCTTACCCGGCGTAACGAGCGCACCCGCCGCCACGATACTGCCCTGCTCCACCACCGCGCCATCCATGATGCAGGATTTCATGCCGATCAGGCAGTCATCGCCGATCGTGCAGGCGTGAATGAGTGCCTGATGCCCCACCGTCACGCCGTTCCCAATAATGGTTGGATGGCCTTGTTTTGGGCGGCCATCCGGTAAGGCGGCTTCGCTGCCTACATGAATAACGGTGCCGTCTTGGATATTCGTGCGCGCGCCGATGCGGATAAAATTCACGTCGCCGCGAATGACGGCGCCAAACCATATCCCACTGCCCGCACCGATTTCCACATCGCCGATCACGCGCGCGGTATCTGCAATAAACACACCCGCTGCGATGCGCGGCAGATGGGATTGATAAGAGATGATATTGGTCACATGTTATTTATAACATAGCACTTAGATATCACAACTCACATGTAAGAATATTGATTACCTGCTGCACATCCTCCTTCGAGACTGTGAATCTCTCTCTTTTTACCACAGGACATTTACGCACTTCTTTTACCCCATTTTTAGTTACTAGTTTAAATCTATAATTAGAACGCATGCTATCATGAGTGGTATATTTTCGGCCACCTAAAATCTGAGCGTATTGAACTGCCTGTGTCTTTTTATCTTGATCTAACTGAGAAGCCTCTTGCTGAATATAATGTAGCGCCCGGCGTTTCAATATAGGCATGCTATCGCCATCCCGGCATCGTATCTGAGGAGGCATCAAAAATGTTTTTATTTCATGTTGGATGGGTGATAATTGCGATTTCATCATTTGCCTTTCTATAAGATAGAATTCAAAGATATCTAAAATCCTTTAATAAAGTCAAATTTTTCACTGTATTTTACGGAAACACCGCCGCCTGCATCAGTGCCATCGTTTCATCAAAACCATACATTAAATTCATATTCTGGATCGCCTGACCCGATGCGCCCTTAACCAGATTATCAATAACGGAAAGTAAAATCACTTGCCCCGCCACTGCACCGGGCACCACGGCGATATGACAGTGGTTGGAAGCAGCGACATTATGTGTGGCGGGCAAGCGCCCATCGGGCAGCACATGCACGAAAGGTTCAGCATCATAGGCCCCATGGAGCGCCGCGCGCACATCCGCCACGGTTTTACCCGACCGCACACGTGTATAGATCGTCGACATCATGCCGCGCGACATGGGAATTAAATGCGGCGTGAAGGTAATGTGTATCGACTTGCCCGATGCATCGGATAAAATCTGCTCGATTTCCGGCGTATGGCGATGATTAGCAACACCGTAGGCTGATATGCCGCCGGTGACCTCAGGATATAACAAATTTTGTTTTACCGCACGGCCAGCGCCGGACACGCCCGATTTCGCATCAATTATAATATTGTCTGTTTCGATTAGCTTGTTTTGAAGTAATGGAATAAGCGGCAGACTGGAAGCCGTAGGATAACAGCCGGGGTTAGCAACCAAACGTGCGGTTTTAATTTCTGCGCGATGAAATTCGGTGAGGCCATAAACGGCTTCGTTTTGCAGCACGATTGCCTGATGCGCGTGGCCATACCACTGGGCATACAATTTCGGATCCCGCAGGCGGAAATCAGCAGATAAATCCACAACACGCAAATGTTTAGGCAGGCCTGCGATGACAGCCTGTGTCGTGCCATGAGGCAATGCGCAGAAAACCAAATCAGCATTGGAAAAATTCAGTTCATCAATATGAACCAATGGCGGCAAATTATAAATGGCCAGATGCGGAAAAACTTCGGCGATTGGATGGCCCGCGTTACGCTCCGCCGACAGACCGGCAATTTCCAGATGCGGATGCAGCAGCAACAGCCGCAACAATTCCGCGCCAGTGTAGCCGGACGCACCCAGAATAATTGCACGAATTTTTTGGTTCATGATGAACGGAGATTGTAAGCATCAAGCAATGCTTGTCCAGCCTTGCCGTACAGAGATACTGTGACCAAAACATCTGCAAGTGAAATAACTTGATATTTAAAAAACAAAAATTTTTCTTCGTTCACGCCAATGATTTTTGAAAATGGCAAAAATAGCGGCGGCGCGAATAAACTAAAGGGCGGAATAATCGACAGACGAAATCCATCCTGACATATTGTTACAAACAAACAGCGATTATAATTCACGCCCCTGATCTGCGAGCGGCCAATACGGCCAGAACAAAAATCGAATTGTGTGCCTGTCACGATATCGACCGCGCGGAAATGTTTTGCCAAGGTCTGCCAGCCAGACACCCACAAAATAATAGCCGGCAAAGCAAAAAAGCAAAATAAAAACACCAGCCCACAAAACGACAATAGAATGGCCGTTTCGGGGCTGATAGTTTGATGCATTAACGCTTAACCCACTGCGCGGAGCGGCGAGCTTTATGTCTACCAGGTTTCTTACGCTCAACAACGCGGCTGTCACGCGTCAGCAGACCGGCACGTTTCAAGACTTGGCGCAAGGACGGGTCATAATAAGTCAAAGCCTTTGATACACCGTGGCGCACCGCACCCGCCTGTCCGGACAAACCGCCGCCCGCAACCGTTACCATGATATCATATTGGCCAACACGGTTGATGATTTTGAAGGGCTGTTCGATCAACATTTGCTGTGTCGGACGAGCAAAATAAACCGCCAGGGATTTACCATTTACAACGACATCACCCTTACCAGATTTCAACCAGACGCGTGCAATTGCATTTTTACGTTTGCCGGTAGCATACGAACGGCCATGTTTATCCAACTGCTGCACCGTGCGGTCCACCGTGTTTTGCACTTCTTTTGGCTTTTCGGCCATCGCCACCGCCATGGCTGGTTTTGCGACTTGGCGTTCAAATCTCGTTTCGGCTTGCGCTTCTTCAGGTTTGCCAACGGCGCGGCTCGCCTTTTTCACAACGACAGGTGCTTTCGCGGCAGGTTTTCTTTCCGTGCGGTCGCCAGCCGGCTTACGTGCTGGGGGCTTTTTGTCGCCAGCCGTAGCTGCAGGTTTTTTCGGTTTGGTTTCTTTGGTTTCTTCGGTCATGTCAAAAGCCTTTAGCGTTTGTTTTTCGGATTTTGCGCGGCGATGTCCAGCACCACCGGCTGTTGCGCTTCATGTGGATGCTCCGCGCCGGGATAAACGCGCAGATTTTTCATTTGCTGGCGGCCCAGAACGTTGCGCGTAATCATGCGCTCAACCGCCTTTTCCACCAAGCGTTCGGGATGTTTGCCTGCTAAGGTTTGACCGAAACTGCGCTCCTTAATGCTGCCGATAAAGCCGGTGTGCCAATGTAAAATTTTATCGCGCAATTTGTTATTGCCGGTGACCTTTACCTTCGCGGCATTTACGACGATCACGTAATCACCGTCATCCATGTGCGGGGTATAGGTTGGTTTGTTTTTGCCGCGCAAAACTTTCGCGACTTCACTGGCGAGGCGGCCTAGCACCACGCCCTCCGCATCCACGATGACCCATTTTTTCTGGATCTCAGACGCCTTGGCTGAATAGGTTTTCATTTCACTCTCTTAAGGTTAAACCGACGCGCTTTGTGACACGGATTAGCGCGCGCGGTCAAGTAAAATATAGAGATTTTTGTTGTGGTAAAATGATACCACAAATTAAAGAATGCAATTTTCCGCCTGCCCCCACTCGTCAACACATCTGCCATCGGGCACAATTAGAATCATGGCCATCGATAAGGACAAACGTCCGATTATTATCAAGAAGATTATCAAGGGCGGTGGCGGCCATCACGGCGGCGCGTGGAAAGTCGCCTATGCCGATTTCGTCACGGCGATGATGGCATTTTTCTTGCTGCTGTGGCTGCTCGGCGCGACGACAGACGATCAGCGCAAAGGAATCGCGGATTATTTTGATCCGATTTCAGTTTCCAGCTCTTCGAACGGGTCGGGCGAAGTCATGGGAGGCAAATCCCCCACCGAACCCGGTGCCCAGGTATCCAACCAACAGCCTAGTGCCGTAGCCGTGGATACGCCTGGCAAACAGGGCAATGCGCCCACCGTGCCCAAGGCCAAGGACGAAGAAGCCGAAAATATAAACGATAAAACACCGGACGATCCCGGCGCGGGCCAGCAGGGTGCGAGCGGCGAACAGGCTGGACAGGAAGCGCAAGCCCAGCCAACACCCGAGCAACAGGCCGCAGCGAAAAAGGCGGCAGAGGATGCAGCGAAAAAGGCCGCCGAAGAGCAAGCAAAATTTGAAGAAACCAAAAAACAAATCATTACCACCATTAAAAACGATCCAAATTTGCAGGGCCTGGATAAAAATCTGATCGTTGATGAAACACCAGAAGGCCTGCGCATTCAGATTATTGATACGGATGGCCATGCCATGTTCGAAAGCGGCAGCAATACCATGAGCGAGAGCATGCGGCGGATTTTGAGCCTGGTGACGACGGCGATCAAACCCCTGCCTAACAAACTTTCCATCCGCGGTCATACGGATGCAACACCATTCAAGGGCGGCGGGCGTGATAACTGGGATCTGTCGGCGGAACGCGCCAATGCTAGCCGCCGCGGCGTGATCGACAGCGGTATTGATCCCGACCGCATTGCGAACGTTGTCGGCCGCGCGGACAAGGAACCGTTATTGCCGAAAGATCCCAAAAATTCCCAAAACCGACGGATTAGTATTATCCTGCTGCGGGAATTTCCGGGTAGAAAGGCTCCTGCGCCACCCCCAGCACCACCAGATGCTCCAGCAACAGAAGCTCACTAACCTTTAATTTGTGTTCATTCCACCGATATAAATGTGCTAACTATCCTGATGGTTGAAAATTCTGAACAAACGCGCTGCGGTTTTGTCGCGATTCTGGGCGCGCCCAATGCGGGCAAATCCACCCTGATGAACCATTTGCTGGGCATCAAACTGGCCGCCGTGTCGCCCAAGGCGCAAACGACGCGCTCCCGCATTCGCGGCGTGTTAACCGAGGGCACTGGACAAATCATATTCATCGACACGCCTGGAATTTTTCAGCCGCAAAAACGCCTGGACCGCGCGATGGTCCGCGCCGCCTGGCATGAAGAACAGGATGCGGATATCCGCCTGCTGATTATGGATGCTTCGCGCGGCAAGATTGATCCGCATACCCTGCCGATCATCGAACAAATTAAAGAACACAAGACAGCACGCGTTTGGCTGCTGCTGAATAAAATCGATAAAGTCGACCGGTTGAAATTATTGCCCCTCGCCGCTGAATGCGAAGCGCTAGGAATCTTCGAAAATATCATGATGATCGCCGCCAAACACGATGACGGTCTCGACCGGCTTAAGGAAAAATTACTGGACGTTATTCCCCAAGGGCCCTGGCATTATGGTGAAGACCAATTGACCGACCTGTCCGAGCGCCTAATTGCCGCGGAATTAACGCGTGAACAGTTGTATCATTTCTTGGGCGCAGAACTGCCCTATGTTTCCACTGTCGTCACCGATAAATGGGAAAATTTTAAAAACGGCAGCGTGAAAATCAGCCAAACGATTTTAGTGGAACGCGAAACGCAAAAGGCCATTGTGGTCGGCAAAGGCGGCGCGAAAATCCGCGATATTCGCGAGGCCGCGCAAAAGGAAATCACCGAACTGGCAGGTAAACCCGTGCATCTGTTTTTATATGTTAAAGTGGCTGAAAAATGGCAGGACGACCCCGAACATTACGAAAACTGGGGCCTTGAATTTAAGACGTAAATTTTGCCCTATTTCGATCAGAATCCATTAGAATAATTCCATGAACGAAATTACCGACCAGGCCCTTATGTTGGATATGCGGCCACATGGTGAAAATCACGCCATTGTGAATGTGCTGTCGGCTGCGCATGGGCGCATGGCGGGATTTGTTTTTGGCGGCCAAGGACGGCGGCAGCAACCCAATGTCCAACCCGGCAACCACGTGAATTTTACGCTGACGCACAAAATTTTATCGCAGCTCGGCACCATTCAACTCGAACTCACACATAATCCAAGCGCGGCGATGATGCATGATCCCGCGCGTCTGGCAGCTTTGCAATTTCTCTGCCCCCTGCTCGCGCGCGTTTTGCCGGAATATCACCCCTACCCAACTTTATTTTTGGCCATGGCGGAATTTTGCCAAAACCTTTCCGCACCGGATTGGGCAGCACAATACGTGATGCTGGAGCTGCGTTTGCTAGCCGAACTTGGTTACGGACTAGACTTCTCGCAATGCGCCATGACGGGCTCTCGCGATATATCACAACTTGCCTACGTTTCACCCAAAACCGGGCGCGCCGCGACAGCCGCAGCCTCTATTGGTTATGAACGTAGTTTGTTGCCGTTACCGAAATTTATGGTGGGTGAAACGATTACGACAATGCGTGATATCCATTCAGGCCTGCAATTAACCGGATATTTTTTAGAAAAACATATGGACGACCGCCGCAATGCATCGTTATGGCAAACGCGCACGCGCCTGCTGGGCCACTTTCAACATCAAATAGCGGCATGATGCGGCCCGCCATCGGACCGGAAGAGCTACGCCCCACCGTGATGGAAGTCGATTTATCCGCGCTCACCCATAACTTGCAAACTATACGCGCGCATATCGGCGGCGCAAAAATTATGGCGGTGGTCAAGGCCAATGCTTATGGCCATGGCCTGATTGAATGCGCGCAGAGATTGGAATCCAATGGCGTAGACTATTTCGGTGTTGCGTTGGTGGAAGAAGGTATTGAGCTGCGCCGTGCAGGCATTACAAAACCCATCCTGGTATTCGGCGGCATTTGGGGTGCGCAAATTCGCCACTATCTGGATTACAATTTGGACATCACAGCTTCATCGGTGGATAAACTGCGCGCGATTGATGAGGCCGCCGCCAGCGCAAACAAACGCGCGCGCATCCATTTGAAAATCGATACCGGACTGGGCCGCATCGGCGTGCAGTATGATCGCCTACCGCCCCTTGCTGATGTGGTTCTGGCAACACGGCATTGCGATATCATGGGCGTCTTTTCGCATTTCGCCAGCGCGGAATCTGATTCGGATTTTACGCAATTACAGCTCGACCGGTTTCATACCGCCCTTGATTATCTGCGTTCGCGCGGCATCACATGGCAATTCGCGCATATCGCGAATTCCGCCGCGGTCCTGGCGCACCCCCAAAGTCATCTCGATATGGTGCGACCGGGATTAGCATTGTATGGCGTTGCCCCAACCACACAGATGCAAAACATCCTCTCGCTACGCGCCGCAATGACATTAAAATCCAAAATCGTTTATTTCAAAGTCATCCATGTGGGCCAGGGTATCAGTTACGGCCAGCGCTGGCACGCGACACAAGATACGCGGATTGTTACCATCCCCGTTGGTTACGGTGATGGTTATTTCCGCCGCCTCTCCGGGCGCGGCGAAGTTTTAATCCGCGACCATCGCTATCCGATTGTCGGGACGGTGTGCATGGATCAGATGATGGTCGATATTAAGTCCAACGGCACAGCCTATAATGGCGATGAAGTAGTTTTAATTGGCCGCCAAGGCCATCAAGAAATCACTGTGGCAGAGCTGGCGGAAACCCTAGAAACCGCGCCGCATGAGATTTTAACCTCAACCAATTTGCGCGTACCGCGAGTCTATCTATAACTGCAGCATGAGTCGCAAAAACAATACCACCGCCGTTATTCAGGAAATCATCCGCGATGCCCCGCTGACGGACTTGCTGGCGGAGCGCTATCTCGCCTATGCGCTGTCCACGATTACCTCGCGCTCCCTGCCCGATGCGCGCGACGGTCTGAAGCCTGTGCATCGCCGTCTGTTATACGCGATGCAGCAACTCTCACTGCGCCCATCTAACCCGCCGAAAAAATCCGCCAAAATCGTCGGTGAAGTGATGGGTAATTATCACCCACACGGTGATAGCTCCATTTACGACGCACTCGTGCGACTGGCCCAAGATTTCGCGGCGCGTTATCCGCTCATCGACGGGCAAGGGAATTTCGGCAATATCGACGGCGATAATCCGGCGGCGATGCGTTACACGGAATCGCGCCTAACGATCGCTGCTGAATTACTGCTGCAGGGTATCGAAGAAAACGCCGTCGATTTTCGTCCAACCTATGACGATAGCGGGCGCGAACCGGTCGTCCTGCCTGCCGCTTTTCCAAACCTGTTGGCCAATGGCGCGAGCGGGATTGCGGTGGGTATGGCAACGAGCATTCCACCACACAACGTCGCAGAAATTTGCGCGGGGCTATTGCATCTCATTAAAATTCCAAAAGCAACGATTACGGAATTATTAAATTTTATGCCCGGGCCGGATTTTCCCACCGGCGGCATTTTGGTCGAAGACCGCGAGGCAATTGAACAAGTTTATACGACAGGCCGCGGCAGCCTGCGGTTGCGCGCGAAATGGGAAGTTGAGAAATTGCATGGCGGCGGATATCAAATTATCGTCACAGAAATTCCGTGGATGGTGCAAAAAGGCAAACTGGAAGAACGTATTGACCAGCTATTGCAGGATAAAAAACTACCTTTGCTGGATGACGTACGCGATGAAAGCGCGGAAGATATCCGCCTGGTATTAATTCCGAAATCCCGCAACGTCGATGCGGATGTGTTGATGGCGCAATTATTCCGCATGACGGATTTAGAATCGCGTATCGGAATAAATTTAAACGCGCTGGATAAGGGCCGCGTGCCACGTGTCATGAATTTAAAAGAACTGCTTCAAGCCTTCCTGGATCACCGCCACGAAGTCCTGGTGCGGCGCAGTGAATGGCGCCTGGCGAAAATTGCGGATCGTTTGGAAATTCTGGGCGGATTGCTTATCGCCTATTTGAATCTAGACGAAGTTATCCGCATCATCCGCACCGAAGATGAACCGAAACCCGTTTTGATTAAAACATTCAAACTTTCGGAAACGCAGGCCGAAGCGATTTTGAATATGCGTTTGCGCAATTTGCGCAAACTGGAAGAAATAGAAATCCGCACGGAAGATAAAGCGCTGCGCGAAGAACAGGCGGCGCTGCTTGATTTATTATCATCCGATAAAAAACGGTGGGCCGCGATTGCAGATCAGATCAAGGCGATGCAAAAACATTTCGGGCCGGATACCGCGCTGGGCCGCCGCAGGACGGAAATCGCCGCCGCGCCAGTGGAAATCAACCTGGAAGAGGCCATCCCAACCGAACGCGAAGCAATCACGGTAGTCTGTTCGGATAAAGGCTGGGTCCGCGCATTTAAAGGCCACGACATCGCGCCCGACACCATTAAATACAAAGAAGGCGACCGCGAGAAGTTCATCTTTCCGGCCTGGTCGAGCGATAAGATTATCATTTTCGCCACTAGCGGCAAATTTTATGCAATCGGCGCGGATGCCCTGCCGTCGGCGCGTGGCAATGGTGAAGCCTTGAAACTCCTCGTTGATGTTGGTGCAGGCCATGATGTGGTAACGCTATTTGCGCATGATCCGGCAGGAAAATTGCTTATTGCATCGGACAGCGGCCATGGATTTATTGTGCTGCAATCCGAAATCCTGGCACAAACCAAATCCGGGAAACAAATTTTAAATCCGCCCACAGGCGCTGAGGCGAAAATCTGCTCGCCTGTGCCGATTAATGCGGATCATATTGCCGTACAAGGGCAGAAACTATTGGTTTTTCCAATAGATCAGTTACCCGAAATGACCAAAGGCAAAGGTGTGCAATTGATCAAAACCAAGGGCGGTATTACAGGCGCAGGCGCATTCAATTTAAAAGAAGGCCTGATGTATGAAGGTGGCAGCAAGATCAAAATCCTGACTGCGGCAGAATTGAAAGAATTTATGGGCGACCGCGCCCAGGCCGGTCGCGTGGCACCACGCGGATTCCGGCTTTAGCGGATAAATTCTATCCGAATGTCTAATTCTAAATTCTTCCACGGTCGGTCAGCAGTAAGTACGATTAGATTGTAATATTGGGCGGTTGCAAGACAAGCCCGATCCGCCAGAGAAATATTATCTGCCATTGGTTTTCCTTTTATCTGTTGCCGTATGTTCGCAGAATAACTGGATGGATAGCTCTTATTTGATAATTAAATGATCGCCATTCGCATCAATTTTTACGCGCACATCATCGCCAATTTCTCCAGCCAGGATTTTTTGCGCCAACGGATTTTGCAATTCGCGCTGGATAACACGCTTTAATGGCCGCGCGCCATAGGTCGGATCATAGCCTTGATCGCCCAGCCAGTCTTTCGCAGCAGGCGTCAAATCCAGCGTAATTTTCCGGTCTTCCAATAATTTCGCCAGGCGCTGGAGTTGAATATCAACAATATGTGCCATATCCCCGCGCGACAAACGTCGGAATAATAAAATTTCATCTAGGCGATTGAGGAATTCTGGACGGAAAGCCGCACGCACCGTCGCCATCACTTTTTCCTTGGCGTCCGCACTGATTTCATCCGTGCCATTTTCCCCGCGACGATACAGGCTTTCGTCTGCCAGATATTCAGAACCCAAATTCGACGTCATAATAATCATGGTGTTTTTGAAATCCACCGTCCGGCCTTGGCCGTCCGTCAGACGGCCATCATCCAAAACCTGCAGCAGCACGTTGAATACATCCGGATGCGCTTTTTCAACTTCGTCAAACAGAATGACTTGGTACGGACGGCGGCGGACGACTTCGGTCAGCGCCCCGCCTTCATCATAACCGACATAGCCCGGCGGCGCGCCAATCAAACGCGCCACAGAATGTTTTTCCATATATTCGGACATATCCATCCGGATCATTGCGGTATCGTCATCAAACAAAAAAGCCGCAAGCGCTTTGGTCAATTCCGTTTTCCCAACGCCCGTCGGGCCGAGGAATAGGAAAGAACCGATAGGCCGGTTGGGATCCTGCAAGCCCGCACGCGCGCGGCGCACAGCATTGGAAATGGCCGTGATGGCTTCATTCTGACCGACCACACGCCGTTCCAGCGCTTCTTCCATCCGCAATAATTTATCGCGCTCACCTTCCAGCATTTTATCCACCGGCACGCCCGTCCAGCGGCTCACCACTCCCGCGATATCTGCTGCGCGCACCTCTTCATTCAAGGTGCGGTCTTTGTTATTTTCTTCGGCTTCGCGTAATTGTTTTTCCAATTGTGGAATAACGCCATAAGTTAATTCACCTGCACGCGTAAAGTTGCCGCCGCGCTGCGCCTGATCCAATTCCGTGCGCGCAGATTCCAGTTGTTCTTTTAATTTCTGTGCGGCGTTGAGTTTGTCTTTTTCCGCTTGCCACGTGCTTGTCAATTTTGCGCTTTCGTCTTCGAGTTCGCCAAGTTCAGCCGCTAAACGCTCCAGGCGTGTGGCACTGGCCGTATCGGTTTCTTTCTTCAGCGCTTCGCGTTCAATTTTTAGCTGGATAATGCGGCGATCCAACTCATCAATTTCCTCAGGCTTACTGTCCACCTCCATCCGCAAGCGCGATGCAGCCTCATCCACCAGATCAATCGCCTTATCGGGCAAAAAGCGGTCGGTAATATAACGGTTGGATAAAGTCGCCGCCGCAACAATGGCACTATCCGTAATCCGCACACCATGATGGACTTCGTATTTCTCTTTCAATCCGCGCAAGATGGAAATAGTGTCTTCCACCGTCGGCTCGCCCACAAAGACAGATTGGAAACGCCGTGCCAGCGCCGCATCTTTTTCAATATATTTGCGGTATTCGTCCAATGTCGTCGCGCCGACACAACGCAATTCACCACGCGCCAGCATGGGCTTCAGCATATTCGACGCATCCATCGCGCCGTCGGCCTTGCCCGCACCGACCAAGGTGTGCAATTCGTCGATAAATAAAACCACTTCGCCAGCGGCGTTTTTAATTTCTTCCAGAACGGCTTTCAAACGTTCTTCAAATTCACCGCGGTATTTCGCACCCGCGATTAGCGCACCCAAATCCAATGACAATAGCCGTTTGTTTTTCAAACTTTCAGGCACATCCCCGGAAATAATGCGCTGCGCGAGGCCTTCGACAATCGCCGTTTTCCCGACACCGGGTTCACCAATCAAAACCGGATTATTTTTCGTGCGCCGCGCCAATACCTGAATTGTGCGGCGGATTTCTTCATCGCGCCCGATGACGGGATCTAGCTTGCCTTCAAATGCCGCGGCAGTCAGATCGCGCGCATATTTTTTTAGCGCATCATATTGCTGTTCGGCATTGGCGCTGTCTGCCTTACGGCCTTTGCGCGCTGCCTGGATGGCCTTGTTCAGTTTTTGCGGCGTGATATTGGCCAGGCGCATGGCCTCAGACCAGTCATCCTCCGTCGTCATCGCAAAGGCCAATAGCACATGATCCAGAGTCACAAAATTATCGCGGTTTTTATCGGCCAATTGCTCAGCTGCATCAAAAATCCGGCCTGTTTCAGGCGACAAACGCAATTGCCCTGCCCCGCTGCCTTCCACGGCTGGGATTTTTTTGAGCGCTTCATCAGTCGCGCGCAGCAAAATGGTTGGGTCGCCGCCTGCATCGCGGATGAGGTTATTGGCAAAGCCGTCCTCTGCATCCAGCAGCACCCGCAAAACATGGGCAGGCACCAGCATTTGATGTTTTTCGCGCATGGCCAGCGTTTGGGCCGCCGCCAGGACGCCGCGCAAAGCCTCAGTATAACGTTCGAAATTCATGAGTGAACCCTTTGTTCTGTCGGCATAATATGGGGGCTGATGTAGGCTGCCACAAGACTGAACCGGCCCTCTGAAAGTAAAAAAGTGGTTTTTGTTGATTTCAGGCATTGGATGGTTAAAATCTAAAAATCGGGGTGCATACGAGCACTTAACCTTAGCAACCTAATGAAAAGCCACTAACGATGAAAAAAGTATTAGATCAATCACATAAAGTAGGCGGGCTACTTCTTGGATTTGTCATTGCTGATGGACTGGCAGGTGAAAAATTTGGCAAACTTCAATTTACACTCCTTGTTGTTGGAATTGCATGCTTAATGCCATTAGTAACTGAACCGTTAAAATCATCTTATGGTGAATCTAAAAAGGTTAATCGATCCGGCCCAATGCCGCCTTAATAAATTCAGATTTTCAATCCCCTCCAAAGCCTAAAATAACTTCGTCATAGACTAGCATCGCCTCACATGTTTGAATCGGCTAAGCTAGTACCATGTCCAAACAGCGGCTGGGCCGTTTCACTTTTGATCTGACGCAAAGCGTGCCGGAACTATCCAGCTCATGGGCCGATGCCTATGCAGCAGAATCCACGCCGGATTATCCGGGTAAAATTTATGCCGCCATCCAAAATCATAAACTACCACCGCGTCTGGATATCCTAGATTTGCTGGAGACGCGCGAAGCCAGCCGTACCGATATTTTACAAGGCGTCTTGGCCTATGATGTTATCACCATCGGCAATATGCAAAAAATAGGCTTTATTCTGGCACGTCCACCTGGCCTGCCGTTGGTGATGGATCCGACAAAACCCTTTCCCAGTTTCCGTGAAGATGACCTGCGCGAACGCCTGGTGCGACCGCTTATTAATATGCTGAACATTTTTCAAACACGCATGTTATCACACAGCGGTATTTCACCCTTCAACTTATTTGCCAAAAATGGTCTAAACCAATTGATGCTGGGTGAATGCGTAACATTGCCACCTGGTATGCGACAACCTGCATTGTTTGAACCTATCGAACGGGCGCAATCCCGCCCCTGGGCCAAGGGCGGCTATGGCATTGAAGATGATATTTTTGCCATGGGAGTAACAGCCTATTTGTTATCCCTGGGACAAAATCCCTTTGCCAGTCTAACGGACGACGATTTAATCCGTGCGCGTTTGGAAACCGGAACTGCCACCCTGATGCTTAATCATGCAAAATTGCCATCCAGCATTTTAGAATTGGTACGCGGCACCTGCAGCGATCAAGGCAAACAGCGCTGGGGTTTGACCGAATTAGAAAACTGGGCGGGCGGGCAACGGGTTCAACTGCGTAGCACCATTCAATCCGTCAAAGCCTCCCGCAGTATTGTCTTCGCCGGCAAAGAATATTTCCGCGCGCGAAATCTGGCCGCGTTTTTATGCACGAACCCTATGGAAACCCGCAAACTAGTGGAGAATAAAGAAATCCTACGCTGGCTGCAGCGCGGCTTGGGTGATTTAACCCTGCATGAAGAAATCAAAAGTATGCTGGAAAAATTACCGCCCACTATACAAGATGATATGTTGGCGGCCAAACTGGCGATTGCTTTGGACCCGCAAGGTCCCATCCGTTATAAAGGTTTGAATGTGATGGTATCCGGCATTGGCAGTGCGCTGGCCTTTGCCTTTATCAATAAGGATGCCGAAGGTCAGCAAAAAATTGCAGAAGCCATGGCATCCGATCTGGTCAGCTATTGGGGAAGATTGAATAGCGGCGGTTCAGTCTACCTGACCAGCATGATCAAAGATATTGAGCAGACGAGCAGTTATCTGCAGGTGCAAGGTTTGGGCTTTGGCCTCGAACGCGTGCTATATGAATTACAGCATTCGGCACCGTGTTACTCGGAAGCCTTTGAACGGTTATATGTATTGAATTTACGGCAATTGTTGCCTGCGTTAGATGAATTAGCAGCGGATGGACGTCGGCCGACCGAACCGCTAGACCGTCATAGCGCAGCATTCCTGGGCGCGCGTCTTGGGCGCGGACAAGAAAATCTGCTCAAGTCTTTAAACCCTACCAAAGAGTCCGCGTTGCGCTGCATAGCGATTTTGAATTTATTGGCCAGCGTTCAAAACCGTTATGGTCCAGATTCCTTGCCGCGTTTGGCAGCCTGGCTGACGGAAGGTTTGAAACCTGCTCTGGACCGTTTTCACAGCAGTCTATTAAAATCTTCATTGCAGAAAAACTTGACTAAAATTGCAACGGAAGGTGACCTTGCGCATCTTAAGCGCGCGATTGATAGCCCCGAAGTGGTGGAGGGCGACCTACAGGGTTTCCGCAAGGCATCGCAGCAATTTATGACCATTCAGCAACAAATTCAGGAAATAGATATTATGCTGGAGAATAAAAACACGGTCGGCACAGTGGTAGGACAACGGCTGGCAGCGGCGGTAAGTGTGATGTTAGGCCTGGCCGCCGTGACTGCTGCGATCGCCCGGGCGCTCTAAATTTATCATTTTTTTATAACAACCGTTATAAAAATATACTTGAACGTCTGTACAAATTGAATCTGATCCGCTATAAACGAGTCACAGCTCGCCAATCTCTGAACCAAAAGGAGGCAAAATGGCCTATTTCGATGATGCGGACACCGCGCGTGTCCAGCAAAGCTTTATCCGTCAGTCCATGCAAACCCCGATGTTGGAAAAGGAAGAGGAATGGGATCTCGCCCGCCGTTGGCGCGACCACCAGGACCGCCGCGCGCTGGATAAGCTCATTGGTTCTTATGTGCGCCTGGTCGTGAAGCTTGCCGGCAAGTTCAAGCATTACGGCCTAGCCAATAGCGATCTGGTACAGGAAGGGGTGCTCGGACTGATGCAGGCGGCCAACCGTTTCGAACCGGAACGGGAGCTGCGTTTCTCCACCTATGCTTCCTGGTGGATCAAATCTTTTATGCAGGATTATGTGTTGCGCAACTGGTCAATTGTACGTTCCGGCTCAACATCACAACGTAAGTCATTGTTCTTTAATATGCGCCGCATGCGGGCTCAACTGGAACATCACAACCAGAATCTTAGCTCCTCTGCCATGGATGAAAAAGTGTCTAAGGCGTTTAATATCTCAGTGGGCGAAGTTCAAGGCATGTTTGCGCGCTTTTCTGGCGGTGATCAGTCCTTGAATATGACTATTGGCGCCGAAGGCGAAAGCGAGATTGGCGATTTCTTAGTGGATGAAACAGCCAATCCTGAAGCCCAGGTCATGGAATCCCACGACCGCCAGGAGCATCAATCCTGGGTGCATAAGGCTATGGCGAAATTATCGCCGCGCGAACGGCAAATCATCATCGACCGCCGCCTGGTAGACGCTCCGATGACGCTGGAGCAAATCGGTCAGAAAATTGGCGTATCCAAGGAACGCGTTCGCCAACTGGAAGCCCGCGCGATGGATAAGCTCCGTCATACCATCCAGGATATGCCAGTGGATTTATCGGAATTTCGGACGATATAAGTGTAAGAATTCACTTGCATAATGCGGCTAGTTTCGGCTAAAAACCCTTCTCTCAGAGGTTAACATGAAAAAAGACATCCATCCCGAATACCGTGAAATCACTGTGGTGCGTCCGAACGGCGAAAAGTTTACCACCCGCTCAACTTATAAGACGAGCGACGTCCTGCATCTGGAAGTTGATCCAGCGACCCACCCTGCCTGGAATAAAGGCATGCAAGCGATCGCCAAAGGCGGTGCGGTAGATAAATTTAAATCGCGCTACAGCGGTCTGGGCGGCAAAAAATCCGACGAAAAAGCAGAAGACAAGAAAACCGCTTAATAGCGTTTTTTAATTTTCCATAGATCATGTTTATACAGGCTGCGTATAACGGACAAATACGTTGGCAATAGAATTGAATGCTTTTATATTAGGCACATGCATCCTGTCCCGCGTCGCCGTGTTTGGTCTGCGATTATTTGCATGATCTTGACGGCTTGCGCTTCGTCTCAATCGCCGCCCCCTGATATTCAAACCATTGCCACCGGCCAGCATTTAACATTCCAAGTTATTATCGCGCGCAATGGCTATCAGGTGGCAACCCTAAGCAAAATTTCTAATTCCGCCCTGTCCACTCATATTTATCTGGAAGGTGATGGGCATGCGTGGAAACATTTCGATCAACCTTCGGATGATCCAACGCCGCAGAATTTAACGGTTATTAATTTAATATCTCAGGATAAAAATGCGAATATATTATACGTGGCACGGCCGTGCCAGTTCGTGTGGTCGCAACAATGCCAAATGACCGATTGGACTGACGGCCGCTACAGCGAAAAAATGATCAGTGCCATTCAGGATGCTGTCCTGGCATATCCGGCGTCAAATCGCGAACTGATCGGCTATTCCGGTGGCGCGGCAGTGGCGTTGTTATTGTTGAATCGCATTCCAAATATTACAGGCATGATAACAGTTGGAGGTAATTTAGATCCAGATCAATTCAGCGCCTGGCATCATGTATCGCCACTGACGCAATCGTTACCAACGCAGGAGGCATTACTGGCATCCGCCAATTTACCACAGCGCCATTGGGTCGGGGCGAAGGATGATGTAATTCCGCCGGAACTTTCATCGCAAATGCTGTCGCCCATTAATCATTCGCCATACGTGCAACAACGCATATTATCTGGCGCGTCGCATCACGATGGCTGGCAAGCGTACTGGGCAGAGATCATCCAAGAACCCCTGCCCAATGCGGCAAATTAGAAATTATACTGCGCTTTCAACAAGCCACTGTTGCCGCTATAACCGTCACGCCATTGGTAATTATAATTGGCGCTGAAGGTCAGGTTATTCACCGCCATGATGTCCAGGCCCAGGCCCGCATCAATCCCATTACGGTTTTGGATAATGCCGTTAGTGGTAAAGGTTCCCGCCACCCCT
>Ga0207695_10001012_pt1 | contig 49532 bp, 52 predicted proteins | sample KBSC54metaG_FD_184354 | JGI IMG/M metagenome (GOLD analysis project Ga0207695, IMG submission 184354) | Corn rhizosphere microbial communities from Kellogg Biological Station, Michigan, USA - KBS C5-4 metaG (SPAdes) (version 2) | ecosystem: Host-associated > Plants > Roots > Rhizosphere > Soil...
TGGTTAGGTTGGCGAAATGATCCTGCGGGAAGCCGCCGACGACCTGATCGCAGAGGCCATGCAGTGACCGCGCTCGCCCAGCAGACCTTCGTCTACGACTATGCGAACGCCGACTGCGGCGGCCTGCGCACCCGCATCGGCGGCGCGGACGCCCTGCTGCGCTGCTCGGGCGCGCTGTGGCTGGCGGCGGCCCGCGCCCTGGTGGTCGCCGACCTGCACCTGGAGAAGGGCAGCGCCTACGCCGCGCGCGGCCAGATGCTGCCGCCCTACGACACCCGCGAGACCCTGAAGCGCCTGGCCTGCGAGGTTGCGGCGCTCTCGCCGGCGGTGGTGATCCTCCTGGGCGACACCTTCCACGACCGCCGCTCGGAGGCCCGCCTGGCCGCCGACGACGCCGAGAGCCTGCGCGAGCTGGCGCGCGGTCGGACCCTGGTCTGGGTGGTCGGCAACCACGACGCCGACGGCCCGCGGGCGCTGCCGGGCGAGGTGGCGGCCGAGCTTGCGCTCTGCGGCCTGACGCTGCGCCACGAGCCACAGGCGGGGCCGCAGCCGGGCGAGGTCAGCGGCCACCTGCATCCGGCGGCGCGCGTGAGGGCGACCCGCGGCAGCGTGCGCCGCCGCTGCTTCGTCACCGACGCCGAGCGCGCCATCCTGCCGGCCTTCGGGGCCTATGCCGGGGGCTTGAACGTGCGCGACGCGGCCTTCTCGGGCCTGTTCGCCCGGGCGCCGATCGTGGGCGCGCTCGGGACCGGCCGGGTGCATGCGGTGGGCTGGCGCTCGCTCGCGGGGGACTGAGGCGGCCGCTTCGTCACGCCGCCAAGGCCGGCCTAACCCCGACAGCCCGCAAGGCCTCAAGCGTCATGTCCAGGCTCGCACCGCGACCGCTGAGAATGAGCCTCACGGCCTTTTCGTCCCGCTTCATAAGCTTGGCCAACCCGACCTTGCTGATGCCCTGAGCCTTCATCTCGCCTGCGAGACGCGCGCGGGCGGCGAGCTTGGGCTCCACGGCCACGTCGAACAGGATCGAATCCTTTCGCAAGGACTTGGACTCGATCTCAGCCCGGGCAGGAAAAGGGCGGCCCAATTCCACGTAGGTCTCCAGCGCCGCCGAAAGGGCGTCATGGGCGTTCGCCCGCGCCTCGGCGACATCCGAGCCCTGGGTGATGGCCTCGGGAACATCAGGGAAGGTGACGATGAAATCATGCGGCCCCTCCTGGCGGATCAGGGCCACGTAGGCGACAGGAGTCATGATGTCTTCTCTCTTCGAACGCCGTTGAGGGACGGCGTGTGGCGGTGATGGGAGACCCAGGCCGCCGCGGTCAGACGGCGTCCTTGGGCAGCCCCAATCCTTTCAGTATCCCCTCCTGAGTGCCTCGCTTCAGCTCCCCGGACGGGACAACCATGAACCTCTGGCCGATCCACACGACGCCGTGGCCACCCTTGCCCCGACGCGAGTCGAATCGCGGCTTCGGCAAGCCGTGTTCACCGCAATAGGCCGCCACAGCGCGCAGGAATTGGTTGCGGTTCACATCCGCTATCGTCGGTCAATTATAGCCGAATAGCAAGCTGAAATCGGCCAAAAACAACCGAGCGGCGGCCATCCAACCTAGACGTGGCCGGTCTTCATCGCCTGGTCGAGGCAGACGGCGAGCGAGACGCAGGCCGCAGTGGTGAGCGCCGTGGAGAGCCTGGGGTAGCGTGCGGGCACGTCGGGCGCCTGGTGGTCGAACAGCCACTGGACCAGGAAGGCGCCGATGCAGCCGCCGATGATCCAGCCGTCGGGCACGCGGTGGCGCGAGGCCAGCACCAGCCAGGCCACCACCGGCGACAGCACCGAGATCAGCAGCCGCGCAGACCTGGGTTTCGGCCGGCTGCTCTCCAGGCCCCAGCGCGCGCCGCCCAGGAAAGCCAGGATCACGCCGGACCAGTTGAGGATCACCGTCAGCGCCGGCCGGGCGATCTCCGGCGCGCCCCAGCCGTAGGCCACCGCCGCGATCGGGAAGGGCGCCAGCGCGCAGATCGCGATGATCCAGAGCGTCGGGGGAACGGGTTCGTAGGCAACTGCGGGCTCCGGCATATCCGTCACCATTCAGTTTCTCCGAAACGCGAACGAGGCCGCCCAACCGGCCGCCAGGGCGAAGGCCATCGCCGCCAGGCCGTAGGACCATGGCCTCTGGTGCGCCCAAAGGTAAAGCCCGCGCTCGACGCCCACCTTCTCCACCGTGAGCGTGCGGTCCTTCTCGGAAACCGGCTGGCCGTTCTGGAACAACAGGATGCGCACGGCGTAGCGGCCGATGGGGGCCTCGGCCGGCAGGGCGATCTCGGCGCGGAACAGGCCCTTGTCGACGAAGCGCACGCCATGCTCGTCGACCGCGTAGAGGTGATCGGCCTCCTTCAGCCGCACCACGGCCTGGCGCCAGTCGACATAGTCGGCGCCCAGCCGGCTCACCACCACGTCGCGGACCCCGTAGCGGGTCTCGGTGCGCTGCTCGGCCGGCGCGTTGATCGCCAGGTGGTCGACGCCGGCCTCGAGCCGGCGCAGCACGCCGAAGCGGGCGATGTCGTCCAGCGGCCGGGTGGAGGCGGCGATGTAGAAGCCGGGCGCGCCCTGGAAGACCACCGGGCGGCTGTTGATCCAGACGCCGGCCACGCGGGACTTGCGCGCGATCCGCACCGGCTGGTCGGGTCCGCGCACGATGACCACCACGTCGCTGCGGCGCTGGGCGGGATCGAAGACCGCGCCGTAGAGCACGATGCGGTCGCCGCGGAAGTCGGAGTTCACCCGCACATTGGTCTCGGTCAGGGCCGCGGAGACGACCGCCGTGCGGGCCGGGGGCGGGAGGGTCGGCGGTGGAAGGACCGCGGCCATCACCCGCCGTTCCCGGACATCAGCACGAAGGGCTCGTGCGGGGTGAAGAACAGGCCCAGGCCCATCCTGAGGCCCACCAGCAGGACGATCAGCGCCAGGAGCGCGCGCAGCTCCTCGGCCCTGAAGCGCGAGGAGGCCCGCGCCCCGAACTGGGCGCCCAGGACGCCGCCGACCAGCAGCAGCGCAGCCAGCAGGATGTCGACCGTCTGGTTGCGGCCGGCCTGCAGCACGCCGGTGAGCGCGGTGGTGATGATGATCTGGAAGAGGCTGGTGCCGACCACGACGCCGGCCGGCATGCGCAGGACATAGACCATCGCCGGCACCAGGACGAAGCCGCCGCCCACCCCCATGATCGCCGAGAGCACGCCCACGAAGGCGCCCAGCGCGATGGGCGGGATCACGCTGATGTAGAGGCGCGAGCGCGGGAAGCGCATCTTCAGCGGCAGGCCGTAGAGCCAGGGCGGGCGCCGGTCGCGCCGGGGCGGGGCCGGCGTGTTGCGCCGCCGGCGCAGGATCGCGCCGATCGACTCCCAGAACATCAGCCCGCCGATGATCCCCAGGAACACCAGGTAGGAGAGCGCCACCACCAGGTCGGCCTGGCCCAGCAGCCTGAGCCATCGGAAGAGCTCGACCCCCGCCACCGAGCCCACCGCCCCGCCTGCGGCCAGGACCCCGCCCATGCGGAAGTCCACCGCCCGCTTGCGGCCGTAGGAGATGACGCTCGACATCGACGAGGCGGCCACGTGGTTCGACATGGACGCCACCGCCACGGCCGGCGGGATGCCCAGGAACACCAGCACCGGCGTCATCAGGAAGCCGCCGCCGATGCCGAACATGCCGGAGATGAAGCCCACCAGCGCGCCCAGCGCCACCAGCAGCGGGGCGTTCACGGAAACCTCGGCGATGGGCAGGTAGATGTCCAAGCGTCGCCTCTGATTGAGGCCGACCGGCCGGCGCCTCAGCGCGAGAAGACGGAGAGCCGGGAAACCGTGGCGGGGTCCAGCGACCCGGTGGCCGCGAGACCTTGATCGCGCTGATAGGCGGTGACCGCAAGCTTCAGGTCGCGCGAACTGGCGCCGTCCGGGCGGCCCTTGTAGTAGCCGAGGCGGCCGAGGATCTTCTGGGCGGCGACCACCGACGGGGCGGCGCCCTTGGCCAGCGGCGTGGGCGGCGCGCCGGCGACCTCGAAACCGTTCGCCTGGGCTTCGGCCTGGGCGAGCTGGGCGGCGGGCAGCTTGCCCTGCAGGTCCATGGCGCTGGCGCGGGCCTCGCCGTCGCCGGCGTTGGCGGCGATGCTGAACCACTTGTAGGCCTGGGCCAGGTCGCGCGGCACGCCGGAGCCCGACTGGTAGAGCAGGCCCAGGTTGTACTGGGAATCGACCACGCCGTGCTGGGCGGCCTTCTTGAACCACTGGGCGGCGGCGGGCGTGTCCTGCGGGCCGCCTTCGCCGCGGAAGTAGTAGAGCGCCAGGTTGTGCATAGCCGTCGGGTCCCCGGCGTCGGCGGCGCGCGCGGTCCAGCGGCGGGCCTCGGCGAGGTTGGTCGTCACGCCGGACTGGCCGGTCTCGTAGAGGTGGGCCAGGAACATCTGCGAGGGCGCGTGGCCGTCTTCGGCGAGCGCCTTGAGCCGGGCGAGCGCGCCGGGCTGCTTGCGCGTCACCGCAGCCGCGACCTTGGGGTAGTCGGCGCCCAGGGCCTCGGCGGCGGCCGGCGTGGGCTCGGCGGCGGCGACGGCCGACGCGGCGGCCGGGACCTCGATCGCGGCGGCCGGCGGCGGGGCCACGGCGTCGGAGGCGAGCGCCACCGAGGCGCGCGGCGGGGCCTCGATCGGCAGGGTGTCGTGGGCCGGATGGGTCGCGGACGGCCCCTCCATCAGCACGACGCCGGCCGCGCCGACGCTGAGGAAGGCCGCGCCGCCGGCCACCATCAGGGCGGTCTGCCAGGTGGAGGCGGGGCGTCCCGGCTTCAGGGCGCCGAAGATGCCGCCGCCGCGCAGCGGGGTCGGGCGCCGCGCGCCGGCCTGCACGCTGGGACGCGGCGCGGCGGCCGCGGCCCGGGCGGCGGCGCGCGCCTGCTCGATCACCTCGCGGGTGGACAGCGGCCGGGTCTCGGTCTCGGCCTCCGGCGCAGGCGCGCCCAGGCCGAAGCGGCCCTCGTCGTCCTCGGTCTCGGCGATCGGCGCGAACTCGTCGACCGGGGCGAAGGCGTCGACGTGGGCGAAGTCCTCCTCGTTGAAGGCCGGATTGCTGGGGTCCAGGGCCGGCTGCACGACCGGCTCGGCGCGCGAGAACAGCTCGGCCCCGAACACCATGGGCGGCGCGGGAAGCTCGTCCTCGGCGGCGACGACGGCGGCGACGGGCGGGGCCTCTTCGTCGTCCAGCTCGATCCGCGGCGGCGCGGGCATCGCCAGGGCCGCGGCCATGGCGGCCGTGGTCCCGGACTCCAACTCGGCCTCGAACTCGGCCACGGGCTCGGGCTCGGGCTCGGGCTCGGCGGATGTGACCGGCGGCGGGGCGGCGGCCAGCCGCAGTTCGGCGGCCTCCAGGAGCCGCGCGGTGCGTTCCTCGCTCTGGCGGATGCGCTCGGCCAGGTCGCCGGCGGCGCGCTCGTGGCGCTGCTCGATGCGTTCGGTGACCTTGGCCACCTGCTCGCCGACGTCGTCGATCGCCTGGGCGGCGCGGCGCTCGGACTGGATGATGCGGTCGGTGAGCCGCTCGGTGATCTTGCCGATCTCCGCGCCCAGCCGCTCCAGCGCCTCGGCGTGCAGCTGGTCGGTGCGGCCGAGCCGGTTCTCCACCGCGCCGGCGATGCGGGCGATCTCGCCGCCGACCTGCTCGATGGCCTCGGCGCTGCGCTGCTCGGCGCTCTGCACCCGGCGATTGAGGGTCTCGGCCATGGTCAGGACTTCGCGGCCCATGGTCTCGATGGCTCGGGCGGAGCGCTGCTCGACGGCGGCCATCTCGTCGGCCATCTGGCCGAGCCTGGCCTCCATGTGGCTGCTGTCGGTGGCGGCCAGCCGCTCGGCGATCTCGGCCCGCGCATCCTCCACCCGGCGGGTGAGCTGGTCGGCCAGGGTCTCGAGCCGGGTGTCGACGTCGCCGCGCACGCTCTTGTCGGCGGCGAACATCCGCTGGTCGAGCTGGGCCAGGGCGTCGCGCAGGCCGTCGAGCGCCTCGCCGGTGCGCGCCTCGGCGTCGGCCAGCCGCTGGGCCAGGCGCGAGACCACCTCGTCGATCATCGCGGCGGGGTCCTGCGCCTCGGCGCGGGCCAGCCGCTCCTCGATGGCCGCGAAGGTCGCGCCGTTGCGCATGCCGCCTTCGAACACCTCGCCGGCCACCCGGGTCACGGAGTCTTCCAGCGCCTTCATCGCCTCGGCCGACCGCGGCCCGATCATCTCGGCCTCGACCAGGCGCAGACGCTCGGCGGCGCGGGCCTGCTCGGCGGCCAGCTGTTCGGCGGCGGCGTCGAAGCGGGTGGCCACCGCCATGTGCTCGCGCTCGGCGGTTTCGATGCGCGCCATGGCGTGGCGCACCGAATGCTCCACGCCAGAGATCGCCAGGCCGGTGCGGGTCTCCGAAGCCTCGATGCGGTCGGTCAGCCGGTCGAGGGCGAAGGCGATGCGCCCCAGCTCGTCTGGCTTCGCGATGATCGGCGAACTCGGCATGTACGACTTCGGCGCCTCGATCGCGGCCCGGACCGGGCGCGCGGTGAAATGCTCCTCGGAGGTGACGTCCTCCGGCATGTCGTCTTCTAGGATAACTCGGTTAAGCCATTCCCCAAGAGTCATGCCGGAACGACGGGCAAGCTCCTTGGCGACCTCACGGGCCTTAGGATCTATCCCCTTGACGCTCCAGGGCGCCGCCGCCGTCATCGAATCGCCCTCCAGGCTCCGAGGCAACGCTAGCACCGTGGCTTGGGGTGTAAACGAAAGCCTACCGCTAGATGTAGTGGCGCGCCGGTTTCGGCTGTGGACGGATCGGTCTCCCGCAGAGGGCCGGCTTCCTTATCCGGGGCGGGCCTGCGATACGGCGTCGCAGATGGACCAGTCCCTCACCCTCGGCCTCGCGGCGGGCCTTCTGGCGCTGGCGGCGTTCGCCGGCTGGCGCGGCGCGCGGCCGCCCAACCCGCACAAGGGCCCGCGGCTGGTCCCGTGGCGGTTCATCATGGTCACCGCCGTGGCGATCCTGCTGCCGCTGCTGGTCCACCTGGCGAGCCTGTATGGCTTGCGGCGGGACCAGGGCTAGTGGCGGCGCGGCGCGCCGGGCCTTAGGCTGGCCGCGCAAACGGGAGGGCAGCGCCATGACCGCGCTCGTGACGACGTCGGACGCGGGCCATGTCCGCACCATCACCTTGAACCGGCCGGAGAAGAAGAACGCGCTCAGCCAGGCGCTGGCCTGGGGCGTGGTCGAGGCGGTGGACGCCGCGGCGGCCGACGACGGCGTCTGGGTGGTGGCGATCACCGGCGCCGGCGACGCCTTCTGCGCCGGCCTCGACCTCTCCGGGTCGGACGCCTATTCGCCGCACACCCCGCAGACCGCCCAGCTCGACGACATCGGCTGGGTGGGCCAGTTCCTGCTGGCCATCCGCAGGCGCTGCGACAAGCCGGTGGTCGGCGGGATCAACGGGGTGGCGGTGGGCGCGGGCCTGGGCCTGGCCATGGCCTGCGACGTGCGCCTGATCGCCCGCAGCGCGCGGCTGATGGCCGGCTACACGCGGATCGGCGGCTCGCCCGACGCGGGCCTGACGATCACCCTGCCGCAGGCCATGGGCTACGAGAAGGCCATGCGCTTCATGATGGAGAACCGCACGGTCACCGGCGAGGAGGCGCTGGCCTGGGGCATGGCCGGCGAGGCCTGCGACGACGCGGCGCTGGCCGAGCGCCTGGCGGCCTATTGCGAGGAGCTCTGCGCCTGGTCGCCGATCACCCTACGGCTCCTGAAGCGCGGCATGGTGAAGTCCTACGAGACCCACGACCTGGAGCAGCAGCTGCGCTACGAGGTCGCCAACATCCGCCGCGCCTTCGCCAGCGAGGACGGCCAGGAGGCGCGCCGCGCCTTCCTGGAGAAGCGCAGGCCGGTGTTCCAGGGGCGGTAGGGGGCCGAAGCTTACCGCGAATTCACTGGCGTTGCGGCCGCCCAACCGTGACGCTTGGTCCGGGACGCTGATGGGATTGGGGTAGGATGCGGGCGATTTCGTTTCTGGCCTTGGGCGCCTCGGCGCTGGCGCTCGGCGCCTGCGTGCCGACGGTGAACTACAGCGGTTTCACCAGCGGCACGGCGGGCACTGCGCCGCTGAGGAGCCTGGCCACGCTCGACTGTCCGGCCACGGAGGGCGCGCTCACGCGCCTGTCGCAGGCCCCGGACGGACGCAGCTGCGACTACGAGGGCTGGGGCGGCGAGACGGTGCGGCTGCGGCTGGTGGCGCTGGACGGCCGCTCGCCGGCGGATGTCATGGCCCCGACCAAGGCCGAGCTGCATGCCCTGGTGCCGGTCGCCGTGCACGGCGTGCGCGCCGTCGACAAGGACGAGCCGGGCGAACATGCCGACGTCGACCTGCCGTTCTTCCACGTGCACTCGGTTGGCGACCGGGCCGACGTGAAGATCTTCGGCGTGAAGATCCACAGCGACGGCGACAACGCCGAGGTCCACGCCCGCCATGGCGGCACCCGCACCGTGGTGCACGCCAGCCGCGACGGCGCCGAGGTGATCGCCGAGGACGTCGGCCGGACCAACGCCTCGCTGGTCTATGTGCTGGCCTCCGACCACACCCGGTCGGGGTACCGCGCGGTCGGCTATGTGGCCAAGGGCCCGGCCGCCGGGCCGCTGGTGGTCGGCGAGTTCCGCGCCACCCGCCGCAGCCACGCCGACACCCGCCCCGAGCACACCGACCTCGACCGGCTGATCGACCGCAACCTGAAGGGCTGAGCCGGCGGCCTCGCCCTTACCGCGAATTCACTGGCTTTTAGGCCCGCGAGCCGTGACCCTTGGCGCATGAAGACGCTCCTGGAGCCCCGATCGATGCGCACAATCCTCCCGGCCGCCGTGGGCGCGTCGGCGCTGGCGCTGGCCGCCGGCCTGGCGACGACGGCCGACGCCGGCGGCTCGCTGTCCTACAACGGCATCGCCGACGTCTCCGCCGACGGCCCGGCGCTGAAGGTGGTCTCCACCCTCGACTGCCCGGCGAACCAGGGCGAGCTCACCCGCACGGCCCGCGCGGCCGACGGCCGGAGCTGCGACTACCAGGGCGCGGACGGCGAGACCGTCCACCTGTCGCTGATGCCGCTCGCCGGACGCCCGGTGCTGGAGGCCATCGCGCCCACGAAGGCTGCGCTGCACGCCCTCGTGCCGATCTACAGCCACCGCATCTCGCCGCCGGACAAGGGCGAGCCCGGCGACCGGGCCGACATCGACCTGCCGTTCTTCCACGTCCACACCGTGGGCGAGCACGCCGACGTCAGGATGTTCGGGATCAAGGTGCACGCCGACGGCGACAACGCCGACGTCAATGTCGGCCACGGCCACAAGCACACCGTGGTGCATGCGAGCTCCGAGGGCGCCGAGGTGATCGCCGAGGACGTGGGGCGCACCAACGCGGCCCTGGTCTATGTGCTGGCCTCCGACAAGCGCCCGATGTCCGGCTACTGGAGCGTCGGCTACGTGGCCAAGGGCCCGGTGAAGGGCCCGCTGGTGGTGGGCGAGTTCCGCAACACCCGCCGCCACAACGGCCACGGGTCCAACGACCCCAGCCGCAACGACATCGGCCGGCTGATCGACCGCAACGTCAAGGACTGAGGCCTGGACTCATAGGTCCGCGCGCCGCCACGAAGCCCAAGTCTGCGCGCGACCCACACCGGACGTCTGACTTCCCTTCCGACCGCCATATTCGAGTCAAGCTCGTGGGCCAGCCTGCCCAAGTCGGAGGGGCTCATGAAACACGGTCTTCTATTGCGACTGGCGCTGGTCATCGCCGCTGTCGCAACCTGCGCGGACGCCGGCCCGGAGCATCGGAACCTGCGAAGGCCCGGCGGCCCGGACATCGACTGGTATCTCGATCGGCAGACTCCCTCGGGGCCGCGCCAGGGCCTCCTGGTGATCGCGCAGGGATCCGGCTGCGGTTCCGTCGCGAACAACCCGAACGTCCTCGCGGCCAAGAGCCTGCGCCCTGACTTCGCGGTCGTCACCGTGGAGAAGTATGGCGTGGCTCCGGGGGAGGTCCAGAACGGGCCCGAGGCCTGCTCGCCGATGTTTTGGGCCCACCACACGGTGAGCCAGCGTGTCGAGGACTATCGCGCCGTCATCAAGACGCTCAGGTCCGAGCCGTGGTGGAACGGTCAACTCGTACTGTTTGGCGGCTCCGAGGGCGGCGCCGTGGTCCAGATCCTGGCGGCGCAGGTCAACGCGGACGCTTCCGTGATCTTCTCCTCGGCGACCGGCGTTCCCTTTCGCGACGCGTTCGTTCAGGTCATCCCGCCGCAGATGGCGGCGGAAGCGCGGGTCCAACTCGAAAAGGCGCGTCGCAATCCGCTCAGCGCCGAAATCTGGGGCGGCAACTCCTATCGGTGGTGGGCGGACATTGCCGATCGGCCGCTATGGGATGGGGCGTTGAAGGCCAAGGGCGCGCTCTTGGTGGTTCAGGGGGTCAGGGACAGGTCGAACCCCGTGGCTTCCGCGCGGGCGTTCCGCGACGCGTTTGCAGCTGAACATCGACGCAATCTCACCTACTGGGAGTACGAAGACTACGACCACGCCATGGTGGACAGAATGGGCGCCTCGCATCTGCCGGAAGTGCTTGCGAGAATCTCGGGCTGGCTCCAGGCGACGCTGCCCACCTCAGGGCGCTAGACGGCAGGCGACGTCGGCCGGCTGATCGACGGCACCGTCAAGGACCAGCGTGCTGGACCTGAAGTTCGGACATCAGGGTGAAAACCCAATCATCGCGTTGTAATTTCAGTAATTTTCTTCGTCATTCCCGGCCTTGTGCCGGGAATGACGGGCCAAACAATTGAGTCACCACCCTAGGCGGGATCGACCCTCAGCGGCCGGGCCGGCCCAGCGCCCCTCTTTCTCGCCGTCCGCGACGAGCGGGCTATGACCAGTCGGAACTGCGCTTGAACGGGCCGGTGGTCTGGCCGGCGGCGCGGGCGACGCGGCGCTTCTCGACCAGTTCAGCCAGGCGCGGGTCGCTCCGCCAGAGCGCGGCGTAGCGCGGATCGCTGCGCATCGGCTCAGGGAACTCGGCGGGTCCATAGGGCAAGGTGGCCACCCAGTAGAGCGAACGGCCGGCCAGCGCGCGCGCCAGGAGGTTGAGGGCTCGGCCGGTTGCGCCGGCCCAGGCGTACTCCATCGCGTAGATGTAGAGCAGGTCTATGCTGGCGCGTCCCTGTTGGGTGGCGGCGACGTTGCGTCCCGCGCCGTCGTAGGCCGTGACATCGGCGTCGACCATGGCCACGAGGCGGTCCGGCGCGCCGCGCAGGGCGGCGACCGCAGCGTCGGTCCGGGCCATCAGGGCGGCGAGTCCGGGCGGGATCTGGCGGCCCTTCCAGAGCTCGCCCGCGACCTTGGCCTTGAGCCGCAGAAGCGCGCCGACGTTCGATTCCGCCAGGTGCATCAGATAGATCTCGCGCACCAGGAACAGGTTGGCGGGCGTCGCCGCGAGTTCGATGTCGTAGCGCTTGAGCGCCGCGTCCCGTTCGCCCGCGAGGTACAGGAGGCGCGGCAGCGCCGCACGCCGGTAGGGATCCTCCGGGTCCAGGCGAAACACCTCCCGCGCGTGGTCCAGGCCCTCCTTTGAGCGACCGAGTTCGGCAAGCTCGTAGCCGTAGGCCCATTGGGCTTCGATCAGGCTGGGATCGCCGGCGATGGCGCGCCGGAACAGGGTTTCGGTCTCCGTCCAGCGCCATTCGAAGCGACGGTAGTAGTCGGCCAGCGCGCTCAGCGCCGCCGGGTCGTTTGGGTCGGATGTCAGCGCGCGGCGGATGACGTCCGCCGCCGCCGCGGCGCGTTCGGCCTGCGTCGCCGGCCGGGCGGCCAGCGCGCGGGTCCAGCCGTTTCGGGTCAGGGTGGCGATCACCAGCAGCGCGCCGACGTCGTTCGGGTCAATCTGCAACGACGCCTGGGCAAGATCCCAGGCGCGATCCGCGGCGTCGGAGCCTGCGGCGTCGCTCCCGACCATCCGCAGCGTGCGGCTGCGCTCGAGAAGGTCATCGGCTTCCAGCACGTTGCGGAATGCGATGGGGTTGCGAGGACGCAGCGCCGGCCGGGTGCGAAGACGCTCCGAACCGATCCGGCTGCTCAGGGCCGCCAGCGCCTCGGTCGAAGCACTGTCCAGCAGGCGGAAAAGGTCGTCGACCCGGCCCTGCGTTGTCCGGCTCCAGACCTGCACGCCGCTCTTGGGATCGACGAGGTCGAGATTGATCCGCACGGCGCCGCCGCTTTCGGTCACCGCGCCGGTCAGCAGCAGGTCTGCGCCGAGCCGGCGCGCGACGTCGGCCTGGCTCAGCTTCTCTTCGGCGACCCGCGAGGACGAGGTGTCGGCGATGACCCGCAGCCCCCCCATCTGGCTCAGGACGTTGCGCACGGCCCGGGTCAGTCCCGCGGACAGATAGGCCGCGCCCGGGTCGCGGCTCAGATTGTTGAACGGCAGGACCGCGAGCGTCAGCGGTTCCTGGGACGCCCGCCCCCAGCGGTCGCGCAACATGAACGCGCCGGCGCCGCCGACGAGCAGAACCCCCGCTGCGCCGCCCGCGAACATCGCACGGCGGGGCAGACCGAATTCACGTCCGGCCGGGGCGGTGGCCGATGCGGCGTCCTCCGTGGTCGCCACCAGCCGATAGCCCACGCGCGATATGGTCTCCAGCCGGAACGCGCCTGTCCGCCGGGCGAGCTTGCGCAGCTGGCCCACCACGAAGTTGATGGCGTCCTCGCTGACGATGCGCCCGTCCCAGCAGGTCGCGATAAGGTCGTCGCGGCTGACCACGGCGCCCTGCGCCTGCGCGAGCACCACCAGCACCTGCATCACGCGCGGCTGAAGCCCCTCGCGTCCGCCCGGCCACTCGACCTCGCGGGTGGCCGGGCGTATCTGAAGCCCACCCGCGACGAGGGCGGCCTCGTGCGCCAACTGCATTGAGCAACCCCCTGCCCCGGTCCAGCCGGGCGCGGCGACGGCCCAAGGCGCCACTGCGCATGCAGGCTAGCACAGCCACGAAGCCTGACCAGCGTTCGCCGACCGGCGAGCGCCCAGAGATTCTCGGCCTCCGCTCGGCAATTCCTCAGGTCGCGCTTCGGTTCTGCTCCGGGTGGCCGGGCGCGCGCCGTGGCCTGCTTGCGAGGCGCCGGGGAAACCGGCGTTCATTTGGGGGAACGATCATGAAACGACTTTGCGCGGCTCTGCTGATTCTCTGTGCGCCTGTGGCGGCGCAGGCGAGCGAGGCCTTTACGTTCGTGAACACCAACACCGGCGCCGTCGACCAGGTCTCGCTTCGCCCGGCCAATCCGGACGGGCGCGCCTCCGGCGCCAGCGTCTATGCGATCCATACCGTGACGACCTTCGCGGACGGCAAGAAGGTCGAATCCAATGGCCGCTGCGCGAATTGGCTCCTGCCGCCGGACAATCAGTTCGGGCAGAACGGCGTGTGCGAATTCAAGGACGCGGCCGGGCCGCTCTATGAAAGTCGGTTCACCTGCGCGGCGCCGACCAAGGGCGCGACCGGGATCGACTGCTGGGGGAGTTTGATCGGGACGGGCGGGCCCTGGAAGGGGCGCACCGGCGCCTTCACGCTGCACACCGCCCAAAACGCCACCCCGGGCGAGGGGCACTGGAACTAGGACAGCAGCCCTGGGCGGTCGGAACATCGGCCGCCCAGGCCGTTCGCCGGATCGCGGCCCCGCGCCGCCCAACGATCAGGGAATCCACGCCATGTTGCGACTCGCCGTCGCCTTGCTGCTTATCGGCACACCCGTCGCCGCCCATGATGCGCGCGCCGCCGAGACCTTCACGATCACCGGCGCCGAGCCGGCCCACGCGAGCGGGGGCGCAGCCGGATCGAGCCCCCTCGTCACCGGCTTCAACGCCAACCTCGACTACGGCGACGGCCACCGGGAAATCGTCGCCGGCCAATGCACCGTGCGCGACAATCCGCCGGGCGCGGCGTTCAGCCGGTCCGGGACGTGCAGGGCGCCCGGCGCCTACACCATGGAATTCCATTGCCAGCCCGCCGGGCCGGACGAATCCAGCTGCTGGGGCTTCCTGACCGGGGATCTCGACGGGCGCTACAACGGCCTCACCGGCCTGATCGCCTATCGGATCGGACCCGCAGGCGTCGTCGGCGTCGGACGCTGGAACGACTGAGGACGAGGCGGGCCGGCAGGCAGGCGTCGCCGAGGGCGGCATGACCGCCCTGCCGGGTTTCGGCCTGCGCCCTCAGCGCGATCTCCCCCGGACCGCACAGCCTAGGCCGCGGCCGGTTCCGAGGCGGGCGCCTCCGCCGGCGCCTTCGGCTCCTCGGCCTTCTTCGGGCGCTTGGAGAGGCCGGCCACGCCGCCGGAGGACAGCAGGCCCACGTCGGCCATCAGCCAGGGGATCGACCACTTGTGCGGCGCGGCGCAGTAGCGCGGCTGCCAGAGCGGGTCGTACTTGTCCTTGTAACGGCGCACGCCCTGGAAGTTGTAGATCTCCTCGCCGCGCTCGAAGAGCAGGCGTCCGACCCGCGACATGATCGGGGCCAGCGGCCGGTCGTCGAGGCCGGCCAGCGGCGCGATGCCGAACTCGAAGGCCTGATAGCCCTGCTCGCGGCCCCAGTTGATCAACTCCACGAAGAGGTAGTCCATGATGTTGTTGGGCGCCTCGTCGGCGTAGCGCATCAGGTCCATCGAGAAGGCCGAGCGGCTGGCGGTGGTCCAGAGCGTCGCAAAGGCCATGGGCTTGCCGTCGACCCGCACCAGGGCCACCGGGAACTCCTGCACATAGCCCGGCCAGAAGCCGCCCATGGAGAAGCCCTTCTCGCCGCCGGCGTGGTGGGCCAGCCACTGGTCGGAGATCGCCTGCAGGGTCGGCAGCATGGCGGTCACCGCCTCGCCCTGCAGCACCTCGAAGGTCGCGCCGGCCTCGCCGAGCTTGCGCCAGGCCCGGCGCGCGGTGCCGCGCTTGCGGCCGTCCATGGAGAAGGTCTCCAGCGGCACTGCGGCGCTCTCGCCGACCTTCTGGATCGAGAAGCCCAGCTCGACGATCTCGGGCAGGTCCTCGGCGTTGAGGCCGTGGATGCCGGGCCGCGCGGCGTGGCTGTCGGCCAGCTCGCGGAACCGCCAGAGCAGCTCCTGGCGCTCCTCGCGCTTGCCGACCGGCGGGCCCAGCGCCACCCAGGCGCGGCCGCGCACGCCGAACATCAGGAAGCTCTCGCCCGAGGCGGAGAACAGGAACCGCTTGTCGCCCAGGAGCGCCAGGTTGGAGCCGGGCTCGGCGGACTCGGCCTTGGCGAGGATCTCGCGCACCCGCTCGAAATCCGGGTCCGTCTCGCCCACCACCGGCGGCGTGGCGGCGGAGACGAACAGGCGCCAGACCCCGAAGGCGAAGAGCACCAGGGCCGCGCCCGCCCAGGCGCGCACGGCCCGCTCGGCGTCGGCGTCGGCCATCACCCGCCACCAGGGCCGGTCGGCGTAGTCGGAATGCTGGAAGGACCACAGGCCCAGCGCGCCGGCCCCCACCACCGCGCAGGCGGCCGAGAACAGCCAGCCGGGGGTGATCTCCATGCGCGTCAGGCGCGAGCTGCGCGGGAATGCGCCGTGGAACGGGGCGAGCATGAGCGCCAGCGCCACCAGGGCGGCGGTCTCCTCCCAGTTGAACCCCTTCAGGAGGGCCAGCGTCGCGGCCAGCAGCAGGGCGCCGAGCGTCGCGCCCCAGGCCGCGTCCAGCCGGGCGCGCAGGCCGAAGGACAGCAGCACCAGCGCCAGGCCCAGGATGGAGGAGAGGAAGTGGCTGGCCTCGATCAGATAGACCGGGGTGATCTGGATGAGCCGCATGAAGCGGGCGGGCTCCGACGGCGTGGCGCCCGAGGCCAGCAGCATCACGCCGGCCGCGAGCGTCAGCAGCGCCGCGGTCCACGGCGCCATGGCGAAGGCCGCCGGTCGAAGGTCTCTTAGGAAGCGCATCCAGCCTCGAAGGTCCGTTGAAGATGGCGTTGTCATAACCGATTTGCCGGGCGTCGGCTGCGTCAAACGGCTGTTTCGTTGCGCTGGGCCCGGCGCTAAGGTGGCCGCCGTTCCAGCCCCCTTTTTCCCCTCGTTGGAGTCCCGATGGCTGATTTCGGCGCCGCAGAGCTCGACACCTTCCGCACGGAGGTCCGCGCCTGGCTGGCGGCGAACTATCCGGCCGAGCTGCGCGACCCCGACGCGGCCACCGATCCGGAGGCCGTCTGGGGCGGCCGGGCCTTCCAGGGCTCGACCGATCCGCAGATCGTCTGGCGCGATCGCGTGGCGGCCAAGGGCTGGACGGCGCCGGCCTGGCCGGCGGCCTACGGCGGCGGCGGGCTTTCGCCTGCGGAGGCCCGCGTCGTCGAGCAGGAGATCGCCCGCGGCCGCTACCGCCCGCCCCTGCTCTCCTTCGGCGTCTGGATGCTGGGGCCGGTGCTGCTGGAATACGCCAACGAGGCCCAGAAGGCCGAGCACCTGCCGAAGATCGTCAAGGGCGAGATCCGCTGGTGCCAGGGCTATTCGGAGCCGGGCGCCGGCTCCGACCTCGCGAGCCTCGCCACCCGGTGCGAGGACAAGGGCGACCACTGGCAGATCGACGGCCAGAAGGTGTGGACCAGCTACGCCGACAAGGCCGACTGGTGCTTCTGCCTGGTGCGCACCGACCCCTCCAAGAAGCACGAGGGCATCAGCTTCGTGCTGATCGACATGGCGCTGCCTGGCGTCGAGACGCGGCCGATCAAGCTGATCAGCGGCGAGAGCCCGTTCTGCGAGACCTTCTTCACCGGCGTGAAGATCCCCAAGGCGAACCTGGTCGGCAAGATCAACGGCGGCTGGGAGATCGCCAAGCGCCTCCTGCAGTACGAGCGCCAGAACATCTCGGCCGGCTTCGGCGAGGGCGGCACCGCGGGCGGCGCGTCCGGCGACCTGGGCGAGGTGGCCAGGACCTATGTGGGGCTCGAGGACGGCGAGCTCGCCGACCCGGACCTGCGCCGGCGGATCACGCTCAACAAGATGAACTTCCAGGCCCTGCGCCAGACCATCGCGCGCACGGCGGCGGAGAGCCGGGCCTCCAACGGTCCGAGCGCGGCGACCTCGATCATCAAATATGCGGCGGCGGAGTTCGCCAAGGAACGCTCGGAGCTGATGGTCGAGGCCATGGGCGGCCAGGGCCTGGGCTGGACGGGCGAGGGCTTTTCCCCCGCCGAGCTGACCGCGGTGCACGGCTGGCTGCGCACCAAGGCCAATTCGATCGAGGGCGGCACGTCCGAGGTCAATCTGAACGTGGTGTCCAAGCGCGTGCTGGGTCTGCCCGACCCGAAATAGACAAAAAACGGCGGCGCTCTATTTCGGGCGGTGTCGAGACCTTGATTTTCAGGACCGAGATTTAGATGGCGGATTTTGGCGGCGACGTGGAGGCCTTCCGGGCCGAGGCCCGGGCGTGGCTGGAGGCGAACTTCCCCAAGGCCCTGGCGAAGGACCCGATGGCCCAGCTCGCCAAGCTGCAGGCCCGGCCGGAGAGCCGCGAGGCCAAGGCCTGGCGCCTGGCGCTGGGCGCCAAGGGGTGGGGCGCGCCCACCTGGCCCACCGAGGTCGGCGGCGGCGGCCTCTCCCGCGCCCAGGCCAAGGTGCTGGCCGAGGAGATGGCCGCGATCGGCGCGCGCAATCCGATCGGCGGCATGGGCATCGCCTTCTTCGGCCCGACGCTCCTGGAATACGGCTCCGAGGCCCTGAAGACGCAGCACTTCCCCGGCATCGTGAACGGCGAGGTGTGGTGGTGCCAGGGCTACTCCGAGCCGGGCGCCGGCTCGGACCTCGCGGGCCTGCAGACGCGGGCCGAGGACAAGGGCGACCACTTCCTGGTCAACGGTTCGAAGATCTGGACCAGCGGCGCCCAGAACGCTGACATGTGCTACTGTCTGGTGCGCACCGACACGGCCAAGAAGCACGAGGGCATCAGCTTCCTCTTGATCGACATGAAGGCGCCCGGCGTCGAGGTGCGGCCGATCCTGCTGATCAACGGCGCCTCGCCGTTCTGCGAGACCTTCTTCACCGACGTGAAGGTGCCGAAGGACCAGCTGTTCGGGCCGCTGAACGGCGGCTGGACGGTGGCCAAGCGGCTGATGCAGTTCGAGCGGGACTCCATCGCAGGCTCCCTGGGCGCGGGCAATATCGGCCAGACCGTGGCCATGCCGACCATCCCGGAGGCCGCCAAGGCCGCCCTGGGCGTCGGGGAGGACGGCCGGCTCAGCGACCCGGACCTGCGACGCAGGATCACCGACCACCTGATGGAGAACCGCGCCTTCCAGCTGACCATGAAGCGGGCGGCCGACGACGCGCGGTCCTCCAACGGGCCGTCGAACACCGCGGCGATCATGAAGTACGCCGGCGCCAAGATCGCCCACGAGCGCAACGAGCTGATGATCGAGGCCTTCGGCCTGGACGGCCTGGGCTGGGAGGGCGAGGCCTATTCCGAGGCGCAGCTGGCGGCCGTGCGCTCCTGGCTGCGGTCCAAGGCCAACTCCATCGAGGGCGGCACCTCGGAGATCAATCTGAACATCGTCGCCAAGCGGGTGCTGGGGCTTCCGGACCCGAAGACGTGAGCCTTGACTCCAAGCCGACCGATTTCCGTGCTAGCATTGATCTAACATATTGAAATATTGACGTATTAGGAGAATTCGAGATGGCAGATTTCGGCGCCTCCGATCTGGACGCCTTCCGCGCCGAGGCGCGCGCGTGGCTCGAAGAGAATTTCCCCAAGTCGCTGGCCCACCAGCAGACCGCGATGATCCCGGGCGCCGAGGGCCTGAGCGCCGACGGCAAGCTGTGGAAGCAGCGCATGGCCGACAAGGGCTGGGGCGCGCCGACCTGGCCCACCGAATACGGCGGCGGCGGGCTCTCCGGCGCCGAGGCCCGCGTGCTGCAGCAGGAGATGGCCCGCATCGGGGCCGAGAACCCGGTGGCCGGCATGGGCACCTCGATGTTCGGCCCGACGCTCCTGGAATACGGCACCGAGGCGCAGAAGAAGCGCCACATCCCGCCGATCGTGCGCGGCGAGCTGCGCTGGTGCCAGGGCTATTCCGAGCCCGGCGCGGGGTCGGACCTGGCGAGCCTGCAGACCAAGTGCGAGGACGCCGGCGACCACTGGAAGATCAACGGCCAGAAGATCTGGACCAGCGGCGCGCAATACGCCGACTGGTGCTTCTGCCTGGTGCGCACCGACACGTCGAAGAAGCACGAGGGCATCAGCTTCGTGCTGATCAACATGCATCAGCCGGGCGTGGAGACGCGGCCGATCAAGCTGATCGCCGGCAACTCGCCGTTCTGCGAGACCTTCTTCACCGACGCCCGCGCCGAGAAGGACGACATGGTCGGGCCGATCAACGGCGGCTGGACCATCGGCAAGCGCCTGCTGCAGCACGAGCGCTCGGGCCAGGGCGGCGGGCGGATGATGGCCGGCCAGGACGTGGTGTCGCTGGCCAAGACATACGTGGGCCTCGACGAGCACGGCCGCATCGCCGACGCCGACCTGCGCACGCGGATCGCCCGGCACCAGATCGACGCCAAGGCCCACAGCCTGACCCTGCAGCGCGCCGCCGAAGAGGCCAAGGGCAACATCAACCCCAGCGCCACCACCTCGGTGATGAAGAACTCCGGCACCTGGATCGGCCAGGAGAAGGCCGAGCTGACCCTGGAGATCATGGGCCACCAGGGCCTGGGCTGGGACGGCGAGGACTTCACCCGCGACGAGCGCGACGCGGTCCGCACCTGGCTCTCCGGCAAGGCCACGACGATCTTCGGCGGCAGCCAGGAGATCCAGTCGAACATCGTGTCCAAGCGCATCCTCGGCCTGCCGGACACGACGCAGAACGGGTAGCGACCCCCCGCTCCGCTCATCCCCGCGAAGGCGGGGACCCAAGCCGAGGTCGGTGAGGAGGCGGTGTCGGGTGTGGATTTCAGATTCAGCTTGGGTCCCCGCCTTCGCGGGGATGAGCGGAGTTCAAGATGCCAGACTTCGGCGGAACCGACCTAGACGCCTTCCGGACCGAGATCCGGGGGTGGCTGGAGGCCAATTTCCCGGCGTCCTTGCGGCGCGACGCCAGCGCGGTGACCGAGGCCGAGGCTACGGGCGCCACGGTCACCGGCGACGCGGCGCTGTGGAAAGAGCGCATGGGCGCGGCCGGCTACGGCACGCCGACCTGGCCCAAGGCCTATGGCGGCGCCGGGCTCTCCAGAGCCGAGGCCAAGGTGCTGGCCGAGGAGATGGCGGCGATCGGCGCGCCCAATCCGATCGGCGGCATGGGCGTGATCATGTTCGGCCCGACGCTGCTGGAATACGGCAGCGAAGAGCAGATCGCCCGCCACCTGCCGCCGATCGTCAGGGGCGAGTTGCGCTGGTGCCAGGGGTTCAGCGAACCGGGCGCCGGGTCGGACCTGGCGTCCTTGCAGACCAAGGCCGTCGACATGGGCGACCACTGGCTGGTGTCGGGCTCGAAGATCTGGACCAGCGGCGCCCACTTGGCCGACTGGTGCTTCTGCCTGGTGCGCACCGACCCGTCCAAGAAGCACGAGGGTATCAGCTTCCTGCTGATCGACATGAAGAGCCCGGGCGTCGAGGCCCGCCCGATCCTCCTGATCAACGGCACGACCCCCTTCTGCGAGACCTTCTTCACCGAGGTGAAGGTCCCCAAGGAGAACCTGATGGGGCCGCTGAACGGCGGCTGGACCATCGCCAAGCGCCTGCTGCAGCACGAGCGCCAGGGGATCAGCGGCGCGGGCCAGCTGACGCCGGGCGCGCAGGCCGGCGCGATCCCCGGCCCTGCGCTGGAGGTGCTGGCGCGCGACTATGTGGGGCTGGACGAGGACGGCGCGCTGGCCAACCCCGACCTGCGCACCCGGCTGACCCGGCACCTGATGGAGGCCCGGGCCTTCCAGCTGACCGGCCTCAGGGCCGCGGCCGAGACGCGGTCGAATTCCGGGCCGTCGGCCGTGTCGTCGGTGCTGAAGAACGTGGGCTCCCAGGTGCGCCAGGAACGCGCCGAGCTCGCCGTCGAGATCCTCGGCGCCCAGGGCCTGGGCTGGGCCGGCGAGGCCTTCAAGCCCGACGAGATCGGCACGCTGCGCGCCATGCTGCGCTCCAAGTCCGGCACCATCGCCGGCGGCTCGCAGGAGATCCAGAACAACATCATCGCCAAGCGCATCCTGGGTTTGCCGGAGGTGACGCAGGCGCGATAGGGTATCGGCGATAACTCACACCCCCGCTCGTCCCCGCGAAGGCGGGGATCCATGCGGGGTTTCAGCCAGGCTGGCGCGCCGGGGACTTGACCCCGGACTCGGCTTGGGTCCCCGCCTTCGCGGGGATGAGCGGACATTTTATGGCGGAGCGATTTTGATGGCGGATTTTGGCGGGGCGGATCTGGAGGGGTTCCGGACTGAGGCGCGCGAATGGATCGCGGCGAACTTCCCGGCCTCGCTGAAGGGCAAGGCCAATCCGATGATGCGCGAGGAGCGCAGCCAGCCCAGCCCCGACCAGGAGGCCTGGCGCAAGGCCATGGGCGACAAGGGCTGGGGGGTTCCCACCTGGCCCGCGGCCTATGGCGGCGGCGGGCTTTCCCCGGCCGAGGCCCGCGTGGTGCAGCAGGAGCTGAACCGCGCCGGCGCCTACAACCCGATCGGCGGCATGGGCGTGATGATGTTCGGCCCGACGCTGCTGGAATACGGCACCGAGGACCAGAAGCAGGAACACATCCCGCCGATCGTCCGCGGCGAGATCGCCTGGTGCCAGGGCTTCTCGGAGCCGGGCGCCGGGTCGGACCTGGCGTCCTTGCAGACCAAGGCGGTCGACAAGGGCGATCACTTCGAAATCAACGGCCAGAAGATCTGGACCAGCGGCGCGCAATACGCCGACTGGTGCTTCTGCCTGGTGCGCACCGACACCACGAAAAAGCACGAGGGCATATCCTTCGTGCTCTTCACCATGCACCAGCCGGGCGTGGAGGTGCGGCCCATCCCGCTGATCGCCGGGTCCTCGCCGTTCTGCGAGACCTTCTTCACCAATGCGCGGGCCGAGAAGAAGGACCTGGTGGGGCCGCTGAACGGCGGCTGGACCATCGCCAAGCGCCTCCTGCAGCACGAACGCTCGGGCCTGACCGGCGCCGGCGGCGGACTGGGCGGCGGCGGCAAGCCGCTGGAGCAGCTCGCCAAGGACTACGTCGGTGTGGACGACCAGGGCCGGATCGCCGACGCCGACCTGCGCACGCGGCTCGTGACCAACGCCATCAACTGGCGCGCCTTCCAGCAGACCGCCGTCCGGGCGATGCTGGAGAGCAAGGGCAACTCAGGCCCCTCCAGCGCCACCTCGATCATGAAGAACGCCGGCACCCAGCTGATCCAGGAGCGTCACGAGATGACGCTGGAGATCATGGGCCATCAGGGCCTGGGCTGGGAGGGCGAGGACTTCACCAAGGACGAGATCGAGGCGGTCCGCGGCTGGCTGTTCGGCAAGGCCTTCACGATCTTCGGCGGCAGCCAGGAGGTGCAGTCGAACATCGTCTCCAAGCGCATCCTGGGCCTGCCGGACCTGACGCAGAACCACTAGCCCCTCCTCCGCTCATCCCCGCGAAGGCGGGGACCCATACGGCGTTGGCCGTGCGGTCCAGGCGGGAGAGGACAGTTTGAAACGCAGCTTCGATCCCCGCCTGCGCGGGGACGAGCGGAATAGGATGAGAGGGAATTGAAATGGCCGTGCTGAGCGAAGAACAATCCATGCTGCGCGACGCAGCCAAGAGCTGGGTGCAGGAGAAGTCCCCGGTCACCGCCTTCCGCAAGATGCGCGATTCCGGCGCCGAGCTCGGCTACGACACCGCCGCCTGGAACGAGATGGCCGAGATGGGCTGGGCGGGCGTGATCATCCCCGAGGAATATGGCGGCTCGAACTTCGGCTACCTGAGCCTGGGCCTGATCCTGGAAGAGCTCGGCCGCACCCTGACCGCCTCCCCCCTGCTGGCCTCGGGCCTGGCGGCGGCGTCCGCCCTGATCCTCGGCGGCTCGGAGGCGCAGAAGTCGACCTGGCTGCCGAAGATCGCCGAGGGCGCGGCGGTGGGCGCGCTGGCCATCGACGAGGGGCCGCACCACAACCCGGCCAGGGTCGCGGCCGCGTTCAAGGACGGCAAGATCACCGGCAAGAAGACCTTCGTGCTGGAGGGCATGGCCGCCGACCTGCTGATCGTCTCCGCCAAGGGTCCGGACGGGGCGATCGGCCTCTATCTGGTGAAGGCGGATGATGCGGGCGTGAAGCGCCACCGCCTGTCGCTGGCCGACAGCCGGGGCGCCGCCAACATCGACTTCGAAGGCGCCGCGGCCGAGCCGCTGTCCGGCGGGGCCGAGCTGGTGGACAAGGTGCTCGACCGCGCCCGCGCCGGCGTCGCCGCCGAGATGCTGGGCTCAGCCTTGCAGGCCTTCGAGACCACGCTCGACTACCTCAAGGTCCGCGTGCAGTTCGGCCAGGTGATCGGCTCCTTCCAGGCCCTGCAGCACCGCGCCGCCAAGATGTTCACCGACCTGGAGCTCTCCCGCTCTGCGGTCGAGGCCGCGCTCGCCGCCATCGACGCCGACAGCCCCGACGTGCCGGAACTGGTCAGCCTGGCCAAGGCCAAGATGGGCGACACCTTCCACCTGGTGTCGAACGAGATGGTCCAGATGCACGGGGGGATCGGCATGACGGATGCGCACGACGCCGGGTTCTACCTGAAGCGGGCGCGCGCGGCCGAAGCGGCGTTCGGGAACCAGGCGTTCCATCGGGATCGGTACGCGAGGCTGCAGGGGTACTAGGCGCTTCGCTTCGAGCCGCGCGCTTTCGCGCGGCTCGGGGGTGTGGGTGAGAGTTGAGGGCCCCGCTGGCGGTGACGCTGGTGGGGTCTTTCTTAGCCGCGAGGAATTTCCTGCAACGCTCGCTCGCGGGACGGGCGGCCAAGCTTGCCCTTAGACCCCATGCCCACGGCGGCTGTTGATCAGAAGCGATCCCACGAGCGTGGCGCCGATGAACAGGACAACCAGGACGGTCGCGACGCACCCGCCAAGTTGGCGCTTCGGCGACGGCGTCGGGAGCGAGCGGGTCATCGCCAAAGCTTAGCTTGGCGCTAGACCTAGGGGAACGGTCGTCGGCGAGGGCGGCGACGGGCAGGCGCGTCGCATCCTTCTCCCCTTGTGGGAGAAGGTGTCAGCGAAGCTGACGGATGAGGGGTCGAAAACCCTGTCCGATCCATCCGCCGGCCCACGCCGAACCCGGAGCAAGACCCCTCATCCGACCCCTTCGGGGCCACCTTCTCCCGCAAGGGGAGAAGGGATCTTGTGATGATGTTCGCTTTTTGCTCCGGTTTCAAGCGTTCCGCGAGGCGTGGATCGGGCGGCTGACGGCGAAGATCCATCGCAGCTGGAAAACCGGTGCGCCCGGAGTCTAGCTCCGGCCCCGGCCGCTGCGGCGGACGCCGGCGTCCTTGTAGATCTGGTCCATCCGTTCGCGGAAGACCTCCTGGGCCTTGGCTTCCAGGCGGTCGGCGAGGTCGGCGCAGGGCGCGTCGGCGAAGGCCCGCACCAGGGCGGCGCAGCCCTTCCTGGGCTCGCTTTCCCGCCCCAGCAGCACCAGCAGGCGCTTGGCGGCCAGGCGCAGCTCGTGGCGCCGTTCCGCCGCCTTGGCCGCCGACAGCGCCGGGCCGCCGGGCGCGTAGGCTTCCTCGCCGAGCGCCAGCAGCTCGGGGAGCTGTTCGCGGAACAGGTCCAGCCATTTGAGGCGATAGGCGGTGATGGTGTTCACGTGGTGCGTCTTGCGCACCTGGTAGAGCCCGACGATCACGGTGATGGCCGCCGCCGCCAGCACCGCGCCCGGCGCCGCCAGGGTCATGATCCAGGGCGCCGCCGCGGGCGCGCTGGTGAGCTGTACGATCGACATCGAGGGGCCCCCCAAGCCGTGCGGCGCCTGCGGCCTGCCCGCCCAAGGATGCACAGGGCGTGGCGGTAAGCTAGGCCTTCGCCCCGGACGTGGGAGGAGACGGGATGCCGGGACTGGGGATGCCGGGGATGGGGATGCCCGGGATGGGGATGCCCGATCGCCGCGGCGCCGGCTCGCACGCCTGACGCAACACATCGGCCCGCCAGCCGTTACGGGGCCCAACGCCAATGGAACGTCCGCCGAAACGGCGGCAGCCTTCGCCATGGGCAGGAGAACATCATGTTTCGCAAGACCATCCTCGCTTCGCTCCTCGTCTCGAGCGCCATGACCCTTGCCCTGGCGGCGCCCGCCTCGGCGGCCAGCACCAAGGACCGCGCCCGCGAAGCCATCGCCGCGGCCGAGGCCAAGCTGCAGACCGCCGAGTCCATGGGCGCCGCCGCCGACGCCCCGCGCGACACCGCCGATGCGCGCGCCGCCCTGGCCATGGCCAGGGAGGACTTGAAGCACGGCGACCGGGAGCCGGCGATCCGCGACGCGATCCGCGCCCAGGCGCTGGCCGACACCGCGATCGGCATCGCCCAGCGCCACAAGAACGACGCGGTGGCCCAGGCGCGCGACAATCAGCGGGCGACCGCCGAGGCGGCCCGCAACCAGGTCGCCGCCGCGCACGAGCAGGCCGCCGGCGCCCAGGACCAGGCCGCGGCCGCTCGCGAACAGGCCGCCGACGCCCAGCAGCAGGCTGCAGCCGCCAACGCCCGCGCCGAAGCCGCCCAGCAGGCCGCAGCAGCGTCCGCGGCTGACGCGGCCGCCGCCCGCAGCGCCGCGGCCCTGGCCGCCCAGACGCCTGCGCCCGCGCCGGTGGTCGAGACCACCGTCACGACCCGGCATCCGGCCGCCACCCGCCACATCACCCACACCACGGTGACGCGCAAGACGACCACGACGAAGAGCCGGGCCGTGACCGCGCCCGCCGATCAGGTCACGACCACCACCAAGGTGACCCCGCAGTAGGCGAGCGGGTTGGGGCTCGGCTTTCGACGGGCGCTAACGTCCCGCTCCACCTCGCCCGGCCTCGCCTCGCGGCGTGGGGCGGAACCGTGCGCCTTGCTGTGAAATTCTGGCCGAGATCGTTCTTAAACCCCATGCCCAGATCCGAGCTCTGGCGCCGGGCTTCGTCAAGGACGAGGGCTTAAGCCCTCGCCGCGGCGCGGCGCGCCTTTGGCGCGTCCTTGACCAAGTCCGACGCCAGAGCACACGCTCCACCATGGGATTTAAGGGTGGGGATGGTTGCGGCGGGTTGCGAATACAGAACCCGCCGCCTCTCGCGTGCTCGCCGCCCTCAGGCCGGGACCGCCGCTCGCGTCTGCTTGAGGTAGTCCAGCACCACCTCGGGGTTGGTGACGGTGTAGGGGTCGTCGTCGACGCCATCGTCGTTGATGCCGGGTTCTTCCAGCCACTTTTCGATGACCCCGTCGTCGACCACCATGACGTAGCGCCAGCTGCGGTAGCCGAAGCCCAGGTGCTCCTTGTTGACCAGCATCCCCATGCGCCGGGTGAACTTGCCCGAGCCGTCGGGCAGCATGCGCACGCGGCTGACGCCCAGGTGGCGGGCCCACTGGTGGACCACGAAGGCGTCGTTGACGGTGACGCAGACGACCTCGTCGACGCCGGCGGCCCGGAACTCGTCATAGAGCCGCTCGAAGGCCGGGCACTGCTCGTTGGAGCAGGTGGGCGTGAAGGCGCCCGGCAGCGAAAAGACCACCACGCGGCGGCCGGCGAAGACCTCGGCGGTGGTCACGTCCTGCCAGCGGTAGGGGTTGTCGCCGCCCACCGCGGCGTCGCGGACCCGCGTCTTGAAGGTGATGTCGGGAAGCCTGCGTCCTTGCATGGTGCGATTATCCGTTTGCGGGTTTGAGGCGCCCTGCGGCGCGTGAGGGCCTGTACCTAGGCGCCGGGGCGCCAAAGGTCCAATCGATCTCCTGATGTAATTGGATAGATTTTATCGATGACCGAGCCGGGTTCGCGGCGGGGCCGCGGCGGTCGCTCGCCGGGCGCGCGCCCTGCGTCATGCTTGCCCGTGCGTCAGGCGCGAGCGGTGCTATAGTGCTCGGCAATAAGGTCCATAAGGACAAGCCCGGGAGCCTGCCATGATGCGTCGCGTCCTCATTCTCGCGCTGGGAACGGCGCTGACCGCCAGCCTGGCGATGGCCTCGCCGGCCGCGCCCGCCAAGGCGACCATGGCCAAGGCCGAGGTCGATCCGACCCTCTCGCCGAAGGGCTGGGTCCCGCCGAAGAACGCCATGGGCCAGCCGGACCTCTCCGGCTACTGGTCGAACGCCACCATGACGCCGCTGGTCCGCAACGCGAAGCTGACCGACAAGCTGGTGGTGCCCAAGGCCCAGGCCGCGCAGCTGGAGAAGGTGTTCGCCGACGCGCTGGCCGCCGCCGACGCGCCCACCGACCCGAACAAGGGCCCGGGCAAGGTCACCGACCCGAACTCGCCCGAGGCGCAGCTGGTCAAGATCCGGCCCGACTTCGCCGCCGCCGGGGGCGACGTGGGCGGCTACAACACCTTCTGGATCGACCCGGGCAACCACATGATGGAAGTGAACGGCGAGTACCGCTCCTCCATCCTGACCACGCCCAACGGCCTGCCGCCGGCGCGCAAGGCCAGCGCCCCGGCCGGCCGCGGCTTCCCGCGCGACGTCTACGACAGCTACGAGAACCGCTCGCTGGGCGAGCGCTGCATCATGGGCTTCGGCGCCAACGCCGGCCCGCCGATGCTGGCCAACGGCTATTACAACAACAACTACTACATCCAGCAGTCGCCTGACGCCGTGGCGATCCAGGTCGAGCTGATCCACGACACCCGGATCATCCGGCTGAAGGGCGGCCACCGCACCGACAACGTGCGTCCCTGGATGGGCGACTCGATCGGCCACTTCGAGGGCAATACCCTGGTGGTCGAAACCACCAACATCCCGCAGGGCCAGGCGTTCATGGGCGCTTGGAAGAACCTGAAGGTCACCGAGCGCTTCACCCGCGTCTCGCCCACCCGGATCAACTACCAGTTCCAGGTGGAAGACCCGGACACCTGGGACAAGCCCTGGGGCGGCGAATACGACTTCGCCCCGCTGCACGGCATCGTCTACGAGTACGCCTGCCACGAGGGCAACTATGCGCTGCCCGCGATCCTGGCCGGCGCGCGCCGCCAGGAGCAGGAGGCGGGCAAGGCCGGCGCCGGCAAGCCCGGGCAGGACTAGCCGCCCTCTCCCTACCCTCTCCCTCTCGCTTCGCGGGGGAGAGGCGAACGCGCCTAGAGCGGCGCCGGCCGGCGATGCGGCTCCCAGAAGACGCGGTGCATCTCGTCGCGGCGCAGGCCGCCGATGGCCGCGGCGACGCAGGCGATGAAGGCGCTGAGCAGCAGGCCGATGGCCATGAACAGCGACACCTGGGCCGCGATATTGGCTTGGCGCAGCAGTTCGCCCGGATCGAGCGCCGCGGCGGCATTGGCGATCTGGGCGGCGGGCGGGGCGACCAGGGCCACGAAGGCGACGCCGGCCACCGTGCTGAGCGCCCAGGCCAGCAGGCCGTGGGCGGTGTCGCGGAAGTGCACCTCGTGGTCGTGGACGTTCAGCCACTTGGTCCGCAGCCGTCCGGCCAGGTAGCCGCCGAGGGCGGCCGACAGCACCTGGGCGACGATCATCGCCGCGCCGACCGTGGGGGTGAAGTCGGCGAAAGGCGCCGGGCCGCCGGGCCAGGGCTGGGCGAACTTCAGGCCGAAGCCCGCGGCCAGGGCCATCAGCACGAAGGCCATGGCGAGCGCGGCGACCGCGCCGGCGACGACCGCGCCCCAGGATACGGCCGACTGGGGCTCGTGGCCGAAGGGCGGCGGCGAATGATCGTAGTCCATCGAGGTCTCTCCGCCGTCTTCAGAAGTGATGGGTGCAGAACGCCAGGAGCAGGATGATGGGCAGGGGCACGCCCAGGAACATCAGCAGGATTGAGCGCATGGTCGGTCCCTACGCGAGGTTCAGGTTGGCGCGCCGGGTCACGGCGCAGATTGGACAGCCCAGCACGAACGCCGGTCGGCGAGGCAGGTTCCCAGAGGCTTAATCCGTGTCCGGAAGGTCGGCGGCCGGCGGGCTTTCGGCCGACGCCGGACCGCGGGCGAACCGGAAGACGGCGATCGCGGCGAGCACGGCCACGCCGCTCGCCAGGCTGATCCAGAAGAGAAGGTTGTTCGCGGTCATCAGCGGCCTTCAGGGTTGCCTGCCGAAGCAGAAAGTCATGGCCGAACACCCGGTCGACGGGCCGGGTTCCCGGCGCGCGCGCTCGTCCCGCGGCGTCGGTTTGACGGAATGGCCAGGCTCGGGCGTTAGGCCTCCATGAGTTTCGGCGACGCCCAGACCGTGCAGCCGATCCTGCCTGCGCATATCGAGCAGACCCTGCAGGCGATCGCGCGGCTGCATGTGGAGCACAGGCGCGGCGCGACGCGCCTGCAGCGGGCGGTGGAGGCCCTGACCCGCGCCTTCGGCCGGCCGAGGTTCGCCGGGCTGCTGACGCTGTTCATCCTCGCCTGGCTGGGGGTGAACCTGGCGCTGCCGGCCCTGGGACGGCCAGCGTTCGATCCCTGGCCGTTCAACGGGCTGAACGGGGTTGCGGGCCTGATAGCCCTGTTCATGACGGTGTTCATCCTGATCACCCAGCGGCGCGACGACCAGCTGAGCGAGCTGCGCGAGCAGCTGACGCTGGAACTGGCCATGCTGTCCGAGCACAAGGCGGCCAAGCTGATCGAGCTCGTCGAGGAACTGCGCCGGGACATGCCGAACGTGCAGAACCGGGTCGACCGTGAGGCCGACGCCCTGTCGCAGCCGGCCGACCCGGAGGCCGTGCTCGAGGCGCTGAAGGAGAACCAGGCCGAGGCGGCCGGCGGCGAGGGACCGGCGGCGGCGGGCGTGACCGAGCCGGCGCCAGCCGCGCCCCCCGGAGCCCTGGTGACCGACGCGCCCTGAGGCCGCAGGGAGCCTTACGGCCGCCGTCGCGTTTGCTCTGGCCCAAGGCCCGCTCAAGGGCCCGACCGGAGAGCCCCGATGCGCCTTGCCCTGATCGTCACGACCGCCGCCGCCTGCCTGGCGCTCGGCGCCTGCTCGAACAAGACCCAGAACGACGCCGCCGCGGCCGGCGACCATGCGGCGGCCGCCGCCGACAAGGCCGGCGACGCCACCGTCTCGGCCGCCCACGACGCGGCGGCCAACACCTCGACGGCCGTCAGCAACGCCGCGGCCGACACCTCCGCCGCCGCCGCCAAGGCGGGCCGCAAGGCCGACGCCGCCGCCGACGCCGCCGCGCGTCAGAAGTAGGGCGCGCCGCCGATTGGCCCTATCCTCCCCGCGATGGGAAGCGTGGGGAGGATAGGGCGTGACGCAGGCATTCGGAGTTCTCGCGGGCCTGGCGGCCGGCTTGGCGCTGGCGACCGCGGCGCAGGCCGCCGATGCGCCGGCCGCCGCGCCCTCGCCCGCGGCCGCCTGGTGGGCGGGCTACCTGGCGAAGGCCCGGCTGGTGGCCCTGCCGGACGGGCGGCGGATGAACCTCTATTGCGAGGGCCGCGGGGCGCCGGTGGTGGTGCTGGATTCCGGCCTGGGCGACGGAGCCTGGAGCTGGGCGAGCGTGCAGGACCAGATGTCCGCCAAGACCCGGGTCTGCGCCTACGACCGCGCCGGCTACGGCCGCAGTTCGCCCGGGCCGGCGCCGCGCGACTCCAAGGCGATCGTGGCCGACATGGCCGCCATGCTGAAGGCCGCCCGCGAGCCCGGACCCTATGTGCTGGTCGCCCACTCCCTGGGCAGCTTCGACGCGCGCCTGTTCGCCTTCACCCACCTCCGCGAGGTGGCCGGGATGGTGCTGGTCGACCCCTCGGCCGACTGGCAGATGAAGCGCATGGCCGCCGCCGCGCCGAAGATGGAGGCCCTGACCAACGCGGCCTACGCGGGGCTGAAGCCGTGCGCGGAGACCCCCCGGCCACCGGAGCGGGCGAAGCCCTGCACGCTGGGCCGACCGGCCCCCTCGGCGGAGGCCCAGGCCTATCTGACCGCGGCGCGGGGCCCCGGCTACTACCAGGCGATGCTGGATGAGGTGTCGGTGTTCGCCCAGACCGACAGCGAGGAGCTGGAGGCCGCCCGCCAGGGCCTGGGCCCCACGCCCCTGGGCGAAAAGCCGCTGGTGATCCTGACGGCGGGCTCGCTCGCCAGCCCCGGCTTGACGCCGGAGGAGGCGGCCGGCGCGCACCGGATCTGGGTGACCATGCATGACGAGATGGCGGGCCTGTCGACCCGCGGGGTCAACCGCGTCGTCGACGGCTCAGCCCACTACATCCACCAGGAGAAGCCACAGGCGGTGCTCGACGCGGTCGCCGAGGTGGTCGACGCCGTGCGCCAGGCGCGCCGCTAGGAAAGGCGGCGGGCCGGCGCCAGGTGCGCCGCGCCCGCCGGAAGCAGTCTATTTCTTCTTCGCCGGCATCGCCGGCATCGCCGGCTTGGCGGCGTCGGCGGACTTGTCCGCGTCGGCCTTGGCCATGTCCGCCTTGGCCATGCCCGCCTTGGCCATGGCCTTATGGTGTTTCATCTTGTGCTTCATGGGCTTGGACTTTTCAGGCGGGTTGGGGATGGGCTGCATCGTGCCCGCCTGCGCCAGAGCCTGGCCCGCCATGAACGCCGTGGCGACAAGCGCCAGACCGATCGTCTTGAGTTTCACTTGGATCTCTCTCCCTCTCGCGGTCCGGTCGTGGCGGCCGGACTCACCGCGCCTACGGTAGTCCAGAGCGGAGCCGCTGTGGAGATGGCGCCGTTCGCCGACGCGGATCATCCTGGACGCCCGGTCGCCGCACGACCGCGGTGCTTGACGGGGGCGCCGCGCGCGGGCGGGATGGGCGCATGATGCTTCGCCTCGCCGCCCTGCTCTTCCTCGTCCTCTCCGCTGGCCGGGCCGCCGCCCAGCCGCCCGAGGGCTCCACGGTCTCGCTGCCGGGGATCCGCTATGAGGTGCTGGCGGCGGGCCCGGCCGGCGGGGCGCACCCGACCCGGGCCGACAGCGTGAGCATGCGCTATGTCGGCCGCTTCGACGACGGCCAGGTGTTCTCCACCTCGCCCGGGGACGGCAAGGAGGCCTCGGCCTTCGGGGTGAAGGAGGTGATCCCCGGGATGAGCGCGGCGCTGCAGCTGATGCGCCCGGGCGACCGCTGGCGGATCACCATCCCGCCCTATCTGGCCTACGGACCGGGCCGGCCGTTCGCCCCGCCCGCCGCCGGCGCGGCCGCCGTCCCGAAACGCGGCATCCCGCCGAACGCCACCCTGGTCTTCGACGTCGACCTGGTCTCGATCCTCCCGCCCAAGGCGCCGTAACGGCAGCCGGGCGCGGAATCCGGCGTCATGGGAGCGTCACAGCAAGCTCTTGCGCCGCGCCCGCGGACGTGGCCCCTTAGGAATTCAACCGCCGCGGGCCCCCAAGTCACGGGTGGGCCCGGGACCAGGCGGACGGGGCGAGGTGGCGTGGACGGGGCATCGATGGAACCACCTCACGGCGAGAGCGAGACGCGCCCGGCCAAGCGGTCGAGCCGAATCCTCGGCCTGGCGGCGGCCGTGGGGTTCTCCGTCGCCATGTGGGCGTTCATCGCCATGGCCGTGCTGGGCCTGGTCCTGAAGGTCGTCGGCCGCCGCTGAAGCGCGCGGATTATCCCGCCGTCCGCGGGCGCAGGGTGTAGGGTCGCGCCATGGCCGACCTCACCGACGCCCAACTCAACGCCCTGCAGAACCTGGCGCGCAAGAAGGCCGGCGAAGAGCCGCCGTTCATCAACATCGGCGCGGCGCGCGCGCTCACCGAACTGGGCCTGGCCGAGCGCAGCCGCGAGGGCTGGGACATCACGCCGGAAGGCTCGGCCTTCCTGGCCAAGCGGGCCGAGCCGCCGCACTAGCGTTGCTTCTCCTCTCCCCCCGGCGAAGCCGAGAGGGAGAGGGTCGGGAGAGGGCGGCTCGGCGGCGCTCTTGCCTCAGGGTGGGATCAGGGCCCGCGGGCCGCGCGGTGGATTCTGGCCTGACCACCGGAGTGTCTGAAAGGCCGAGCCGCCCTCTCCCTACCCTCTCCCTCTCTTCGCTGCGCTCGGGGGAGAGGCCCTCCGGCACGGCAATTGAAACATCCCTCCACGTTGAGCCGTAACAGAACAGTCGGCTCCCTGAACGTCGGAGACACGAGATGGCGTTTGCCGCAGTTGTCGCGCGTACCAGCCAGAATGGCCTGGAATACCTCGTCCGTGAGACCGGACGCGCCGAGTGGGGCCTGAACGCCCAGGGCGCGGCCCGTTTCCAGAACCTGCGGGAAGCCACCCGGGCGGCCATGCGGCTGCCGAGCGGGCTTCGGGCCTACGCCCTTCCCGCCGAGTCCTGAGGCCGAACCCCTTAGGCTGAATCTACATTCGGCCTGGTGATACCGGCGCCCGACGTGCGCCCTTCTCCCCTTGCGGGAGAAGGTGTCAGGCGGACGCCTGACGGATGAGGGGTCGCGCTCCACTCTCAGCGCGAAACCGGGCATCGGGTGCGGCTAAGGTTCTGAGAGACCCCTCATCCGACCTGCTCCGCAGGCCACCTTCTCCCGCAGGGGGAGAAGGGTGCGGGAAGGACCCCGTCGTAAGATGGATATCGATCCGTCCTGGACTGGTCCCTGATCGGCGGCGTTTTGGTTTGCCGCCGGACCGGTCGATAGGCGAGGATCGTTCCGCGTCGCCCGCCCAGGGGCGCGCCAGGGGACGATCCGCATGGCCGAAGCGATCCTGGAGCCCGATCTGCCGATCGTGGATCCGCACCACCATCTTTGGGACCGGCGGAACTACGCCACCCCGGCGGCCCCCGAGCATCCGTTCATGACGGCGATCGCCGATGCGCGGCGCTATCTGCTGGACGAGCTCCTGGCCGACACCGGAAGCGGCCACAACATCACCGCCACGGTCTTCGTCGAGTGCGGCGCCTTCTACAAGGCCGACGGGCCGGTGGAGATGCGCGTCGTCGGCGAGACCGAATTCGTCAACGGCGTCGCGGCGATGAGCGCCAGCGGGATGTACGGCGAGACCCGCGCCTGCGCCGGCATCGTCAGCCGCGCGGACCTGATGCTGGGCGACGCGGTCGCCCCGGTGCTGGAAGCCCACATCCGTGCCGGCGGCGGGCGGTTCCGCGGCATCCGCAACTCGGCCTCCTTCGAGGCCGACAAGGAGGTGCTGGGGCCGCTGAACCGGGTGGAGGCCGGGCTCTATCTCTCCGACAAGTTCCGCGAGGGCTTCAAACACCTGGCGCCGATGGGCCTGTCCTTCGACGCCTGGCTCCTGGAGCCGCAGCTTCCGGACCTGATCGCGCTCGCCCGCGCGTTCCCGCAGACCGCCATCGTCCTCGACCACGTGGGGACGCCGCTGGGCCGGGCGAGCTATGCGGGGCGGCTGGAGGAGCGGTTCGGCGCCTGGCGCGACAACATCGCCGAGCTCGCCAAGTCGCAAAACGTGGTGGTGAAGCTGGGCGGCCTGGCCATGGCCTTCTGCAACTTCCCCTCCTTCCTGTCCGAGCCGCGGGCCCCGTCGGAGCAACTGGCCCGCGAATGGGCGCCCTATATCGAGGCCTGCATCGGCGCCTTCGGCCCCGAGCGGTGCATGTTCGAGAGCAACTTCCCGGTCGACATGGGAAGCTGCACCTACGCGACCCTGTGGAACGCCTTCAAGCGCATCGCCCACGGCTATTCGGCGGACGAGAAGGCCGCGCTGTTCAGCGGCACGGCGACCAAGGTCTACCGGCTGGAGGCGGCCTGATGCGCGCGATCCTGGCCGCCGCGGTCCTGGCCCTCGCCGCGCCCGCCTTCGCCGCCCCGGCGGCCTCGCCGCCCGCGGCGATCTTCACCGATCCGCCGGCCGACGCGGCCCATCCGCCGCGCATGGAGGTGCTGCATATCCCCAGCGGCGGGGTGGAGATCAACGGCGTCGCCTACCTGGCCGGCGGCGCGGGACCGCATCCGACCCTGGTGCTGCTGCACGGCCTGCCCGGCAACGAGAAGAACCTGGACCTCGCCCAGGCGGTCCGCCGGGCCGGCTGGAACGTGGTGACCTTCAACTACCGCGGTTCGTGGGGCAGTCCCGGGACCTACAGCTTCGAGGGCAACCTGGCCGACGCCAGGGCGGTCCTGGCCTTCGCGCGCGGGCCGGCCAACGCGGCCAGGCTGCAGATCGACACCCGCAAGCTGGTGCTGGCCGGCCACAGCATGGGCGGCTGGGTGACGGCGCTGACCGCCGCCCAGGATCCGGGCCTGGCCGGGGCGGTGCTGATCTCGGCGGCGGACATGGGCGGGCGGGGCGCGACGGCGGCGGCCCGGCCGGTCGTGGTGAAGTCCATGTCCACCGAGCTGGAGAGCCTGGCCGGAACCTCGGCGGAGAAGATGGCCGACGAGATCATCGGCTTTTCCCCTCGCCTGTCGTTCAACGCCGCGGTGGCCAAGGGCCTGGCCGGCAAGCCGCTGCTGGTCTTGACCTCCGACGACGGCCTGGCTCCCAACGCCGAGAAGCTGGTCAAGGCCATCCAGGCCGACGGCGGGCGGCAGGTGACCCTGCGCCACGAGGCCACCGACCACAGCTGGAGCGGCAAGCGCGTGGCGCTGGAGGCGGCGGTGATCGGCTGGCTGCAGGGGCTGAAATAACCCTAGAGTTCGCTGTCCATCGAGCGGCGGCGTTGGGGGCGGATGTCGCCCTGGGCGAGCTGGCGGAAGCGGGCGATGTAGATGGGCGCGGAAGCCATCAGCACCCCGGCCAGGTCGGCGAACACCTGCGGGGCGGAGAGTTCGCGGCCCACGAAGCACGGGGCGACGCCCGTGCCCAGCACCACCCAGGTCGCCACGATGGCCACGTCGCCGCGGCGGACGAAGGGCAGGAGGCCATAGGCGCCGGCGGTGACCCCGTAGAAGGTGAGCGCGTGGACCGCGATGCTGTCCAGGCCGCTCGCGCCCCGCACCGAAAGCGGAGAAACCAGCACGACGGCGCAGACCAGCACCACCAGGGCGGAGATGATGCGCATCAGCCGCATGGGGACGGTGGGCGCAATGACGCGGTCATCCAACACGGCGGACGGCTTCCCCCTAGACAAGACGTGACCGTCTCTAACTCCAGGCCGTCAATTCACGATGAAATTTCGTGGTTAGCGAGGTCTGAACCGGCGTCCTGGCCCAGTCGCTGGGCGAACATCATGCGGTGACCGGCCGGGGTGGCGACGGCCATTTCGCGCTGGCCCCAGGGCTTGTCGGCCGGGCCGGCGAGCACGAGCGCGCCCCGCGCTGCGATCGCCGCGGCGTAGGCGTCGAGGTCGCCCAGGTGGAAATAGCCGAAGTAGCTGTGGCTGCCGAGCACGGCGGGCGCTGGGTCGTCCGGGCATTCGCCGAGCATCACGCCAGCGCCATCGAGGTCCAGGAACAGCCAGCCGGGCGGGCTGTCGCGGCGGGCGAAGCCCAGGACGCCGCACCAGTAGGATTCAGCCTCGGCCAGGCTCGGCACGGCCAGGACGAACTGCGTGGCGAGCACCTGCGGCGGCATGCGGCGATCCTCCGATGTCGGGCGGATTATGCGACAGGCCGGCCGCCGGCCCAAGCCTCCCCGCCTGCGCGCAGTTGGCCGGGGCGACGCTGGGCTGTAGGACTAGCCATGGCCACAGTCTCCGACATCGCCGTCTACCAGAAGCTGACCGAGATGGCCGACGAGCTGGACGATCTCGCGGCGCAGGGCGCGGGCCTGGTGGGCGAGGCGGCGCTGCAGACCGCGTCGCGGACGCTGCGCGGCATGGCCAACGCGGTCTACCAGCACATCATGTCCGACCGCGAACCGCTGGACAGCTAGGGACCTCGCCCGCCGGCGCCCTTGCCAGGCCCGCGGAACCGGCCAGGATGGCGGCGGGACAACGAGGGGGGCGGGACCATGAAGACCGGGATGATCGCGATCTGGGCGGCGGCCGCGGCGCTGAGCGCCGGCGCCGCCTTGGCCGAAGGGCCGCCGGCCGGGCTGAGGCCCGCGCAGGTGGCGGGCCCTGGGCTCAACGTCATCGACCTGGAGGGCCAGAAGGCCTGGTACATGGACAAGCTGGGGATGACCGTGACCGACACCATCCGGCGCGAGGGCAAGCCCTATGAGTACGTCATGGGCTTCGGCGGCGGGGCGGGCCAGCCGATCATCGCGCTCCTGCAGTCGCCGCAACGGCCGCCGGGGCCGAACGCCTATGGCCGGGTGATCCTGGCCGCGCCCAACGCCAAGGGCCTGGCCGACTGGCTGCGGATGCGCGGGGTGGAGAGCCGCGAGGTGATCCCGAACGTCGCCTATTTCATCCGCGACCCGGAGGGCAACGCCATCGAGCTCTACACCGCGCCAGCGAAGCCTTGAGGCGCCGGCGCGACCCGGCTCCCCTTTATCTGGTGACGATGCGGCCACAGAAGCGCCGAACTCGGGCCCAAGGCTCGTGGGCGCTTGGGGATCCGCCATGACGCCCTTCCGGAACGACGACGCCAACCCGTTCAGCCGCCAGAGCGTGTGGCCGAAGATGCCCTCGGCGCCCATGCGCCTGGGCGCCCTGCCGCGCGCCGCGACGCCGCCGCAGCCGCAGCCGACAGCTTCGCCAGAGCCTGCGCCCGCGCCCCTGCGCGAGGAACCGAGGACCATCGCGCAGACGCCGGAACCGATGCCGGCGCCGGCTGCGCCGGAACAGGAGCCGGTGGCGGTCGTGGCGGAAATCGCCGTCGCCGCGCCGCCCGAGGCGCCTGCGCAGGCTGCGCCCGCACACGTCGCACCCCTGGTCGCGCCGATCGGCGCGCGGCCCGTGCGGCCGGCCCGCCCGGGGCTGCGGCTCACGCCGTTGATCGGCGCCGCGGCGGTGGGCGCGGGCGGCACGGCGGCGCTGTTCCTGCTGTTCGGCCTGGGCCGGGCGAGCGGCCCGCAACCCGCCCCGGCCCCGGCGCGCGCCGCGCTGGCGGTCGGCGAGCTGGTCAGCGCCCCGCCGCCGGCTCCGGCCGCGGCGACCCCGACCGCGTCCGTGGCGTCGCCCGCCCCCGCCCCGCCGGCCGCCGCGCCGCGTGCCGCCCAGCGGTTCGCGTCGGCCACGTCCACCGCGCCGCCGCGCCGGTCCGCCGCCCGAGCGTCCGCGCCAGCGGCCGCGCCGCTGATCGACGTGCCCGCGGCCGCCGCGCCGACGCCGGCTCCCGCGCCGACCACGCCGCCGGCGCTGACCCCAGCGCAGGCCGCCGCCGCCCCGTTCGTGCGGCCGCCCGCGCCGGACCGCGAGGCGCCGATCCCGACCCATCCGCCTGACGGAAGCTGAACAGTCCGGTTCAGCCGGGGTTCAGCGCCGCCCCGACAGTTTGTCGCAGTCGGGGGCGACGAGGAGGATTGGAATGAGACACCTGCTTTACGCCGCCGTGGCGCTGGCCACGGTGGCCGCGCCGATGGCGGCGTCGGCTCAGCCCGGCGAGCGTCACGACGACCGCCGCGAACTGAACGACGACCGCCGCGACCTGCGCCACGACCGGCGCCAGGCCGAGCGCGACGGCCGCATCGGGCCCGGCGAACGGGCCGAACTCGCCCGCGACCACCGCGAGATCAACCGCGACCGCCGCGACCTGCGCTATGACCGCGCCCGCGCCGAGAGCTGGCGCGACCGGACCGAATGGCGCGAGTTCCGCGGGTCCCGCCCGGGCTTCTGGTTCGCGCCCGGATACGGCTATCGCCCGGTGAGCCACTTCGGCTGGCGCCGCGGAACCTATGTGCCCGTCGGCTACCGCGGCTACTACGTCCAGGACTGGGGCTACTACGGCCTGCGTCCGCCGCCCCCCGGCTACCGCTGGATCTACGCCGACGGCAACTTCGTGCTGATGGCCGTCGCCACCGGCCTGATCGCCGACCTGGTGATCCACGGCTACTAGGCGCCCAAGTCCCCCCTTCTCGCCGCGAGAAGGGGGCGGGTTCCCTCCGGCGCGCGGCCCGCTAAGGTGGCGGCGAACGGGAGGGACTCATGCGGCTTTCATGTCTTCTGGCGGGCCTGGCCCTGACCTGCGCCCTGCCCGCCCTGGCCCAGGCGCCGACGGCGGCCAAGCCCGCGCCGGCCAAGGCCGCGGCGCCTGCCGCCGCGATCCCGCAGGGCCGCACCCTGCTGTCGGTGAAGGAGGTCATGCGCCACATCGTCAACCCGGCGGCCGAGACCTATTGGGCCCATTCCGGCGAGATCGACGACGAGAAGGGCGCCAACGACCGCATCCCCACCACCCAGGCGGAGTGGGACATCTCCATCGACACCGCCGCCCAGATCGCCGAGTCCGCCAACCTGCTGATGATGGACGGCCGCGCGCGCGACCCGAACGGGCCGTGGATGAAATACGCCCTGGCGCTCAACGCCGCCGGGATCGCCGGCATGGCGGCCGCCACCGCCCACGACCACGATAAGACCAACGACGCCGGCAGCGCCATGTACGACGCCTGCTTCCAGTGCCACGGCCGCTACATCCCGCGCCCGAAGGACAGCCTCTACAAGCACGACATCGACAAGGACCTGGAGGCCGCCGGCAAGGCGAAGAAGTAGCCGGCCGGGCTCGCCCTGCGCCCCAGAGGGCGGCGCTTGATCCGTCGGTGGGGATATCCTAGGATTCGCAAGGTCGGGCCTTCGGCAGACGCCCGGCTTTCCTTAGACGATGATCGTCCAAGCGCTGCCCTGTCCTCACCTGAGGGCGGGCTGGCGCATGCGTCAGGCTGCTCTCGGGGCGACCGGAGCCTTGAGCATGAGTTTCATCTCCAGCCTGTCGACCATCGGCCTCCTGCTCGCGGCCATGGTCGCCCTTTCCCTTGTGGAGGCCTTGATCCCGCTGCACCCCCGCGGGGAGTGGGGGCGGCGCCATCTGGGCCCAAATGTCATGCTGACCCTGCTGACATTCGCCACCAACCTGGTCTTCAACATTCCGCTGCTGCTCGGCCTTGCCTGGCTGCAGTCGCGGGGCCTTGGCCTCTTCAACGCGTTCCCGGTTCCGCCACCGGTCAAGATAGCGGGCTCAGTGCTGGCGCTCGACCTCGCCTGGTACCTGACCCACGTCTCGATGCACCACGTCCCCATCCTGTGGCGCTTCCACGCGGTGCACCATTCCGACCCGGCCGTAGATGTCACCACCGCCGTGCGGCAGCATCCGGGGGAGAGCGTGATCCGCTACGCCTATCTCACGGCCGTCGCTTTCGCGATCGGCGCGCCGCCCGCCGGGTTTGCGGCGTACCGCATCTGGTCGGCGCTGCATGGGCAGTTCGAGCACGCCAACCTGCGCCTGCCAGGATGGCTGGATACGGCCATCACCGTGGCCTTCTCGAGTCCCAACATGCACAAGATCCACCACTCCCGGGACGCGAGCCTCACCAACCGCAACTACACCAACATCTTCTCGATCTGGGACCGGTTGTTCGGGACGTTCGTCCCTGCCCGGCGCGGCGGCGACGTGGCCTATGGGCTGGAAGGCTGCGACGCGGCTCGCGAACAGACCACGGTGGGGCTGCTGGGCTCGCCGTTCCGCTCCGCGGGGCGAGTGCGATGACCGGCGCAACCTATCGGCTCGCCGTCGTCTGGCGGGGCGACCGCCAGGCGCGGGAGGAGGCGCGGGCAGAAACGAGCCGCCTGGCGGCGATCTTCGCCGCGCTTGGGCGGCGCGGGATCGCGGCGGAGCCCTGCGTCTGGTCGGAGGAACTGGGCGAGGCGGTCCGCGCCCAGTTTCGGGGCGTCGACGGGGTGCTGGTCTGGGTCGACCCGATCTCGACCCAGAACGGGGCGCGGCGCGGGGCGCTGGACGCGCTGCTGCGCGAGGCCGCCCAGGCCGGCGCCTTCGTCAGCGCCCATCCCGACGTGGCCGCGAAGATGGGGGTCAAGGCGGTGCTCTGGCGCACGCGCGAGCTGGGCTGGGGATCCGACACCGCCTTCTACGAGACGCCGGACGCCTTCCAGGCCGGGTTCCCGGGCCGGCTGGCGGCGGGGCCGCGGGTGCTGAAGCAGAACCGCGGCAATGGCGGCATCGGGGTCTGGAAGGTGGAGCGCGGCGAGACCGGCGACGTCCGCGTCCTGGAGGCGAAGGGCGGGAGCGAGCCGCGCACCCTGCCGCTCGACGCCTTCATGGCGGAGCGCGAGGTCGACTTCGCCGAGGCGGGCGGCCTGGTCGACCAGGCGTTCCAGCCGCGCCACCTGGAGGGCATGGTCCGCTGCTACATGACCGGCGACCGGGTGGCGGGCTTCGGCCACCAGCTGGTCCGGGCGTTGGCGGCGCCGCAGGACGGCCCGGCGGGACCCAGGCTCTACAGCGGACCCGCCGATCCGCGCTTCCAGCGGCTGCGCGCGGCGATGGAGCGGGACTGGACGCCCGGCCTGGCGCGCATCCTGGAGATCGACCCCGACGCCCTGCCGGTGATCTGGGACGCGGACTTCCTGCTGGGTCCCAGGACCACGCAAGGGGATGACAGCTACGTGCTTTGCGAGATCAATGTCAGCTCGGTGTTCCCCATCCCCGACGAGGCGCCCGACGCACTCGCCGAGACCACGCTGAGACGGCTCGCCGCGGCCAGGGCCCCGCGACCGGCCGACACTTGAAGCCGCCCGCAACGGAGGATCCCATGACCGAACCCGCCCTCGACCGCCGCGCCCTGCTGGGCGTCGCGGCCCTTGCCGGAGCCGTCGCCGCGGCGCCGGCGCGCGCGCAGCCGCCGGCCGGCGCCGGCTTCAACCCGCAGCCGCAACCCCTGCCCTTCGACCCCAAGGCGGTGCCGGGCCTGTCGGAGAAGCTGCTGACCAGCCACCACGACAACAACTACGTGGGCGCGGTGAAGCGGATCGGGGCGATCCGGGCCGAGTTCGGCAAGCTCGATCCGGCGGCCGCGCCGGGGTTCCAGATCAACGGCCTGAAGCGCGAGGAGCTGATCGCCTGGAACTCGATGATCCTGCACGAGGTCTATTTTGGCGGTCTGGCCGCGGCCATGGCGGCGAGCGCGCCGCTGGCCCAGGCGCTAGAGCGGGATTTCGGCAGCCACGACCGCTGGGCCGCGGAGTTCTCCGGCATGGGCAAGGCGCTGGGCGGCGGCTCGGGCTGGGTGCTGCTGACCTACAGCCCGCACGACCGGCGGCTGGTCAACACCTGGGCGTCGGACCACACCCAGACCCTGGCCGGCGGCGCGCCGATCCTGGCGCTCGACATGTACGAGCACGCCTACGCCATGGACTACGGCGCCAAGGCCGCGGCCTATGTGGACGCCTTCATGAAGGCCTTCTCCTGGCGCCACGCCAACGAGGCCTTCCGGCGGGCGAGCGCGGGCTAAGGCGCCTATTCCCCCCAGGTCGCGAAGAGGCCGATCGCCGCGGCGGCCATGACCGCGGTGGCGATCCAGCCCATGACCTTCAGGCCGACGTGGAGCTTGAAATCGCCCATGGCGGCCTTGTGGCTGGAGAGGTGCATCATCAGCGCCATCACCGGCACGGCGACCACGCCGTTGATCACCGCGCTCCAGAACAGCGCCTTGATCGGATCGATGGGACTGTTGTTGAGCAGCACGCCCACCAGGGTCGCCACCGCGATGGCCGCGTAGAAGGCCTTGGCGCGGCTGAGCTTGCGCGCCAGGCCCACGTGCCAGCCGAAGGTCTCGCCCAGCGCATAGGCCGCCGAACCCGCCAGCACCGGGATCGCCAGGAAGCCGGTGCCGACGATGCCGACCGCGAAGATCGTGAAGGCGAGCTCGCCGGCGATGGGGCGCAGCGCCTCGGCGGCCTGGGCCGAGCTCTGGATGTCGGTGACCCCGTGGGCGTGCAGGGTGGCCGCGGTGGTCAGGATGATGAACAGGGCGACCGCGTTGGAGAAGCCCATGCCGACATAGGTGTCGATGCGGATGCGGCGCAGTTCCTCCGGCGCCTGCTCGGGCGCGCGCTCCAGCGGCTTGGCGTCGGCGCGCTCCTTGACCTCCTCGACCTCCTCCTCCGCCTGCCAGAAGAAGAGGTAGGGACTGATGGTCGTGCCGAGCAGGGCCACGATCACCGTCATATAGGCCGGGGTGAAGGTGATCTGCGGGATCACCAGGCTCCTGGCCACCGCGCCCCAGGGCATCTTCACCACGAAGACCACGCCCACATAGGCGAACAGCGACAGGGTCAGCCACTTGAGAATGGAGACGTACCGGGAGTAGCGGGAGAACACCTCCAGCAGCACCGTCACCAGGCCGAACAGCGCCACATAGACGAGCTGCGGGCCGCCGATCAGCAGCTTCAGCGCCGCGCCCATGGCGCCCAGGTCGGCCCCCAGGTTGATGACGTTGGCGACCAGCAGCAGCAGGACGATCGAATAGACCACCGGCGCCGGGTAGTGCCGCTTCAGGTTGCCGGCGATGCCGCGGCCGGTGACGCGGCCGATGCGGGCGCTGATCTCCTGGATGGCGCACATCAGCGGCCAGGAGAACAGCATCACCCAGGTCAGGCCGAAGCCGAACTGGGCGCCGGCCTGGGAATAGGTGGCGATGCCCGAGGGGTCGTCGTCCGAGGCCCCGGTGATCAGCCCCGGGCCCAGGACCTGGAGCAGCGGCGGGCGTTCCGGCTGCTTGACGCCCGGGTGAGCTTTCGGCGGCGTGGTGCTCATGAAATCCAGCCCCTTGAGTCGCCCGAGCCTAACGCCGCCGGCGCCGTAAGGCTCCGCTTCTTTGCGCCCGGGCCTACTTCACGGTGAAGGCGAAACCGCCGTCGGTCTCGTGGCCGTCCTCGGTCTTCATGTGCCAGGCGACCTTGTAGGCGCCGGGCGCGGCCTTGGCCGTGATCGGGATCAGGACGATGCGCTTGTTCTTGGCGTCCAGCATGAGCGGGCCGGTGGCGACCATGGCGCCGCCGGGACCGGTGACCTTCACGCTGGAAGCGGCCGGCACGATGCTCTCGCTGTACTGCAGCTTGAGCTGCTGGGGCGCGGCGACCGTCGAGCCGGCCTTGGGCGAGCCCACGATCAGGCGGGCGTGCGCGCCGGCCTGGCCGGCGATGGCGAGGGCCGCGACGGCGGCGGCGGCGATGATGGCGTGGCGCATGGGGCGTTCCTTCCGATGGCGAACCCTAGATCCTGCTCTAGGGGATGAAAGCTGAACGGCGGCTGTCGCGGTCAGAATCCATAGGTCAGGGTGAAGCGCGCGGAGCGCGGCTCCGTCGGATGGACCTGATAGCACGTGGACGGCCGGCCGACATCGCAGTCCGGCGCCGGCCCGCCGGGCGCCACCCGCGTCTGGTAGAAGTAGGCCGAGCTGTTCGTGTGGCTGTCGGCCAGGTTGAAGACCTGCAGTTCCGCCTTCAGCCGGTCGTTGAGCGTATAGCCGACGTTCAGGTTGATCTCGCTGTAGCCCCTGTCGCGCGGGTCCTCGTCGCCGTCGCTGATCGGATAGGCGCCGAGCTTGCGCCATTGCAGCCCGCCGAACCACGGGCCGGCGTCGTTCACCAGCACGCCGAACGAGCCGATGAAGCTCGGCGCGTTGGCGATGAACGGGCCGTCGAGCTCGAACAGGGCGAGCGTCGCGTCCGAGGCGCGATAGCGGGCCTGCGACCAGGCGAGATCGGTGTTGAATTCCAGCCACGGCAGCGGCCGGAACTGCGCCGAGACCTCGATCCCCTGCCGGCGGCTGGGCGCGCTGGCGGTGTCCTCGCCCTCGTCCGCCACATAGCGCTGCTCGGATTGGAAGTCCTCGCGGAAGACGGCCACCTGGATCTGGGTCTTCGGGACCAGGTCGGTGCGCAGGCCGAGTTCGAAGCCTTCCGCGGGCGCCATCAAGGGCGTTCGGCCCAGGAGACCCGGCTGGCCCTCCCCCGGCACCGTGCCGAACACGCCGCGCACGTCCTCGGAGTGGAAGCCGCGGCCGGCGCTGGCATAGAGCTCGGTGCGGTGGAAGGGACCGATGGCGACGGTGGCCTTCGGCTGCAACAGCGTCTGCGACGTGGCGCCCGAGAAGCCGGTCGTCAGGCTGCGGTCATGGGCGTTGTAGACCTCCTCGCGCAGGCCCACCGTCATCCGCAACCAGTCGGTCCAATGGACCGTGACCTCGCCGAACAGGCCCAGGTCGTTCAGACGCGCGGTGTCCGAGGTGCAGGCGCCGCCGAGCGCGCGGAACGCCACGGCCTGGTCGGGCGCGGTGTGCGCGTCGGGGGGCGCCGGCAACTGCCCAGCCGTCGGCGAGGCGGGCAAGGCGATGTTGCAGTAGTCGAGGACGGCGCGCCGCAGGGTGTGCCGGCGGTCGATGAAGATGTCGTCGTAGCGGTCCTGGAAGCCGATCCGGCCTTCCACGCCGACGCCGCCGATGTCGGCGCCAAGCGTAAGGAGGCCGTTCAGGCCCAGGAGCGTGCGCGCCTCGTCCTGTTCCTCCTGGTCGCCGTTCACGGGGTCGAACAGGAAGTGGGAGAAGTTGTTCCACAAGACCATCCGGGACCGGACCGCATAGCTGTCGAGATTGAGCGTCCAGCGGTCGCCTCCGCGCGCGAAATGGCCGGACAGGCTGAAGCGCTCGGATTCGCTGCGATCGGTGGGGTCCAGCGTCCCGAACCGGCCGATCACCCCGGCGTCGATGGCCCGCGAGGGCTGGTCGGTGAGCAGGCCGCCGGCGCTCCGGTAGTACATGGCCGTGAGCGCGAAGCCGTCGCCGGCGACGCCCTGGCTGAGCCGCGCGGCGGCGACCAGCTTGCGGAAGTCCTCCGGCGGCGACCATGGTCCATCGAAGTGGGAGGCGGCGCCGGCGACCCACAGGCGCGTGTCGTCGCCGAGGTGCGCCGTCCCGCCGGCGTAGATCTCCTGGTCCCGCTGCGTGCCCACGGTGGCCGACACCGTGTTCGGGAGGTCATCGATCAGCTTCACATGGGTCGAGCCCACGGCCCCGAAATCGCCAACCTCGGCGTAGTAGGGACCCTTGGTGTAGTCGAGCCCGCCCACGATCTGCGGGATCAGGAAGTTCTGGTCGGAGTAGCCCTGGCCGTGGGCGTTGGTCGGCCGGTTCACCGGCATGCCGTCGACGAAGCTCGCGAAGTCGGTGCCGTGATCGAGGTTGAAGCCGCGCAGCAGGTACTGGTTGGCCTTGCCCTCGCCGGAGTGGATCGTCACCACCAGCCCTGGCACGGTCTCGTAGAGCTGGCCGACGCGGAACATCGGCCGCAGCTCGACCTCCGTTCGCGTGACCACGCCCTGGCTGGCGGTGGCGGCGGTCCCCAGGAGGTCCACCCGCGAGGCGGTGACCACCACCTCGCTGACCTGGCCCTGGGCGGCCGGCGCGGCGGCGTCCCCGGCGTGGGCGGCGGACGCGGCCAGCGCCAGGGCGGCCGTGGCGAGGAGCCGGCGGCGGACTGGCTGACGCGAGGGGCGGGAGGCGGACATGGGTCTTCCGGGATTCAGGAGCGCTGGCGCAGGTGGTGGAGATCGAGCCCGATCCGCCGCCAGCCGAGCCAGACGCCCGTGCCGACGCCGAAGGTCACGAGGGCGAGCAGGGCCAGGGCCGCTGCGGCCCAGACGGGCCCCTGGCGGAAGCCCGGCACGACGTCGAGGCGGTGCAGGCCCTGATGCAGCCAACGGTAGCCCTCGGCGGGGCGGTCGAAGCTGGCCAGCAGGGCGCCGCTGCGCGGGTCGAGGTAGGCGCGGCGGCCATCGGCCAGCAGCACCCGCCAGGCCGGCAGGGTCACCGCCTCGTGGTGGCGGAAATAGTAGCTGTCTTCGCCGGTCATCAGGCCCTGGCTGGCCACGGCGCCCAGCCGGGCGCCGGCGGCGGAAAGCTCGGCGGCGGCGAGCGGCGCGGGGCGGCCCCGCGCATCCAGCCGCCGGTCGCCGGCCATGACGAAGACCTGGCCGTCCAGCGGGACGAGCTTCACCTGGGTGGCCGGCGGCGCGGCGGCGGCGGCCGATTCCAGGGCCCCCTGCACCTGGGCGAAGGCCGGCGGGGCGCCGGCGATCCGCGCGGGCGCGGGGTCCCCGTCGCTCTCCAGCAGGCCCCACGGGTTCATCGAGACCAGGCCGCTGGCCACCCAGGTGAGCGTGAGGAGGCCGGTCGCCAGGCCGGTCAGGTGGTGCCAGGTCATCAGGCCGCGGAACGGCGAGGCCCGGCCGCCGCCGAACGGCCGCCAGGCCAGCACGCCCAGATAGAGGCCGATCAGCGTGAGGAAGACCCCGGCCAGCGAGGTCCAGACCACCACCTGGGTCCAGAGCCTCGGATACTGGCGCAGCAGCGTCGGGTAGAGCCAGTGCGGCACCGCGCCCAGCCAGTTCAGCGCACGGCCGGCCGCCGTAGTGCGCTGCACGACCTCGCCGCTGGTCCGCGAGACGTAGATGTCGGTCCGGGCCGGATCGCCCAGGCGGATGCGCCAGAAGGGCCGGCCGGCGTTGAACTCGCCGCTGACCGTCCACTGGTCGCGCATCACCGGGGCGAGCGCGACCGGCTGGCCCCAGGCGCCGGCGACCGCCAGGGCGTCGAGCCGGCCGGCGCCTTGGGAAACCTGACCGTTCGAAAGGTCGACCATCCGCCGCGCGCCGCCGGCCAGGCGCAGCCGCAGGACCGGCGCGCCGGCGAGCTGCTCGATGCTGGCGGCCGCAACCCGCGCCGCGGGCGGGGCCGCGCCGGCGATCACGCAGCAGTGCGACCAGTCGATGCGCGGCAGGCGCGCCAGGCGCTCATCCTGGCCGACGCTCGGATAGGGGACGAACAGCATGACCATGCCGCTCAGGCACCAGAGCAGCATCAGCGCCCCGATCGCCACGCCGAGGTAGCGGTGGACGAGCACCAGCCAGCGCGGCGCCCAGGCGCCGCGCCGCGCCGGGGCCGGCGCGTCAGAAGCTGTAGTTGTAGCTGACATGCAAGGTCCGCGGGACGCCCAGCGACCGCACCAGGAACGGCGCGCCGCCGACATCGCGGAACGCCCGGCTGACGCGGGTGTAGTAGGTCTCGTCCAGCGCGTTCTCCAGGCTGAGGTTGATCCGCTGGCGATCGCCCGGGCCGAAGGTCAGGTAGGCGTTGAGGTCGACGACCGTGTAGTGGCCGTGCTGGATCGGCCCGAAGCCGCTGCCCACCAGGTCGGAGACGCTGCCCACGTAGTTCGCGACCAGCGAACCGCCAAACGGACGGCCTTGCGGATGCAGGTCGACGACCGCCTGGGCGAGGTCCTCCGGCACCCGGTCGAACTGCTGGGACGACCCGCTCTGGCGGGTGCGGGTGTGGGTGTAGGAGCCCTGCAGCGCGACCGACGGACCGAGGTCGACGTGGCCCACCGCCTCGAAGCCGTTGGCGGTCACCTTGCCCGGCAGGTTGATGAAGGTGTCGACGTCGGGGTCCGGCGTCGGGCCCGAAAGGCTGATCAGGTTCTTGGTCTCGCGGTGGAAGCCGATCAGCTCCCAGCCCCAGGTCATGCCCTGGCCGCCGACCGAGCCGTTCAAGTTGGTGGCGGTCTCCGGCTTCAGGTTCGGATTGCCGATCTCGTTGTTGAACAGGGGATCGTTGGCGAACAGCGACTCCGCGTCCGGCAGGCGGAATGAGGTCCCCGTGGCGCCGCGGACGAACAGCTCGGGCGTGATGTCGTACTGCCCCGAGACGTTCCAGACGGTGGCGGACGAGCCATTGTCGGGGTGGTTGTAGCGCAGGCCGGCGGCCAGATGGGCGTTGGGCAGGAGGTCCGGCGTCAGGCGCACCTGGCCGAACACCGCCTGGGTCATCTCCTTCTTCTGGGTGATGATCAGCACGTCGTCGCGACCGCCGTAGCTCTGCAGGTCGTAGCCGACGTAGGCCTCGAGGCCGCGTGTCGGGACCACCTTGGCCATGGCGTTCACGCCATAGTCGTGGAAGCCCCAGAACTCATGGTCGTCCACATGGTCGAAGCCGCCGCCGGGGACGTTGTCGACCTCGTCGTAGTGGCTGCGCCACCAGTGGTCGTAGCCCTTCACGAACAGCTGGACCTTGTCGCTGAGCGTCCAGTCGAGCTTGGCCCAGGCGATGTCCTCGTTGCGCTGGTTGACGGCGCGCGCCGCGTGGGTCGGCAGGGTGAAGTCCACGAAGCCTTCGGTATGCTGGTAGTTGGCCGAGACGCGCAGGTCCGGCGTGACGTCGTAGGCGGCCTTCAGCCCCTCGCTCGTCAGGCGATAGCCGCGGTGGCGGTCCGTCCCGCTCGGCTGGTAGTCGCTGTCCGGATAGGGCTGGAAGCCCTTGGACTCGTCGTAGGAGGCGTAGGCCGCCAGCTTGAGCCCGCCGACCGCGCCGGAGACAAAGCCGTTGGCGGTGACGCCGTCGTTGCTGTCGCCCCCCACCGAGAGGCGGCCGGTGGTGGTCTCCGTGAAGGGCCTGGTGACGATGTTGATCACCCCGGCCACCGCCTGGGTCCCGAAGAACAGGCCCTGGCCGCCGTCCAGCACCTCGATGCGATCGACCATGTGGGCCGGCACGGTGTCGAGCGGCGGGGTGGTGTTGTAGAGCCGGTTGGAGATCCGCACCCCGTCGACC
>Ga0207695_10001016_pt1 | contig 49442 bp, 53 predicted proteins | sample KBSC54metaG_FD_184354 | JGI IMG/M metagenome (GOLD analysis project Ga0207695, IMG submission 184354) | Corn rhizosphere microbial communities from Kellogg Biological Station, Michigan, USA - KBS C5-4 metaG (SPAdes) (version 2) | ecosystem: Host-associated > Plants > Roots > Rhizosphere > Soil...
CGATGCGGATTTGAGTTCGCCAAAACCTATGGCGAGCTTGGCCAAGGCTATGCCCACGTACATCATCTTCGGCCTTTGAAAGAGGCTCCAAAACAAGGACGCAAAACCACATTGGCTGACTTGGCTGTAGTGTGCCCAAACTGTCATGCCATGATACATCTGGGTGGCAAATGCAGAGCGCTTTCTGACCTCATCGCTGGGATTTAGGTGGTGAACCGGGTTCACATTTTGCTCAGCCTACCCGGCAACGGAGCAGCCTCGACGGTAAGTATCCCGTGCCGGGCGCATTCAAAGAAGGAATGCTTGCTGTCACTAACATGCTGAGGTAGATATTAAACAATTAAAACAATGACTTACATTGACTAAAACTTGGTATCGTGCTAGTAAGTCGGGATGTTGAACCCGGGTTCATTTTCGACGATCGGCAATTTTTGGGCGATGGAAAAGCTCGGGCAGGTCAGGCTCTCCCAGCACTTTTATCTGCGACAGTTTCTGTACTCTGAAATTGCAGCGGCATTCGACCTGCCGAACAACCCGATCAACATTGATCTCGCGATTGAGAACGGCAAGCAACTCTGTACGAGCATATTGGAGCCTATCGTGGAGCATTGGGGGCCCATCGTCGTAAGGTCGGGCTATCGCTCGCCCGTGGTGAATGCAGTGGGCGCGGCGCGAGGTTTGAAATGCGCCTCAAACAGCAAGAACGCGGGCGCTCACATTTGGGATATGCCAGACAAATATGGTGACGTAGGTGCTTGCGCTTGTATCGTAGTGCCAAAGCTTGTTGATGAAGCGTCGAGCTCCGAGCATTGGCGAGTGATGGCCGAGTGGCTTGCCACCAATGTACCCTTCCACCGAGCAACATTCTTCCAACGAGATTTTGCGCTCAATGTTGGATGGAACACAAATCCGGTTGGCGAAGTGAAAAGCCTCATTCCGCCAAGGGTTACATATAAAGTTGAGACAGGCGCAGGTTTTGGCGCTGTACGAAAATGTCCCATTTTCGAACCTTTGAACGAAGAGCTTAACAAGTGAAGGAGCGTTCGCTTGTTAAAGAAACCGGCAAATTCATTGCCTACTATCGCGTTTCGACAGACAAGCAGGGTCAATCTGGCCTTGGTCTAGAAGCGCAAAGGAACAGCGTCATAGAATTCGTATCTCGAGAGCGTGGAGTGCTTCACCGTGAGTACACAGAGGTGGAAAGCGGCGCTCAGAAACGTCGTCCTGAACTTGCCTCGGCGCTAGCAGAATGTAGGCGAAGCAAGGCAACGTTAGTCATTGCAAAGCTCGACCGCCTTGCGCGCAATGTCTATGTCATTAGCGGACTGATAGAAAGTGGTGTGGAGTTCGTTGCAGTAGACAATCCCCATGCCAACAAACTTATGCTTCATTTACTGGCGGCTTTTGCGGAGCATGAGCGAGAGCAAATTGCCGCTAGAACTAAGTCGGCGCTGCTAGCTGCTAAAGCAAGAGGCGTCAGGCTCGGCGCATCTGGAGCTTGCAGAGCCAGCGCGAACAAAGCCAAAGCATCTGCCTTTGCTGATAAAATCGCGCCCGAAATAATGAGTTTGACACAACGAGGGCTTAAGAGTGCCAACTCTATTGCTGCAGCTTTGAACGCGGGCGGCATTCCCGCTTACAGTGGTGGTCGGTGGCATGCCGGCACGGTGATAAGGGTGCTTTCAAGACTTGAGGACATGCAAAACGTGAAGCCGCTGGTTCAGCAAAATGTCTGACTGGGCACAGACGTAATCCGCTCCACGATGCTGACAAGGATATGTTTTTTGCAGCTCTAACTTCATAGATGGGGAGATGCCATGAACGCGCGGCTGCCATGAAGATCGACTAATAATAGCTCCCGGCAGTAATGCAGACCTGAAATGAACGGACTTGACGACTATCCCAACCATGATTCATATGGAAACAAGAGGGGAACAATTATGGACGATACCATGGACGGCTCAGCCGCATGGCTTGGCTTGGATATGATCAAACGTCCTCCAGAAGCCACCCGTTGCCCACCTGTAAACGTCGCCCAAGTTCGTCATCTGAGCCCTTTTCGATATCCAGGTGGCAAAACTTGGTGTGTCCCGACTGTTCGCAGATGGCTAAACAATATAGAGAAGCCGTCGGTGTTCGTGGAGCCCTTCGCTGGCGGTGCCATTGTTGGCCTTACGGTTGCAGTAGAGAACCTGGCGGACCGTGTGGTGCTTGGAGAGCTCGATGCGGACGTTGCTTCGGTGTGGCAAATTGCGTTCGACGCTGCGGACAAGGACTTCGAGTGGCTCTGTCGCACGATCTTGGAGTTCGAGATATCGTTGCAGTCAGTGACTGCGATACTTGATGGCCCTCAGCGCACGCTGCGTGACCGGGCGTTCCGGACGATTGTAAAAAATCGCGTCCAACGCGGCGGGATTCTTGCACCCGGAGCTAGTTTAGTCAAATCTGGCGAGAACGGCAAAGGTCTGGCTTCTCGGTGGTACCCCCAAACCCTCGTTACGCGCCTTCGTACCATTCGTGCTGCGAAAAGTCGTATCAGTTTTTTTAACGACGACGCCTTCAAGATAATTAGTAGGTACAAGAAGAAATCGTCAGCCGCGTTCTTTGTCGATCCGCCTTATACGGCTGGGGGCAAGAAAGCCGGCTCCCGTTTATACGCCCACAGCGAAATTGACCACGTGGCATTATTTGAACTGTTAGGAAAAACGGCGGGGGCATTGCTAGCAACTTATGATGACGCTCCTGAAGTGCGCGCACTTGTAGCTAAACAAGGGTTTCAACTCGGGAGCATAATGATGAAGTCGACGCATCACGCCCTGGTACAGGAACTGCTTATTACGAAAACCTAACGACTTTCTTCCCCATTGTTCCTTTTAAGATCGATTTCAGCTTTCCCTCAAATTCCTCTCGCGATCTCGGCACGCCAGCGGTCAATGCCTCCACGGATGACTCCAGTGTTGTAAGGATTTTTCGATCAAGAACTATCTCACCAGTCGCTTGATCATAATCGACAACATACCAAACGATATCACAGTTTGAGAGGTGTGATATCTTTGTGAAAGCCCCAAGGCTGTTAGCAAAAGAAACATCAATGATCACAGCCATTTTCTTTCCCCATCGCCTGAGCGTGGGTACTTTGGTCTGAAGCTGCGGCATGAGTCTTTTAGGGCCCGACGAACGAAAGTCGGGGCGACGAATTGCGTCGGGAAAAGGCATACCGTTCAAACCACTCACCGCAAATTGGTCGAGATGAGCTGCCATTTTCTTTCCAGAAAAATAGACTGCTTGAACCTCCACCGTACACCACTCAAGCTCATTGGCTGCATTCATAAGCACCATATCTATGCGCCCAACAGCATCCGCCGTTGCTTCAGTATCTTTAGCTTCATCCACACCGGGTGTTTCTAAAAAGTCGACCTCCCGAACGATTATCGGCTTTTGCGAATCGACTAAATCTTTTCCGATCCATTCAAAGACTTTGTTTCCTGCCCAAAATCTGTTGGGACACATGGTGACAAAGCCACCTTGTGCAGTGACTTTGCCTAATGCATCTTCACGATACTGTCGGAGCGAGCAAACGCCCCCTTTCTTATTGCATCTTGCGTCTGGGTCAGCGGCGAGGCGGAAGGGACAAGGCATGTCAGCCGCCTTGACTGACATCGTGGACTTTAATGAAAACTCGTTCATTTCTGAACTAGTCATAGACGAAACAATTTTTCCAAACCATTCGCCGACTCCGTAGCGAACGCGATCGGGCTTTAAACTGGGTTTTGATTTCTTTGCCATTGAGGCCACGTTCTGGGATTCTTTTGGCTTCAGCTAAACTAATTCATGGCCGTGAACTTCCTCGTCGTGAAAAAGCTCTAATGACCTAATTTCATGTAGAAGATGTCTTGCGGCTGCATCCATTTGCCGAATAAACCTGTTGGGTCTAATTTTGCCAATTCCGGTCAGCACGTCGAGGTATGAATACATTGAGCAATTCAATCTAACGCATTTGTCGTTAGTGAGCTGATGGTGGTCTCTATGGATAACGAGTGCACCTCTGAACGCGCCAGGCTGTTGCTGAAAAAATTGAGCAAAAAAATGTAAGCGCTCCGGGCCCATGATTTTTGCATCTATGTTATCCCTTTGAACCGTCGCTCCTATTAGCGTCAGATACGCGGGACCCGGCATTCCTGGTCCCCCGACGTGGACTAAGCAATCAACTCTCCCGTCATTGGTTTCAGCGGCAACGGTATTCCAATACTTTAGGGGCAATACTCTGCCGGCTCCGATCTTGGCACACATTACCGTAAGGAGCGCAAACAGACGCCCCGCACTCCTACTGGATCCAGTGGGATATGGAGCTCCATTGGTGTCCCCCGCTACGGCATAGCCGGCGATATACTCGAACAAATCGGCAAACGCGCTTCGCCACTGGCGTGTCTCGACTTCGATCGCTGCGCGGTTATTCCCCAATATTTCAATGTAGCCAGCAGACAAGGCACGGAAAAATTGAAGCGCCAAGTAACACAATGAAATTGAGGTTAGCTGGTCCCTGTTTTTTCTGACGAGTCTGCCGTCGTTATTCAGACTAAAAGGGTAATGATCTCCCAGAAGCTCACGGTGCTCTCGAGCTCTTTGTCTGAGTCCACCTTTAATATGTTCAAGCATTTCACCGATTGCAGTTTCATCTTCATCCTCGTATGCGGCTTGTTCGCTTTCATCTACAATCCGTCTTATGTACCAGGCTTTCGCTTGCTGTTCGTCTACATCAAGCACGTCGGCTGACGCTTCGCCCAAAAAAAATGCCGTAAGTTCCCAGCACGCCAAAACATCAGCGTCAGTTCGAGCAGTTAAAAGTGGCAGTATGCTGAACCGCATCCTTTCAGGCCTCGATGAATGCAGTGCGAATTTGTCTGATCGTTGTTTCAGTTCTTTTGCAGAGACTTAATGCTTGGCTTTGTTCCTCTTCAGATAGCCGTGGGGCGACCACAGCAGATTGGGTGTTCAAAGCGAGAGCCAAATTGGCAATCTTCGCCAAAGTCTCAAGCCAGTCTTCATTTTGAAGACCGGCCACGGCTACTGCTGACGATAATTCTCCGGAAGTACGAAGTTCTTTGACGGCTTCCGCATTTGCTAAAACTCGTTGTAGCTTAGGGCGATCAGAGCCTTGTGACTTTATCACCGATTTTGGGCCGTACAGCCAACCTAACAATTCACGCAAGTAGCGGAGGTGACTTTTTGGAATGGGATTGTTGACGATCATAGATTCGTTCAACGGCGTGCGATCAAGACCTATAAATTCTCGCGTCTCCGGGTTATTGATCATCGTATATAGGTGAGAAAACTCGATCATGTTTTCATCTATACCTAGAGCTTCAAGAAAACCCTCTGAGACTGCCTGCTGCACAATTTTGTAAGCTACCAGTAGCCTGATAATTAGGCCTCGACTGTCGCCAAGCTGTTTGATTACAGAGCCTAGTCTTTCTTCAGGGTCGCTCCCTTTGAGCCCTTCGAAAAACTCAACACCAAATTTAGCCTTCGCTAGGGAGGTCCACCTAGCGGGGCCGTTTACATGTTTGAAGCCGATATAGCCCGCGGCCGCGGCTCTGTTTGGAACAACAATTACAGGTAACTTTTTACAAGATTGCAGATGGGCCGGAGAAATTTCCGGGATTCGCTTTCTCAAAGCGGGCTTCAATTTTTCTGGGTGGAGAAGGAGCTTTACGGCGGCCAGGCGTCGATTGCCCTCCAATACTATCGTGGCGCCCCTTTCCTTCATGGCAACCAGCGGTTCAAACTTTTCATAGCCGCGCTCGGATATAGAGTCCCAAAGTTCTTTGAGATCAGCATTCTCAATGAGCATATTGAGAGCCTCATCTTCGTCATGCGCCTTGGCTAGTCCGAAGCGTGGGTTAGTGAGATCAAGTCTCAATTTGTCAGGAGACAAATTTTCGATTTCTCCTGGTGTCACCCGCGCGGGCTTTGATCGTTTTGGTGAACTTTTCTTTGGCGGCACGGCAAAAACTCCCACTAGCGAGATACGCTAAGCGACAAAATACTTATTTAAAAGACATCGATTGTACGACGATCGCGTTTGTAAATCCCTTACGGCAAGAATTATCTGGAGAGGTCAAGCTAATTGGAAGGAACGACTTTAAGCGCTAGGGAAAGTGCTAGGGAACATCGCGATAATTAAAGAAAAACGAAATGATATCAGCGATCTATCGAGGAGAAATGGCGCACCCGAAGGGATTCGAACCCCTGACCTCTGCCTTCGGAGGGCAGTGGTCTGGTGTTTTAGATGTATACTAGGATTTATAGGCATTCGGAATATCCTTTAAAATCAATGAAAAATCATTATAGTTGTTTCCAAGCATTCCTAGTGTTTGGAAAATGGTGGTGACCAGGTGGTGACCAAAGAGGCCTCAATATGTCAAATAGCGAAAGACGCGCGAAGTTAACTGACAAGGTGGTGAGGGCAGCGATGCCTGCGGACGCGCGCTACATTATTTGGGACACTGAAAAGAAGGGTTTCGGGCTGCGTGTGGAAACCACTGGTCACAAGTCCTTTGTTGTTCGGTATCGCGCGAATGGCGGTGGTCGGAATGCGCCCAGGCGACAAGTCAGGTTGAAAACTAATCCTGGCGAAGTGCTGAGTGTCGATGTTGCCCGCAAGCTGGCAAACCTTGTTTTGGCAGACGTTGCACATGGTCTGGATCCGCAAGGTGATATCGCTGCCAAGCGAAAAGAGATGACTGTGTCTGACCTGTGTGATCTCTATCTTAAGGACGGTGTCGACACCAAAAAGGCGTCCACCATCAGCACAGACACTGGCCGTATCAAAAGGCATATCAAGCCCCTTTTAGGCCGCAAGCTTGTGTCTGAAGTCGCTAGTCATGATATCCAAAAGTTCATGAGGGATGTGGCTACCGGCAAGACCGCAGTAGATGTGAAGACCAGTTTCCGCGGCCGGGCCATCGTTAGGGGCGGAAAGGGCACTGCATCACGCACTGTGGGCCTGCTGGGTGGCATCTTCACTTTTGCGGTAAAGCGGAAGATCCTGGCCGAAAATCCGGTCGCAGGTGTTGAACGTTATCCTGATCGCGTAGGCGAAAGATTCCTAAGCGAAGAAGAGTTTGCCGTTCTAGGTGCACATTTGTCAGCATTCGAAAAACATGGGGCTAACAAGGCCGCGATCGCGATCATTAGGTTGTTGACGTTTACCGGCGCCAGAAAGAGCGAGATTGCAAGTCTAACTTGGGGTGAAGTCGACTTGAACCTAGCATGTCTGCGTTTGGTGGATTCCAAAACGCGTGAGAAGATCATTCCGCTTGGCCCGCCCGCCGTGGAAATATTAAAAGGCATGAAGAAGGGAGACCGCAAGGCCTTTGTGTTTCCGGCTGAAGTAGGAAGTGGGTTCTTCCAGGGTACCGATAAAGTGTGGCGGAAGCTTAGGACGAGAGCTGGATTTCCGGAGCTGCGCATGCACGACCTGCGACATTCCTTTGCCAGTGTCTCCCTTGCCAGCGGAGACTCGCTACCTCTGATCGGTAAATTGCTAGGCCATAAAGACGTCAAGACGACTGCGCGTTACGCTCATCTGGCCGATGATCCGTTAAAGAAGGCGGTGGCGAGGATATCGTCCAAGATTGCCGGCTCTATGAAGAAGAAATGAGTGCCCTCCGGCGACGAGGGGCCGCTAAGGCAACATCTGGCCATTTCCAGCGATATCATCAGTTACTTTCAACTGATTTACTTTGCACCTAATGGATGTTCATCAATTTAGAGAATCGTTTTGAAAAATTTGGCTTGCGCCGACGGCGGATTGAGCTGTGCCGTCGGCGATGTTGATACATTCAGATGGGTTGGATAATGTTACCGTCGATGCATGGCGTGTTGTGAAAGATTAGCCGGTCTTCCTGGTTTCCACCATTCAAGTATATCAGATAGCGTTCTTCGGTATTGATGCCGTGAGTCAAGATCAGCCATTCGATCATTCCTGAGCGAAGGCCAAACTGTCGCGGCAGGAAAGCGCTTTGACTTCTTTGCGCTGCGGGCACTTCAGAAAGATCGTTAAAGTTTTCAGCCATGATCTGACCCATCGGGCCAAGGCTTAGCTTCATCTGCTGTTGTTCAGGTTTCGAAATTGGGCGAGTGACCAGATAGAGGCAAATATTCCAATGGCTAAGCTTTCTGGGGATGGCATCGACCATACCAAAATAGGGTTCTTGGAACGGAAGCCATTTCTGCAAGAGCTGCGTTGTGTCTGCAGAGATTCTCTTTAGCAATGCATCGCCATTCACGATGGGAGCGAGAATTTGAAGCTGTACAAGCGCGAATGGCTTGGCCCGCTTGAGGAGAAAATTGTGCAACTGTTGGGTAAACCAGTAGTCGACAGCCCGCTTGCAAGTGTCGCACGACAATTTGTGACAATCGCATCTCTGATAGTTTTTTTGCTCCCTCCAAACTGGATTTTCAAAATCATCGCCGCGTTCATTGGTACCAAAATAGATTTCTTTTCCAAAGCTCGCCGTAGAAAGGGATAGGTGGCTGGGTGGTAAGGTGTCGTGCATCGAAGTCTCCATTGATCATAGGGAAAGAATTTCCCGAGATGGATGACTAGGCACTAACGCATAATCAGGCACGCAATGACTGTTGGAGAAATCCTCTGTAAAGCAGAGATTCCCCAAATCGATTTTTGAATATGTTGTGTAGATCTAGTTTGAAGACAAACCTTTCGATCGATAGCGTGCGCGGCTTCGTAACAAGGAAATATTCCCAACTTGCCAATATGCCTTCGGAAGAACGAAACGTTGATTTGTGTGCTGCGCACCTCCTTGTAATGGAATGTGAGTGGAGACGCGTGCGCTTGAAGGCCTGCCATGTGGTCCCAGCCTAGTGGGGGGCGCTGTTATCAAAAATAGCTAGGAATTATGCTAACATATTGATATATTGACATTATTGAAATTTTTGATAACATGTATGGGCCATGCCCAAGGCTTGGCAACCCCCTCAACATATTAGGAACTTAATCATGATAGGCCAACCTGCCAAGGTTCTGGCCCCTCGAGACGTGCGCATGATGCTGCGCGCGGCTGCCGCGGGCCGTTACCCTCAACGTAACAAAGTAATGGTGCTGCTCAGCGTCAAGGCTGGCTTGCGCGCCTGCGAGATTTCCAGGCTGACCTGGTCCATGGTGCTGGATGCCCATGGCAAGGTGAATGACGTGATGGAGCTGCCAGCTGCCGCCGCCAAGATGGGCAGCGGGAGAAGAGTTCCACTGCATCCGGAACTCAAGTCAGCCCTGGTGCTGCTGGTGAAAGGCCATGACATCAGGGTCGGGCCTGTCATCCTGTCTGAGCGCCGGCGCGCCATGTCGGCCAAGTCGGTGGTGAACTGGTTTGCCGCACTCTTTGAAGAATTGGGTTTGCAAGGTTGCTCATCCCATTCTGGGCGGCGCACGTTTGTGACGCAGGCCGCAAGGCTGATCCACCACGCTGGCGGATCGTTGCGCGACGTCCAGGAATTGGTGGGCCACAAGTCCATCAAGACGACGCAGGGCTACATTGAAGGTAGCTCAGATGCCCAGAGACGTTTGATCAGGGCACTGTAAGTCAGACATCTTCGGCGCCAGGCGATGTTGCCTGGATCCTACCTTTCTAGAACAGCCGGCCGCCCACGCCCTTAATTATGGGCCGCCGCCGACCTCATCTCAAGAACCAATCAACATAAAGGACCTTTGCCATGACCGCAGAGAATGATGACGCATGCTTTATCGACACACGCACCCAGCCAGACCCAAAGACGCTGGCCATTAGGGCGCTCAACGACAGTCTGAGAAAGACCGGATCCGGAGGGAAGGTCCTGATCACCAATGGCGTGTTGGGCTTGGGCACAGACTTTGCGGCCGCAGTTCTGAAGGCCACCCAGGACTTTGAGAACTTCTCCGATGATAACGATCCCTGGGGTGAGCATGACTGTGCCTGCATGCTGGTGATGCACCACAGAGTAATGTGGAAGATCGACTACTACGACAGGGAGGGCAGGTACCTTTCGGAGGACCCTGCCTCAAACAAGCTCACGCTAAGAGTGCTGACCATCATGCTGGGGAGTGAGTACTGATGGCCGCCCGTTCGTTTCGAAAAACACCTCCGACCTCAAGCAATATCACAACGTCAGAAAGCCGGTCTGCCGCAGCCGTTCAGAAGGTGAGAGGGGTGGCTCAGATCAGACGTCTAGACCAATTGCCTAATGCCTATAGGCAGGGTCAGCTTGATGCACTGTGCGGCGTATACTCGGTGATCAACGCTTCCAGGTTTATGATGAAGTCAGCTTGCCTGCACAAGAATCTTGGTGCCTGGGAATTGCTGGTCGCAATCGTGGGCATGTTGGAGGAGAAACGAAAATTTGCCGACATCACCTGCAATGGCATGCGCTTTAGGGACCATGACAGAATGCTAGATACGGCTAAAAGGTTTCTTCTTGGGAAGCATGGACTTGTCCTTGAAGTCAGGAAGCCCCTGGTGAAGTTACGACGCCCCACGGCCAAGCAGGCCTTCAGAATGGCGAAAGACCATCTGGAAAATAGTGGAACCGCGGTGTTTCTGTCGTTTGAAACGGAACAATACGGACACTGGACCGTGATCAGTGCCATTGCCGGCGGCAAGGTCTATTTCTTCGATAGCACTGGAATGAGGCCCAAGCCAATTGACAGCTTTCGTCTGACGCCCGATCCCGAACAGCCGCTAAGGAAAAAGTTTGAATTTAGAAAGTCGGGAATTGTGTTCGCTCGAATTTCAGAGCCTTAGGCAACATTTGAGACGCTAGAGACTACCGCCTCGCTGTCTTCGGCAGGGCTCTCAGTAGATCGCAATGATCCACTCCCATTGCCCTTGCGATCTCATAAATGGTGACAACAGATGGATTGCGCTTCCCGTTTTCCAGGCTACTTAAATACTGCTGACTGAACCCAGACAGCTCCGCAACACGTTCCTGCGTGAGACCCTTCTCGCGCCGGATTCTCGCAAAATTCCTCCCAACCAGCTTGCGCATGTCCATGCGCAAAATGATCGGCGTTTACATACATTAAGTTTATCAACTATAATATGTAATTGAATTCTATCTCTTTACTGGGCCGCTTAGACCCGCAACCCGAGAATAATGAAAGGCGCATCCGGTTCGGATGTGAGCGACAGATCCAATGAACAAGAAACACAAGCTATTGACCGCCGTGATTTTCACAGCCACCACATGTGCGGCAACTGCGCGTGCGGAAGACCCCCCTCTGAGCTGCAAATTCGACAGCCAAGGATTTATTGTGTGTGACGTGACAACTGACAACGCAGACTTGACTGCAATTGTTGTCAACAGGAACAACTGTTCCATGCCCACCATACCAGACGACATGCGGCAGAAGTTCCAGGATATCATGGATCGTGCCCCACCTGAGCAGAAATCCCTTGCATCGGTAGACGCTACCTTGTCGCTTGACCCGAGAAGTGCCGAACCTGACGATAGCTTTGATCACTGGCGACCAAGTGATGGGTTTGACAAGTTACCTGCCGATAATCAACTGCCCACGGCGATCTACTATCTGCTGGTAGACAAGCGGGGAAAATATAAATTTGGTGACCGGATTCTCATTCCCACTCGCAAATGCCAAGTTCTTGAATGGACCATTGAAGTCGATGGGCGCCAGTGGACCTGGAGAAGAAAGCAATGAGCTGAATAGGGTGTGGTACCAAGCGGAGGATTATGAGTTGCGGCAAGTTCGGAAAGCGGCGTCGCCATAATTTAAATCATCTGCATGCTGCTTCATGCCTTTGCCGATTTACATGTGACGGTGTCAGGTCGCGATCTAGTGCTGACTCTCGATAGTTCGTCAGATGAAGTCGTCTTCCATGGGCAGCGATTATGTCCTGGGCGTGGAAAACCTCGTGTTCACGACCCGACCAAGACCATCAGCGAGATTTATCACACGGTTTAGTGAGGTTGTCTTGCGGTCCCATTGGGCTTCAACTGATGGCCAAAAGCACCTAAAACCTTAGACCTTAATTTGGCGATTGAAATCCATGGGCTTTACCTTGACGTGGTAGAGGGCAAAGGTTCGATCTCTGCATCCCCTCTTGTAGTCCATTCCGGCGGATGGGAGGTTGAAATCGATATGAATTTGCAGACCTAAAAACGTCACTTGTTGGGCGCGATACTGAAAATGCGCCCATAGCCAATGATCCTGTCGCAACGATGGTCCGACTTGCCCACATATATCTTTATCAACGCCCTTTTCGGTTGTGTTAAGTCCAGTTAAGGTTGCGGCGGGGATATGGGCAATGGGTAATAAGAAGGCGAGAGCTCGCTCACGAGCCGACGAACTAAGGCGCATGAACGTCGCCCGGCCATTCACGCCGGAGGCGCTTCTCAAACGCAGTATTCGCGCGCACTTTACCAGGCTGGGTTTCACACGTGCAAGTGATGGAACTCTGTTGCTCCCCGGCTCGACCAAGGCCGACGTGCGAACGCTTCACAGTAGTCAGCGCGCTGAGCGTCTAGAGGTGAGCGCCAGATTCACCGAACGTGTCCTGCCAAAGGCTCTTCAACATTTTGCCAATGGCGATGAAATTAATCCCAGAAAAATTAAACTTCGGCTAATTCGCGTTGAGAGCGACACTCCTCAGTCCGACCTCTTCAGGTTAGCGACGTTGACTTGGTCGGTTCCCGTATCCGCTGGCTTTGGAAGGCGTCTGCGATACCTCGTTTGGGATGATGCCCACGACAAACTCGTCGGAGTAATCGCGTTAGGTGATCCTGTTTTCAACTTATCGGTCAGAGACAATCTGATTGGGTGGACCGGGGCGGATCGCGCCAAGCGCTTGGTCGGGATTTTGGACGCCTACGTGCTAGGGGCCGTACCACCTTATAACTTCCTGCTTGCGGGCAAGGCGGTGGCGTGCCTGATACGCTCGAAAGAAGTATTTTCCGATTTTAAAAAATTCTATGGAAAGAGCGTTGGGATTATTTCCGGCAAGCGAAAGCGAGCCGAATTGCTCGCCGTGACTACGACGTCTTCGATGGGGAGGTCGTCGGTATACAATCGGTTACGGCTGGGTGAGCAAGACTACTTGCGATCAATCGGCTACACTATTGGGTGGGGTCATTTTCATATCACAGATCGTCTGTTCGATGAAATTCGAAAGTTCCTTCGCGCGAAGAAAGACCCATATGCCGGCAACCACCAATTTGGCGATGGGCCTAATTGGCGACTGAGGACGATCCGAAAAGCTCTTAAAGAACTCGATATCAATGAATCCGTGCTCAAACACGGTATTCAACGAGAAGTTTTCATTTGTCCGTTTGGCACCAACGCTTTCGAGGTCTTGAAAACCGGCAATGGGACGTTGGACACTTCAAGCCTACGGTCGGTTGCTGAGATATCAGAGCAAGCCAAACGCCGCTGGATGATCCCCCGCGCAGAAAGGCGCCCAGAATATCGCGACTGGAAGCGCGAAGGCATCGCCGCTCTGATCCGTGGCTCCGAGCGCGAAGCAAAGACACCGAAAACGCAAGCCTCCTGACAGGAACCGGACCGATGCTTGCGCAACTTCATTCCAAGCTCGAAGCTCACTTCAAGGATCTAGCGTCAAGTCGGAGTTCCCATGGCTATCCAGTCTATGCCCTAGAACATGGGCTTCACCCCGAAGAAATCAAATCGGCGCGCGACGGTGTCGTCGCCGAGTATATCCGAACAGGCCATCTGCAAAATAGCCATTGGTTGGTATGGACGGTCGTTGCAGCGGAAATTGGATACACCTATGACGGCGACGAATATTGGCAATCATTCCAAGTGGACATCGCCCGAAAAATCACTCTTCAAGAGCGAGAGGTTATTCGGAGTTGGTTTCATCGCTTCGCCGCGATGTTTAGCGGTTTCACGCCAAGCGGACGGTGGGCGGAGCATTTTACCATCATCGCGTGGCCGATTACTCACTCGATTCTTCCTAAATACCTCCAGAGTTTGTTTGCTAGGCACCTCTACGAATCTCGACATGAGATTGCCGCGCGGCAAGGATTAGCAGCGGAAAAGTTAGGTCAGCTCTTAGAAGACTCCTATGAAGGAGCTTCCTCTCGCTTTCAAAGCTTTTTGCAGCAGGCTCCACTGACCGGTCGGCTCGTCTTCGCGCTTCGCGACCAAGGCGATGTGGGCGGGGCTTCGCCCATATATCCGCCGACGCTTGCACGCATTACGAGCGACATTGAGAAGAAAGGTCCTGCAAGAGCATTTCTACACGATGCGCGCCGCGTTCTTCGCGACGCACAGTTTCGCATTCAGTCAAAGTTGGGTGGCCCACCAGGTTCTGACCCAAATCCAGCAGCTAAAAAACGCGACCTGGCGGTCGCTCAACCAAAGTTGATTGGCCGCCCCCGGCAAGATAATTCATGGGCGCTTGGCGTAGCCTTACCTGATATTGATACCCTTCTGACACAGGCGGGGATCGACGGCACCCAACTCTCAAAGTCGCGGTTTCGCTTTTCTGATCAAAGCGACACCCTAGTGAACGGCAAAGCGTTACTGTCGTACACCAAAGCTCCGCACATTTTCTCAAGGTTTCCGGCACCTCACGAGCCGCTCGTCCAGTTCCGCCAGACCGACACCGCGATGCGTACAGTCGAGCAGAACCTAAAGCTCGCCTCCCAATCACCCTGGTTGCTGAGAATCCACGACGATGGCGTTGCGCGGCAAGTCGTCGGAAATCATGTCCGATCAAATGCGGAATATCTGATCGCAAGCCAACATAATATTACTTCTGAGGTGTGCGAGACTCTGGCTCTTCAACCACTTGAGTCTCCAACAGTTGGGATTCACTTATATCACTTGAACGTTCCTGCGAAGCTGAATGATGCATTTGTCCATGCGCTTTCTAAACTGTCCATCGGTTACTCGCTGCGTGCGAACGTCCGCTCGTTCGGCTTAACGCCCCGATGGGATGATGCGACCGGATGTTCTGTCTGGCTGCTCGAGGAAGAACCAATTTTTCATCTTTCTGCTGATTTCCCGGTCGTTGAATTCGTGGTTTCCGTCGGTGAAAAGTTCACTTTGAAGGCGATCCCGGATGCACGACACGAATGCCTGATTTCCCTCGGTAGGCTTGCCCTGGGTCGGCACGCAGTTAGCTTCGCTGCAACCGCCCCTCCTTCGTTTCAGAAGGGCGGTGGATCACTGGATGTGGAAACCGTTCACCTTGAAGTTAGGGCCCCGATGCCATGGGAACGGGAGCCTATGTCACGGACGGGCCTCCGGGTAGTGGTGGACCCCCCAGGCGCGTCTCTCGAAGAACTAATCTCACGCAAAGCACACTTGTCCGTGGTTGGACCAAAAGGCCGCACAGCAACGGTTGTTGCGCGCACGTACGATATGGGTGGACACGTCAACAGTGTGACTGACTTCGGACGGCTTGAATTTCCAACTACGGAGATTGCCATCGGCAAACTCCTCAGCCGGTTTGATGACGAGCAGCTTTCAGAGCACATCTTCTCGTCGCCGCGTGTTTCACTGGCATTTTCTTTAGAGGAAATTGGTGCGGCAGTGGCATCGTTCCCCCACACGGTTATTCCCCTTCGGTGGAAGATCGACCAAGCTCATGGTGTTACAAAAATTCGACTTGTCCACGAGGCGAATACAGCCTCGGAAGTGAACGTTTGTCGATACGATCTTAACGCCCCAGATAGGCGCAATGAATTTCCGCTGGCGGATGCTATGAACGGCGTAAAGCTTGATGCTCCTGGGGCGCTCTTTGTTGCGCGGCAAGACGGCAAGTTCTATTCCGCGTTTGCGAGCGTGAAGCCTAAAGGTCGCATCATCGATTTCAACGATTTGGGCGCGAAGGTTGTCTTCTCGACGCCCCTCGACGGCACGCGCAATATTACCCGGCTTATTGCGGTTCTGAGATTTTGGCGGGCCGCGCAACCGCAGGGGCCCTTAGCGATCCTACGCAAGGCAAAGGTGCTCGGCGATTTTGAATATCAAATTGAGAAGCTGGCGTGTGGCGGAACCTGGGCCTATCGCACGCGCCGCTTTCGTCAGTCGGGTGGACGTTTAAACGATCTACAGGCAGATGTCGGAGGATCACCGGGCTTCGCATCGCGGATACGCACAAGCAATTGGAATTGGCGCACCGAAAAAGCCGATGTGATTGCTGAATTTGCTCGTCTTGCTCGGACATACAAAGTTTGCAGCGACCAAGCGCTATGCGAGTTGGCGCTGAGATTGGCCTTCGATCCCACCTCTATTCGTCCGTCTGATCCCAAGATTGGGGCAGATCAAATAGGAGCGCTAGCCGACTATCCGGCATTGGCTCGTGGTGCATATTTGGCACGGCTAGCGGTCGACGTAAGTCGACAGCCACCCGGTGGCCAACTGGTAGCTTCGCAATGATCGAGGAACTGAGTGAGGACCACGCGTTAGAGAGGCTTTCGAAGGCCGCAATGATGCCTCCCGGACTTACCGGTTTAACGGACCAACTCTTGGCGCAATTGTTTCGACGAGCGATTACATTTATGGCCCCGTGTAGCAGTTCGGCCTTGGTTCGAGCGGTAGGCCAATCCTTTGTCGGAACTCGGTATTCTATCGAAGTTCCGATCGATCGACTCGAAGGTGTTCTTGATGAGTTGATTGCATTTGGCGACATTTTGGAGATGCGGACAATTGATGACGCCGGCTGGGACGAGCACGGTGGGATGGTCTTGGTTTCCGCACCCCCAGCTTATGTCGTCTGCAAAACGGGAAGCGCAGTGGTTCTCGGCATTGCTGGCGACAACATCACGCCTCTAACAAAGGAACTCGAAGCATTAGTGGAGATGCATGGGCCACTTCGAACGATCCCTAAGGCAGATGGCGACGCGCTCGCACATCTTTCCGAATTGGGGCTCCTACCTTTGTCTGAACGCGCGTGGTTGCGCGTGCCTAAGTCTGAAAGCGCGGAAAGTTACGTGACGTCGTGGACAGTCGACCTTCAACGCGAACCTGTATCCTCCGATATCCCAGAACTACAGGTTTTCGATGGAAGCCGGTCGTGGAAATACAAGGACAAATGGGGCGCTCTTCCGAAAGGTCAATCCGGAATCTATATCGGCCGGCGTCCACGGCGTTACGGCAGTCCTCGGTGGTGCATTGTCGATGTGAAAAAAGGCGAGTTACGCAGATTCCTAGATATAGGCGCGCCAACAGACAAGTTGAGGGCTTGCGACGTTGCCTGGCGCATCCAAGCAGGCCTGGACGCCTTGCGCGCTTCCCCGCAGGAATTTTCAGTTGTTGGAGGCCGTGGATCAACTGTGGAGTTTCGCTTCTACAGCCCGCTGCCATCCTGGTGCGAGCGGCACCTTTCGATTTTTGGGAGAAAGGTCATGGTATCAGGGTGTCTTTTCGCATTTGAATTGCCTCAGGACCATGCGAGCGTTGAAGCAAATTTCCTCAGTGAGATGCTTTGGATGAAGACTGACTCAACTGCAATTCTTAAGGGTGGACAATGACGGCGACAATTCAGCAGACCATCGATGAGCTTCGATCCTCTCTGACAGAATACCTCGAAGCAAGCTACCACGTCGGCGATGCTCGTGTTGTTCGTCAAAGGCGAAGATTGCTTGAGGAGGTCGGGGGCATATTTCAAATCCCGTTTCTTGAATCCACGCCGCGCTATGTTAGCGGCGAGCGATTTGAAAATATGGATGACCTTCCCGATCCGGTGCGGAAAGCGCTCATCGAGCTATCGTCGGCAAGCGGTGGAGATCCTGTCTTATTTAATCCTCCGTACCGACACCAAGCTGATGCATTGCGAGAAAGCATTGCAAACGGCAAAAACCTCATGATTATGACGGGCACCGGCTCAGGGAAGACAGAGTCCTTCTTGCTTCCTATCCTCGGAAAGTTCGCGCTTGAGGCTCAGGAAAATCCGCAAGCGTTTCGCGATCATACCGCGATGCGAGCAATGATCCTTTATCCAATGAACGCGCTCGTAAACGACCAATTGGGCCGATTGAGACTTCTCTTCGGAAATCCAAAAGTGGTCGCGCTATTCGAACGGTGGGCAGGGCGTCCTGCCCGTTTCGCGCGGTACACAAGTCGTACCCCCTACGCTGGGGTCCGTTCCCCTAAAAAAGACGGAAAGCGGCTTTCATCGGTTGGAAGCTTCTTTGCCGCTGTCGAAAATGGCGCCCGTCACCATCCCGCCGATCAAGCCAACATTCCGGAGGAAGACGCCAAAGCTGCCGAACTATTCCGCAGCCTCTCCCGAAAAGGAAAATGGCCATCGAAAGAAAATATATCCGCGTGGTTTGGTAACCCCGGCTCTGTGTGGCGTGACCGTGCGGGTATTTATAGACGCGCCGTTACGATGCCACACGATGCCGAACTATTAACCCGCTGGGAAGTCCAGGAGGCACCTTCAGACCTCCTGATCACGAACTATTCCATGCTGGAATATATGATGATGCGCCCAATTGAGCGCACGATTTTCGACCGAACAAGAGCGTGGTTGGAAGCAAATCCGAAAGAGCGTTTCTTGATCGTTCTCGATGAAGCACACCTTTATCGAGGCGCGCAAGGTGCAGAGGTCGGTTTGCTATTGCGACGTTTACGCGAAAGGCTTGGCGTTGGCCCTGACCGCTTCCAAGTTATCTGCGCTACTGCGAGCTTTAGTGACGAAGGAAAAAAAACGGCTGGTGAATTCGGAGCCCAATTGTCGGGGGCGTCGAAGGAATCCTTTTTCCCAATCACCGGCCAGTTGGTTGAACATTCTCCAGCCCATATCGGCGATACATCAGATATCGCCATGCTGAGCAGCGTCAGCTTGGCCCATTTCTACTCGGAAGTTCCCGCTACGCAGTTCGACGGCGTGCGCAAACTGCTTGAACAGAGAGGTGTTGCTGCGAGTGGGGATTTGGAACGGCAGCTTTTTGAGGCCTTGAAAGATTATCCGCCACTGAACCATCTGATCAATAAGACGATGGCTGCGGCCGTGCCGCTTAAGGACCTGCCGGCCATTCTCTTTCCAGAAAATTCTAACGAAGAAGCGACCGTCGCACTGAATGTTTTGCTAGCGCTGGCGAGCAGGGCGCGCAAGTCTTTGGACGCTGCGAGTTTGCTCCCGTGCCGAATACACTCGTTCTTCCGAGGTCTTCCTGGCCTTTGGGCATGTATGGACCCCCATTGTACTGAAATCCCCCAGAGCGAGCGTGGTGGCCCCATTGGGAAGCTTTACGCGCAACCGCGTGAACGTTGCGGATGTGGGGCACCGGTGCTTGAGTATTTCACGTGCCGACGGTGTGGTACATCTTATGCGCGGGCCTATACCAATGATGTTGCCAATCCGCGTTTCACATGGTCAGAGCCAGGCGAGTATCTTCAAACCGCAGCGGGCGTGGCAGAGCCAAGCCATGCCCTCGACTTGCTTCTTGAGGATCCTTCGTTACCGGAACGTGGCCGCGCGGCGGATTATGATCTGCAAACCGGTCGCATCAACCCCGAAAACCTAAGCGACCGGTCACGTCTTATCTTCCTTCAACCCGAGAATGCTGTTGCGCAAGATGATGAAGACGCCGCACACGCCCGGCCGGGCGAATTCGCGCCGTGCGGTTGCTGCAACAAAACACATACCTTTGGCCAAACGACAGTTCAGGATCATCAAACTAAAGGCGATCAGCCGTTCCAAGCTCTAATATCGAACCAAATACGAATTCAGCCTCCGGGTCCCCAGGTCGCAAGCGACTTCGCGCCACTTCGTGGACGTAAAGTTTTGGTCTTCTCAGACTCCCGCCAAGTCGCGGCACGATTAGCTCCTACACTCCAAACTTACTCGCTCAGGGACTCTATTCGCGCGCTCCTACCGATTGGATTTCGGCTGCTTCATGCCGATGCTGTAGTCGGATCAACGGTTACACTGAACAACGCATTTCTTGCGGTCGTTGTTGCCGCTCATAAGTTTGGCGTTCGCGTTCGTCCTGAATTTGAACAGGGCGAGTCGATGCCCACGGTCAACGGAAATCCGGGCGAAGTTCCGACAGGCGCCGAATTATTTAGACTGCTCAACTCTCTTCCTCCTGCGAATCTACTTGAAGCTGTTACGAATGCACTTTTCCATCAGGAATTCGGCCTTGAGGCTCTAGCCCTCGCGTCAATTGCGGAGAGTTCGGCGATCACAAACCGGATTATTTCTCTTCCAGACTTGCCAGGTTTGGCCGAGACGGGGGATGCTAAGCTGGCCGTCGCCCGAATGTGGTTGAGGTCATGGATTCGCCAATGCAGCGCTTGGTTTTCAGGAATGCCGCCGCAATGGTGGACCACCAAGGTACGTTCCCACGCAAGCGGCAATTTCAGTTCGATGGATCGCGTGTTCCCTAGCCGGGAATCGCGCCGTACGTTCGAGCGAGAATGGGTACGACGGCTTCGCGCGTTTTTCACAGAAACGCTTCCTGATGGCGGGACACGCTTGCTTGCGCAAAATCTTTCGTTGGCCATCGGTGGGGACTGGGAGCGCTGCACTACGTGTAAATCCGTTCATCGGGCTATTCCGAACGTCCCACGATGCATCGACTGCGGTGCGCTGACGGTAGAGGCATTTGATCCGGACCACGATCCTGTATTCAAGGCCAGACGTGGATTTTATCGCGACCCTGCGGCCGAGGCTCTTAGAGATCCCGAGCCCCATTTTCTTTCGTTGATCGCTGCGGAGCATACAGCCCAACTGAATGCGGCTCAGCCAGAAGAGGTTTTTTCTGAGGCAGAAAAGCATGAGACCCGTTTCCAGGACATCGATCTCGCGTGGCGTGCGCATGATGTTCGAGAGCCAGCTATCGACGTACTCTCCAGTACCACCACGATGGAAGTCGGCATCGATATTGGAGCGCTCTCCGGCGTTGCTTTAAGGAACATGCCGCCAACGCGTGCCAACTACCAACAACGAGCAGGACGAGCTGGTCGACGGGGGAACGCGGTCGCTACCGTTGTGGCATTTGGGAGCTCCGATAGTCACGACGACCATTATTTCAGCACCCCAGACGAGATGATACGCGGGCAGGTGGTTGATCCAAGATTGACGCTCGAGAACCCTGACATCACCCGTCGTCATTTAAGGGCCTATCTCCTTCAGTGCTATCATCAGGACCGGATTCCGGGAGTAAATCCAGATGATGATCCAAACCTTTTTTCGGTTTTGGGCAGCGTGCGAGACTTTCGGGCCGGCACCGGAGTGCTCAATCGTGATGACTTCCGGTCTTGGCTAAATGAAAACAAAGCCAACTTGCGGTCGGCGGCGGATGGTTGGCTGCCATCCGATCTTTCTGCCAAGGATCGTGCTGAGCTTTTGGCCAACATGACGAGCGACGTGATGGACTCGGTTGATCGAGCCATTGGCTATGTGGCGAATGAGGTCCCCGAAGCGATGGACGCTCCAATAGAGGCTGAAGGTGACGGCGCTAACGATGCCGATGGCGAAGATGTGGTCGATGATGAGAATGAACTCGCTGACCCGTCTGCCGATAAGTTATTAGACCGTCTCCTGTATTGGGGCGTGCTGCCGCGTTATGCGTTCCCTACGGACGTCGCGCCGTTTTACGTCTTCAATTTGGCAGATTCGCATGCCTTCTCGCCCAAAATGGAGTTTGCACCATCGCAAGGATTGAACATTGCGTTATCGCAATACGCACCCAACAAACAGGTTTGGATCAAGGGTAAGCAGTACACGTCAAAGGCAATCTTTTCTCCGTTTCGACATCAGCGGCGCGACGCGTGGCGGAGTCGAAAGCTTTATTTCGAATGCACGAATTGCGGTCATGCGCGGACGGAACCTTTTGTTGCAGATCGACAGAACCTCGTTACGGATTGTGAAGCGTGTCGTACGGCAGGGAGTTTCGGCCCGGCAAAGCCCTGGTTCAGACCTCCGGGCTTTGCGCACCCCATCGATCGACCTCCCGTAACTCAACCCGACGCACCAAATGAGACGGCTTATGCAACGAGGGCGAAACTCATTATGTCCACCCCCTCGCCCGATACGGGATGGGTCGAGACTAAGACTCGTATTCGTGCATTTCCGAGTCGCGAAAGGTTGCTCGTTTCGAATACTGGTCCTGATGAGGAAGGCTATAGCTATTGCGTGGGTTGCGGAAGAATTGAAGCGGTCGCTGATCCAGAGATCAACCTCAACCAACCGCACAGCCGGCCCTATCCAAGCGATGAAGAAGGTCTCTGCCAAGGCTTCGTAAGCCGAAGCACCGTCCTTGGCACAGATTTTATCACGGACATTGCTCTCTTTTCTTTCGTGCTCGAAAGCCCATTCTGCGTTCTGCCCGGCAACACAGAGACGGAGTCCGTATTGAGGACGGTCTCCGAAGCGGTGGCGAAAGCGGCCGGCAAGTTGCTGCAAATCGAGTCGGGCGAAATACTCGCTGAATATCGACCTTCTTTGACGGCAGCGGGCGCTCAGGGTCGAGAAGTGGAAATCTTCGTGTATGACACGCTTCCAGGCGGGGCAGGCTTCGCGCCTCAATTGGCCTATCGTACGCGCGAATTGTTTGAAACTGCGCTTAAGATACTCGAAGAATGCCCGGCTCAGTGTGACAGCTCGTGCTACCGGTGCTTGAGGAGCTTTAGAAACAAGATCGAGCACCGATTGCTCGACCGAAAGCTTGGCGGTCAGTTCTTGCGCCATGCTCTCTATGCTGGATATCAGCCGTATCCAAAGGATCGTTTGCAGTCGTCCATAAGGCTACTGTCTCACGACCTAGCTCGACAATTTCCTGCATTTGACGTCGCCATAGATGTGGTTCAACAGTTCGATTCATCCGAAACCACGGTTCCGATTGTGATGAGCAGGAGAAGCGACGGTCATCAGCTGTGGCTTGCTCTATGTTCGCCAATCACTCCGGGCGCGACCGACGATTCAGCCCTGCGAGGTCGATCTCTCGTGAACAACGCGAGGGTGGTGCCGCTCGATGAGTTGGTAGTGCGCCGCAATCTTCCCGAAGCCGTTCGTATCGTGAGCCAGGCTATTTATTAGTGAGGTATCAATTGTTGCGCTGCCGTTCACATGACGCGTCACCGAAAATCCCTCGTCTTCACATTGATGGTGTCTATGTGAAGGTTCGAAAATGCTAATATCTCCACTTTGGGTATACCCCGTGGTTGCCGGCGGGCTACAGAAAGGATTCTACATTTTAGTTTGCGAGAATAGGCAAAAGTTCGAACTGAAGAATTCTTCGCCGTCTCGATCACTGCGTGCGCGGCAACTTTCAGGGCAGCTACGTCAGGCGAGGTGTACCGCTAACTCTCCCGCGCTTGGCGCCACGTGGTAGCCCGTTGCTGCAATCCAGTAATGAATGTGAGCTTCCGATTTGAGTAGTCCAATAACCGGCCTGTGCCATCTTGCAAGCTCGCATCCTTCAATTCAGAATAAAGAGCCCTTTCGTGAGGGTGGGCTCTAAGGTAGTCGCGAATTGCGAGATTGTTTGACCAATGGTGTGACTTAGAAAGCACAATATGAATATTGGCATCTTCGCTTAAGCGTTGCCGCAGATAGCGTCGTCCAGGGACACCTGCTTCTCCCATATCACTCCATCCGATGCCGACCAAATCGCGAGCCAATGAATCCTGCTCAACTTCATCGTGAGCGGCCATCATCAGGTCAATAATAGGTTTTGCCCTCATGCCCTCCACAGCGGTACTGCCGATGTGTTCAATAGCAACGTTTTGGCCCAGCACGCTTGCCAACCTTCGAATTAGTGTCCGCGCATTGTCACGAGAGGAGGTTGCCTCGCCCTCACCACTCACTCTGGATCAAAGCCTGGCGCGTCAGTCGGCGGCACCATTGCATTCGAAGTGAGTGATCTGCCGAAACTCGTGAAAGACCTTCAGGCAAAGGGCGTTAAACTTCCTAGCACAGACATCGAAAGTCCAGTCTGTAACATGGCCGTCTGCATCGACAGCGAAGGAAACAAGATTGTTTTGCATCAGCTGTAGAGGACCTGATGCCATCGATCACGGTTTCCGAATGATTTGTCGATTGGCAAAGCGTGAAGCGGCCAGCCACCACCAGAACGACGCTGCCACCACAAAGCGATTGAACACGCCTGCAAAGTCATCAGGGCCAACAACACGGTTCTGTGCAGCTATCACGTTCATGTAGATAATCATGGAAAGCGCGGTCAGGGCGAGCGCCCAGGCGGGCCAAATCAGTAATCTCCGACCAGCTGTACCGCGCGATGTCATCGCGTAAGCTAGAACAAGGCCTGCCACTGCTCCACTAGGGATACCTAGCATCGCGAAGACAATATGCACTTTGCCATGAAGTGTCATCAACGCTGGTGGAGTGCTAGCGGGGTCCGAAGTGAAACTCGCGGCACCAAACATCGACACGGCAACAGCTACATGCATTGCCAAACCCAGTTTCACCCAGAATCCATTTGACCTACCCCATAGTGCTGCTGCGATGCTGAGCGACGCAATGCCCATCAGAATGAATGCCAACTGCATCAACCATCCGTACTCTCCGATGGTGTATTCACTGATAAAGCGAGAAAGTGGGTTGTAGTCGGGCTTCAAGATATGAAGTGCGACTAACAATATCACCGATGCTGCTACGGCGGGGACGGTGATCTGAGATGATGCCGTTGCGAACTGTGATGCCTTGGCGGGCTCATTTACTTTTGATGTGTTCATGTCCAATCCTCTCGGAAAACAGCGCAAGATTATTTGTTCGTGCTGGCTGCTGCACGTCTGTCAGTGTCGCGATTGAGGTATTTAGTGGGAGCTAAAAGCCTGGCTTCGGGCTGGCGATGTTCCAGATGATGCCAAACGGATCTTCAAGCCGGCCGAAACTGCCCCAGATCATATCTTGCCAGGCAGTGATCACAGTGCATCCAGCGGCTTTGCCGCGTGCCATCCAATCACTTCCATCCGGCACTTCCAGATGCATGATGATGCTTGGACTTGGCTGAAATCCGTCCATCGCAGCCATGCTAAAGTCCGTCAAGAATACAAAACCGTCATTTATTTTCACTTCCGCGTGGCGTAAGTGCCCGTTTTCTTCATGAGCGGCAATTTCTTCTGCGTCAAAAGCTCGTTTCCATACTTCGATGGCTTCGCGAGCTCGTCCGGCCATACAAAAATTGGGGATGACACCTTTGCGATGCTGTTGTTGACCCGTCATGTCCAGATTCCTTTTATTGATTGCGTTGCTTCAGAATAATTTTTTGACGTGGCTGCTTTGTCAGTGCGGATTTTTCTGCAGTTGCTGCTCAAGGTATTGGCGTAGGCAGCTAAGGCTTTCGCGAGCACCTTCCGGGCCGCCTTCTGCCTTTGCGATCAGTAGAGCGCCTTGAATCGATGCTTCAATGTGGATTGCAAGCGCGTGAGCCCGATCGCGTTCTGGGCCAAGTGCCGCCTGTAAATCTTCCTCAAGAAGCGCAGCTTGTGCGAGAAGTGATGCCGCGCTGTCGGCGGCTAGTTCAGGATGCGTGTCATGAACTTCTTGAAGGACGGTGCCGACATAGCAGGCATATTTGGCTACGGGGCCAGTAAGCAGAGAAAGTCGGAAATCCACGTAGGCTAGGACACGGTCTGCTGGTGACGCGATACTTTTCGTAGCCGACCCGGCGAACGCAACTTGTGCCTGCGATGCCCAATAGGTTGCGGCTTCGCGTGCGCAAGCTTCCTTCGTTGGGAAGTGGTGGAAAAAGCTGCCTTTGGTGACGCCAGCGGCAGCCGCGATGTCGTCAACACGGGTCATCGCGTACCCTTTGACTCGAATGACGTTGATGGCAGCAGCAAGAAGTCGCTCCTTGCTTTTAGCTTCTTCTGTCACGCTACTTATTCGCCCCGGACTTGGTGATCGTATCGATAATGAGATGCGACATGAACAGCGCGTGGCCATGGCCAAGGCCGAATTCCTTCTTCAGCCATGCCATTCGCACGCCCGTCTTTATTTCCGGGTTATCCATGCCGGCCTTGATGGCAGCGGCGACGAAGTCCTTGGGATTTTTGCCAGTCTTCTTTTCAATACCCGGCAAGTAGTTAAGGTCCTTGGGCATTTGTCATCGCCTTCTGCAAATAATCACCCGCATACTGACGGGTACGGCGAAACATACTCACGAGTATGGTCGTGTCAAGCGGTTTCGTGCGATGTCGGGCTCAGAGGACGGGTCCTATTTTTCTGATGGCCTTAAGACTGGCAGGTCTGCCCACCACAGGAAGCCGCCTCGTTGCATGAGAAACACTGTATAGACCCTGCACATCAAGGTGGCATACACATGAACAGCCAGGGTTGGGAATTGCTGCCAGCATACTGATGGCACTAGTGGTAATCTGTCCTATGTTGTAATGCGACAGGGCTGCTGCCAGCGCTGTTACAGTTTTGCCGTCTAGAAAAAAGCTGGCGCGACCCGTGACGACCGCGCCAGCCTGTCATGCGACAACGTAGAGAGCGTGCAGGTTTCGTGAACCATCATGTGAATGATCATACGCTCGGTTAAGCGGCTCTAAGCCGCAATTTGAGCGCCGACGTCGAACGTCTGTTTCTTGGAATTTAGAATTTGAATTGCTATGACATAGGCGTGTGCAGCATAAAAGTAGGGCAGGAAGCCAAACTGGTTCAGAGAAGCCGTGACATCACCGAAACTGCGAAAGCTCTCTAAACAGAGGCGGAAATCGTTGCGTCCAAAAGGCCACATTAATTTCTCAAGCTTGCGCTGTTTTTTCTGAAACGTTCCGCGCCACCAAAAACGCAGAGCTAGACCAGCCTCCAGACCTAACGCTGAGAGCATCGAAAACGGATAATCGGCAATGCGATTTCTTATACTGCATTGATAATTTCGGAGTAGGTGCCATTGGGTACTTTACTGTCATCAAAATTCGTTTCGATGCCGATTACGGCAAATGGTGTTGTTCGAACTTGCAAATAGCGCTGAACTTCGGCCACCAGCCAGCGATTTTGAATTGACCTGCAAGTAGAGCATGACTCAAGCCAGCAGCCACACTGGATTTGAGCGCCAGACCAGCCCAAACTTCATCAGGTTCGAATATTATGGTCATTCCGCAATACTGTGACGGGGTCCCGATTCCCTCGCGATGATGTATGTTTTTCATGGTGCTTCCATTCTGAGAAAAGCGCCTCAGCTGCAAGGAAGTGCCACCGTTCACAACCTCGGATCCAGAGTAAAGACACTCGGGGAATACCTTTGCATTTGCAGAATTCCCCAACAGTGTGTTGGACCTGCGGTTTTATTGGAGCCTGAGTGAACTTATTGCTCCGAATCCATCCATTGCTGCGGGCGGCGAGAGTACTGCTACTCTAGTGGCCAACTATCGATACGAAGGGCGTAGACCTTGTCCTTGCACACAACGCCGTCCTTCAAGCGGATTCGCTGACCTGACTGCAGACCGCTATCGGCAACAATTTGGCCCTTCTCCCGCAAGCGCTTCCACACCGGCTCAAAGCCAGGAAAACGCTTTGGCATGCGGTGAGCGGGGAAGCAGGCGAGGAGCTGGCCGTCACGAAGTGGCAGGATATACGCCTTCGCCATTGAGAAGGTTTTATCGGTCGTCTCAGGCCGATTGCTTCGGTCGATGACGATGACGTCGTCGGCGTGCTTACGAAGATATTCAAAAAAGCCCTCGCGGTCATCGACCGCCTTTCTAGAATTTGCCATCGCCCAGGCGCGCAGCAGCGGTTCCCGGAATGCCCCGAACAAATCCTTGTCCAGGACGCCCCACTCCTTCGCTATTATGCCCGAAGCGTAACAGAGTGCAAAAAGCTTGAGGCAGCGAACGCGGCGGTCATCGAGTCTGGCTTGGCCAGCAGCATCCATGAAACGTTTCATCAAACTGCCAATCCTCTCCGTCAAACCATCGGGGTCGGCATGCAACGCGTCCAATGTCTTGGCGATCATCAGTCTGGCGATATGTCCGTAGTTTGCCAGACCAATTGTATAAAGCTGTTCCTGGATTGAGCGCGTAGTCGCGTGACCTTCGGGCAGGAAATCATATGCGCCCGTAGGTCGTTCGGGGATAACGATGGTAACAATTCGGGTCTCCAGTGCTTCCAAGACATCAGTATCTTCAGTGCTAATCGCCCACAGACCTTGGTTCGACGAAAAGATCGCGATCAAGCGAAACACCTCTGACGTGTCATCACCTATGCGTTCTTTGACCGTGCCAGCGGAAATACGGTGGACAAGGTTTCCCAACGCCTTGCCACGCGCGCTGGCATCATCACCCATCATGGTCGTCTCATCACGACCGGCAAGGGCGTTGTTGTACATCGGCAGAGTCCGCTCAATCTTATTTGGCGTTGCGTTCCCGTTATTGAGAAAACCTGTTTTCCGGTCACTTGATCCCCAGACAGGGCCTGCGATAGCGACCGCGATCGCCGATTTCAGCCTGGTCCCCTTGCCACATAGATCTATCACCATGTTTTCAACATAAAGTGCTGGCGGTGTGAACTGCTGCAGAATGGGCGCGATCGCTGCTGTGAGCATCAAAATCGGCAACGCCTGCTTTTTTATCAGCGGGGCCATCTTAGCTTGAAAGACGTTGAGGTCTCCGCCCTTTCCGAAATCAGGATGCGGTTCAAAGCCTATGATAACTTCCGGATCGCTTGGCTTGTCGCATCCGATCAATTCACCTGAAGCGTAGGCGTAACCTATGACACGCTTCTCGGCGCCCTTGCCGACTATGACAAATCCTGGCTGCGCCACCGCAAAAATTTCCTCATCTGCCTCGCTGCCTTCGAGCGCGGCCTTGGCTTCTTGCTTGGAAGCCGCCGTCAACAGTGCGACGCCGACTCTGCCAAAGCGGCGCGTTCCGTATGTATCGCTTTCTGCATACTGACTGATCGAGATCCATACTGTTTTTTCGCTTTTCACGACTTCAATCCAATGGCCACCATGTTGATCCACGGCGGAGCGGCTGATCGCGAACTTCAGTTCTTTCTTCATAATTTGTCCTTTCTTGCCCCTACGTGCCCCTAGACTTGCTCAAATGGGGTAGGGCCGTTTGCGTTTAGAAACATCAGAGCTGGTGCAGTGTTGAGGTCTTGGAGCTGCTGTTAATTTGGACGTCAGGCGTTTTGTGCGTGTCATCCTCCCAAAGTCATGAACAGACCTAGGTCCGCCTGAGGCCATTCTTGCCCAAGCGCAGGCCATTCAAGAACAGAAGCTCCCGAACGTTGTGGCGCGCCATGAAACGCAGGAAGGCAGCGTGTTCCTCGGCGGGCAGCCGCTTCTTTTTGCGGGTACGGCGCATTTCGCCCTCGGATGTTTTGAACCGAGGGCGATATGGCCAAGAGGCTTGGAGACAGTAGGTTGCCCAGCGCGCCAGATCGGAAAGGTCTTTGGCGATTGGAACTTTTACGATCTTCAGCGTTCGGGGAACTCTGTGGCTGTTCTCGAGCCCGAACCGACCTTTTAGCCAGATCAGGTTCGAGCCCTTTTCACCTGTCGCAATGCCATGAAAATGCATCTGGAAAATGTTTCCATCATACTCTCCATGGATACCTGCATAGATAAGTCCCGAGCATTTCGAGATCTTCGTACGCTCGAGCCAACGGCGAAGCTGGTTTTTGAGGTCGAGTACGGAAATCTGCTCAAGCTCGACCTTCGAAAAGGCCCATTGCGGTGGGACCAGCGTAAAGGCCACGATATCTTCACTGTTCTTTGCGGCTTCTACTGCCAATCGCATTGCTTCCGCAGTGAGTCGAATACGAGCTTCACGCATGTGGAAAGCTGACATTGGGCTCAACAGGTGGTCCTGCGCTTCAGTTACTTCCGACAACAATTCGCCAAGTTGGCCGTCGAATAGGCCTGTAGCGTTCGTCAGAGTTTTGGACCGAATCCGGTCCTCGTTCCGCGCGTTACTGCGGCTCTCAAATGGAGGCTCCGCTTCACCAGTCATGATTTGGCGAACGTCAAACCGTTTCTTGGGTTTGGGTAGACCCATGGGATTGAACCCATGGATCATCGAATTCAGCTTAGTGAACTTCATCTGAGGCCGCCTCCTCAGGCATTGAGGGCTTACCATCAAACGACTGGGTATCTCCAGCCGTCGGGGCAATCTGCTCTGGCAATGGATTAGTGTAAGCTGGCGACTCCACCACAGGATTTGCAGTCCTAGCACCAAGCTTCGCGCGCTTGAGATTCTTACGAAACTTAAGGTATTCACTGAGGCGGTAGCGAGGCATTGATCCGACCATCACAGCATCCAGGGTAAACCAATGGCTCTTTCCCCGTTTACGGTAATGGCGCTGGACCCTCATCGTAACCGTTTGGCAGCCAATATCTTGGGCAATGGTCGCGTCAGAGATTAGGCTGTCGGGGTCGCGATTTTCGAGGTTAGTGTTGGGTTCTTGATGATGCACTTCTCAAACTCCTCTTGTTGTGAAGGTAACTTGAGTTGGGCCGGAAGCGCAGTTTTTGCCACCTGTTAGGATGGAGGAAATCTTTGGCTTTGGGAGGTATTCCCAATTGATAGTTCTTGCGCGATGGTCGTTAGCCTTTGAGGGAGCCGACTATGACCACAAAAACACCTGCGATAAGACATCTGTCCAGACTCAAGAAGCTTCGTGGTCCGTTGATTTGGAACCAAGGAAAAACCAAAGGCGCAGAGTGGGCAGCACTCTTCTCTCGGCACATGGATGAGGAGAAATGGCTCAAGGCGATGCAAAACCTGGACGTCCTCGTCGCCTTACTAACGAAATTTCAGCTGTCTTTTGAATTAACCTCCTATGATTTGAGCCAAGAAATTATGGCAAAACCAACGTCAGCCGCAGCTCTGGAGGAATCCTATTCTTTGTTGCGCAGCTATTTTACCAGCCTGCAATCGCTCTCGCCTGACGAACAGTTACTATTTCACACCTCAGTTGGAACAGCCTATGGCGTTGAGCGCTCGGGTCGATTGGTGCCGTCGTTTGATGATTTGAAGACTTCCCCCAATTTTGAAAAGTATGAAACTGTCCGATCAACGGTGGGATATAATCAAGGGCGGCCTGGTATGTATGGGTGGGTGGCAGATTTACTAATCGGATATTGGCAAAAGATCACCGGCTTGCCTGCCGACTATCGCCAAGGCCCAGGGCATATTTTGCAATTTGTCTCCGAAGCCGCCGATCTTCACTTTCGTAGCGAATCGGGACGACAGGCAGTCCCACTAGTCCGTTCATGTGAACATCAATCCGGGGGACAATTGATAGTAGAGTCATTGTCAATTAGGACCGTTCGCGACGGCTTGGTGAAAGCAATAAAAGAAAGAATAAAAGAAAATCGAGCGAGAAAATCTAAGTAATTAGGCTGATGCCTGTGGCCGCTCATCTTTCGACCTGCACAGAGCGAGCTCGATGTCTTCGGTGGGGTCTAGCGAGGCCTGAATTACGAACAAGGCAAAAGCTTTTGTAACATCACTACGCTGCCGTGCGCAAATCCTGTGCCCACCCTGTAAAGATCTACGCGCGTAGCTGACACTTCAGGGATCATGGCCTTATTCTGGGCAGTCTGTTTGCCCATGCGAGTACAGGTGCCCAACCCACGTTCATAAATTTTGCGGAGTTATTAGCACCGCTCCAATCTGTGGTCCGTCGGCACCTAAGCGCTGCCAATTCATGCAGTCCACCAGCGCACAAAGCCGACACTGTGTGGAGTTGCATAACGAGACAAAACGTTCCTTTTTGCTCAAAAGGAATGCTCAGCTGCCGGCGGCCATTGACCAGTTTTGTCTTCTGTGCAGCCGTCCCAGCTAATCAGCAGACTTGCCGCAGATCATAAGTTCTCCGGTAGTGGCAACTCACGCACGGAAGCCTTGCGTACCGGTTTCCCTTTCTGCGCACTGACATAAGCGCACAGTTCCTCAAGTGAACGGAGAATAGGATGTTCCCGCCCATCATTTAAATTGAGGCGCCAACCGTCCGGTCCAGGTGTCAGGCTTCCGATCGCAGTGCGCGTGCTCGGGTCGAAGAGCCAGTGGCCCGGGTCGAGTCGTGTGCTGCGTTTGGCATGGACATAAAGGATTTCAGATGCGGGCATTGAGTTTTACCTCGCTTACGTGGAGTTTAGCCGATCTACTTTTTACAGCCTTCAAATTCCAGAATGAATATTATTATTGGTATGGGAGGGTCACCGTACATGCAGCAGAAAGAACTCTTCCTTGCACAAAAGTTAGGAAATTTGAAAAACGAAGCGATGTTCATTTCGAGGTCGCTTACCAACTGGTTTCAAAACTAGGAAAAGTTCACCAGTTGCGACTTTTGCGCTTTGCTTGGCCGGTCGGCAAACTTTGATGACACAGCCGAGCGACTAATAACCGCCGACAAGCAAGGCGAAAGCCATACAGTTGCGGTTGAGGAGCCGCACTGAACCCTGTTCGCTGACGACCGGACTCACCACTTTGGTGGTCTCCAATACCGCGCAACCTCTTTGGACCTACACCTGCATCACAGACGGAAATCACGAAAGCCCATTATGCGTTAGGACTCTTCCGCATATCGCGCTCGCTGTCTGCACCATTCCACATCACATGGCCCACGTGTTTCAGTGAGTAGGCAAGCCACTGATCAAAAGCCTGCCGAAACGCTCTCTGAGCTTCGTCCAATGAAATTGCCATGCCTGAGGATGTTATTCCACGTGGCATCAATGTCGCCGTTATTCGCCACTCCCACCTGCCCTTGTCATATCGTGACCGCGATTGCTTGATAAAGCCGGCAGGATAGCCAGCAATCATCACGGTCTCTGCGTCAATGGTGAACTTCTCACCAACGAAAACCTGAGGATTGATCATATTGTTTGGTCTATGGCGTGCGCCCATGTGAGCCTTGCAATGGACTAGAGATAAAAATGTAATACGGTGTAACTGGGTTCGAGCTGGCGCCAGCGAGGCCGGGGCGAACAAACTAACCTCCAACATCGAACACAGTCTGCGTCGCAATCTATTCGGCGGGCGCTGAACATAAATTTACATTTTTGTATTTTCAGCCTCTGGCGATTGAATACTAGAAGCTACCAATGAGATAATAGATTCGGAGTGGAAGCCACCCGGTTCCATCAGCTGCCCCCAGTCGTGGGGCCGGGATCCCTCTCAATTTTGTAACAAAGTACTAGATGAGGCTAGAGCATGTCGGCGGACAAGACAGGCGAAGCGCTTGTTCAAGCTCAAGCAATACAGAAAGAGATGCAAAGGTTTAGGGATCACCTGGTTCAGGCACTTGAGACGGTGGATGATGCTGAACTGCGCATCCTATGCGGAAATATCTTGGACGTCATACGCAGCGCCGACAAAGCGCTTTTGGACTACGCTCACAAAAGCAGGAGATTTTGGCACTCACCTTTTGCCTAGTTGGCTAGCCATCTTAAGCTGCGATCACAAGGCAAGTTCGACAGAACCGGTCGACACAGAAGAATAAGCCATTCACGCTCTCCGAGGATCTGCTTTCGATACAACTGCATTTGCCAGGACCGGGCGCTAGACACATGTTCATGTGATGTCCAATTTGTTTCCATATGAACCTTTAGTTCGATTTTCTACAGAAGTAACGACATCACACTCGACTTGGCTTCACTTAATGTCTGACCGCTGTAGCGCAGCCTTGGCAGTCTCATTTCCGGTTGCGGCTGCCTGCTGATACAATGATATGGCTTTCGCTACATCCTTTGGCACACCCAACCCACGTTCGTAGAGTCCAGCCAAGCCCACCATCCCATCTGAAGCTACATGGTCACCTCGCTCGGCTGATTTGCTGTACCACGCGAATGCTTGAGCATAATCCTGGGCTACTCCGAGGCCCAATTCGTATGCCCTGCCCAAATAATACTGGCTGGTGATATCGCCTCGGGCAGCGCCCTCTCTGTAAAAAGTCGCAGCCTTATCGAAGTCACCATCTGCCTCTGCGGCCAAGCCGAGATAACGCGGAGCTTTCATGTCTCCCATTGTTGCTGCCGCAGTAAACTCTGCCAGAGCTGTCGCATTATCCTTCGGCACACCTTGGCCATCGCGATACATCATGGCGAGATTTAAATGCGCGCGAGCGTTCCCCTGAGTAGCAGCTTTCTTGTTCCACATGAGAGCTTGGGCATAATCGCGTGCCACACCCTGATCGCCGCTTGCATAGGCCTGAGCCAGCATGGCCTGTGCTTCGGCATTACCCGCCTCCGCGGCGGGCCTAAGCTTGCTCAAACCATTCGCAAAATCCTGCTTCTGAAACGCGTCTCTGGCTTGCGAAAATAATGCCGCCGCCTCGTCGGTGCTTATTGTCTGGGCCCTAGCGTAATCAGTCGAAACCATTGCGCCGAGCAGCATTAGGACAGCGAGCGACGTCTTCATTTCAGCTTGCCTTCCAGACTTCGAGTTCACTTGTGCTGCCGGAACAGCCACTGCCGTGCAGCCTCGATATAAAAGAACTTCCGTGCCGAACCCATGTGGTCAACGCCATCAAAAGTGAGGAACGTAATGTTGCCGCCCCTCTCTAGATAGCCGTTGACCTGGTCATTCAACTTTTTCTGATCGGTGACGGGGAAGATAAGGGCTGGATCAAGAAGCTCCTTAGGGCGCGTCACCTTGGCCCCAGCTTTCTCCCAAACAGGAACGCATTTCTCGTTCCATGGCGTCGCCTTGTTATCCTCTGAACCAGTGATGATGAGCACATTCTGTTTGGCGAGCTCAACTACGTCGGCTGGGCGCTGTTGGCCCGCTATGATCAAGCCTGCTGCAAAAGTCTTCGGGTGCTTGGCCATCAGCCACAACGATGTCATGGCGCCCATCGACCAGCCGGTGCAATACACACGCTTTGGATCAATCTTGAGTACCTTATCAGCGCGGTCTGCGAGATTGGGGTTGCCGAAATTCCAAGTGTTTTTCAGCAGGGATTCAACCAGCCGGTAAGTGTTTTCAACGTCCGCCGTATGTTCCCAATAGTCATTCATGGTGGTGCGTTCATAGCGCGGTGTCACCACCGCACATTCGCGCAAAGCCTGCTCTTCCGGCATGCCCCAGATCGCCGCGATACATTGCTCAGTGAGGGTTTGCTCTGTGGTACCGGTATAGCTCGTGCCCGAATGGGTGACAGCCAGCACGAGGGGATAGGATTTCGCCTCGCCCCCTTTTTGAAGAAATGATTTCGGAAGATAAATGCTATATTCCAGCCAAGCCGAGCGCGAGTCATCGCGCCACCAGTGGCTCTGTTCCCAATCGTCAACGCCGCGAATGGCAACGTTCAAATCGCGTCCACCAAAATTGTCCCACACGGTGGGGCTGGCGGGATAAACCTTGTCTTCGATGGTTTTGACGTCTTTGTCTTGCGTCACCGAAACCTTGTCGCTGTCAGTGGTGGGGATGCTGAGGTCCGCATCATGGGCAAATTCTACCACTACGAACATGCCGGGAACATTTTTCTGGTCACCCCCCAGCGCTGGTGCGGCATTGGTGTAAATGGCAACCGGAGCTCGCGTCTTGGCTTCCGCTGTCGTGGCGTTCTTGTCAGGCTCGTCTGGCGCACCGGGAAAGTAGCCCTGGGCCGCAGGGACCACTTTGGTGGTGTAGGTATCTAGTGCGAGGCTGGCGGGGTCGATCGCAGCGTCATATTCAATGGCAATGCCATAAACCTTTTCGCCCCCACCCGTGACTTCGCAAATCGCATACACGTTTTGAATTCCGGGCGGCTTCTTCACGTCGTTCCCGGGTCCACCGGGTTTGCCGCCGGCTGCAGCTTGAAAACCACCCGCGGCGGAAACTTGCCTGACCGCGAGTTTGCTTAAGACTGCGAGTACCGCCCCACCTTGCATGACGTACCGTCTCGAAACACCAGTCATTGTGACGTCTCCCTGGATATTGAGAATGGGTCCTTCGACCCGAGACCTATAGGTTCGTATGCCGGAAACTCATTCTTGCCATTACCTTATCTTTCAAAATGTAATGGTGCACTAAGGCGGCGACTGCATGACCGGCTGCGAGGATAATGATAGCCCAACCCACCCAGTTGTGGAGCTCTTCAATGGTGTGAGCTGCGGCTTTTTCCTCACCCAGCAGCGCGGGCACGGTGAATAAGCCAAAAAACGTGAAGTCCTCACCTTGTCTCCAGCGAAGTATAAAACCAAGAACGGCTTCCGCAACGAGCAACACATAGAGAAGCAGATACATGATTCTGGAAAGGACACCGGATATCCCGGCTTCAGGCAGCAAATGCCTCATCCCTGTAAATCGCCAAAACACACGCAACACGATAACAGCCGCCAGAATAATCCCAAGCGAGACATGGGTTTCTTCCAACAATGGCCGCCAGTATCGGTCATGAGGCGTGACATAATTCCAAATCATGGCGGTTGCGAACTGGACCACGACCAGGAGCGCAGTGAGCCAATGAAAAATCAGGGTTGGCTTGTCGTAATATTCAAGAGTGGCGACGACGGGCGCGGCGCTGGGCTTTTTGCTATCCATTTTGGGACCTTCTCGCTCACTGACCTGAAACAACTCGCATCGCTAGTTTTGGTTCATGAGCGTGCGAAACGGCTGACTTGGTTAGGCCGCAGGGGCAAACTGCGAAAAGCCACTTTCTGTCGTATTGGATCGGGAGAACCAATAGAAATAGGCAACCAAAGCGAAAAAAACTGCTCCCGTGACGAGCGTCGAAGAGGTGAGGCCGAGTAGATGGGCAAATGCATCGCCGCCCCCCGTGCCAGCCGTTCGGATCAATGCCAATGTGATCCAATAGTAAATGGGCTGGAGGATCCGGCCATTACGCCATGCAAAAAGTCCAAGTATTGCCGCCATCCCAAATACCAAAGCGGTCCCCCAGGTCGTGAGACCAACTCCAAAGGATGCGGCATCGCCGCCGATGGTGCCCAGCACGCCCGCCATTATCATGCATACCCAATAGAGCGGAGATACACGGATGTTATTGTCATCTGCTGCGCGGGTAGGACTGAAGCGCGCATAGGCTACCACTGCCATGGCGAATAACAACAGGACAATGGGCAAAGAAGTGCTGAAGCCGATCCCAAAATCATGAAATGCGTCACCGACGTTGGTGGCCGCGGTTCTCACCGTGATGATGATGAGCCAGAAGAAAATTGCACTTTTCCAGCTGGAATAGCGTGCCGCCAGAAAGAGTATGACAAGCACCGCAGCCAACCATGGAAGCCCTCCCAAGTGTCCGATCTTGAGCTGGTCGGAAACGAAATCTCCCGTATTGGTCCCGAATACGCTGGCTGCGCCTAGTGTCGTCCAATAGGCGGCGTTTATCTTTGGAAGTGCATTCATAATGTTCTCGTCGTTTTGCATGAGACGAGTGCGGTGCAACAATTCCGTCGGTTGCTAGGAGGTGGTACAGTTATAACCGTCGCGGTGCGGAATTTGCGAGTTTGGCATGATGCTGATAGCGACGTGCATATCCATCTCGCGGAAGACATACATCAGCGCCCTCCTCTGCTGCTATGCAAATCCACGAACTATACCCGATGATACCTAAACGGCTCGACGCTTACGCGTAAGCCTAGACTACATACGAGACGCAAGAAGAATACAAGCTGGGGTTGCTGGGCAGATATACGCGAGATCTCCCAACTCTCGCTATGCGACGATCTACTTGCCTTAGACCTGCAATCGGATCGGAGAGATCGATCTTCACGGGATGACCAATAAAAAATTCGTGCCGAGCGTTTGGGAACCAAATCAAAGCTCCGGCGTATGCATTCCGACGTATCTCGCCTTCCGGAGTTGGACGTGAGCGCTGAGCAAATCGCAATTTTTGACGTGCCGGGAGCCGCCGCAAAGCTGTTGAGCAACGTGAACTGGCCCACTACTCCATTAGGGCCGCCAGCGGGGTGGTCTGCGGGGTTGAAAACGGTCGTAGGCATGATGTTGCGATCACGTTTCGCGATGTGGATGGCTTGGGGACCTGATCTCACATTTATGTGTAACGACGCCTATATGCCAACTTTGGGCGTTAAACGGACGTGGGCCATAGGTGCTCGCTCTGATAAGGTGTGGGAAGAGATTTGGCCAGATATTGGCCCCCGCATCTCACACGTCTTCGCAACCAAAGAAGCTACGTGGGACGAAGACCTGTTGTTGTTTCTCGAGCGCAATGGGTATCCAGAAGAGACGTATCATACCTTCTCGTACAGCCCACTCATCGAAGGCGACTCTGGCGTTCAGGGGATGTTGTGCGTAGTAACGGAGGTCACGGAAAGAGTAATTGCAGAACGACGTGTCGCTACATTGCGCGACTTAGCCGCCAAGACCGCGAACGCGAGATCGATAGAAGAAGCATGTAAGCTCTCGATGGATTCGCTTGCCAGCAACCCTCAAGACTTCCCCTTCGCGGTAATACGCCAACTTGATGAAACGAGAACCAAGGCAAAGTTCATGGCAGGGTGTCAGATATCCCAGTCCAATCCACTGATCGAGGACAACATTCAATTTGAACCGGGGTCGGCAATCGCCCGAGCACTGGCTGGCCGCAAGACTCTTGCAACAACGCTAGACGATGTTCAACGTCGGCAGCTTCCTCAGGGTCCATGGCAAGTGCCCGTGAACGAGGTTGCGGTCGTACCGATGCTAGCGAACACTCAGTTCGGAATATCGGGCTTTTTAGAAACGGGTCTCAATCCGCACCGTCTTTTTGATGTCGAATACCGCGACTTTGTAGAACTTGTAGCGAGATACATTTCGTCCGCAATTGCAAATGCCACAGCCTATGAAGAGGAGCGCAAGCGGGCCGAGGCACTTGCCGCAATTGATCAAGCCAAAACAGCGTTTTTTTCGAACGTCAGCCACGAATTTCGGACGCCGTTGACCTTGCTATTGGGGCCCTTAGACGAAGCGCTAAAAGCTGGCCCAAATGAAAACCTCGCCATGGCGCAGCGTAACGGGCTGCGCCTGATGAAGCTGGTAAACACTCTCCTCGATTTTGCGCGTGCCGAGGCAGGGCGTGCGAACGCAAATTTTGTGCCTACAGATTTGCCGCTCCTCACCAGAGACCTTGCGTCGACTTTCCAGTCGGCGTTCAAGAAGGCGGGCGTTGAGTTGATTGTCAGTTGCCCGCCTATGAATTCGGCCATTCTTGTTGACCACGACATGTGGGAGAAAATTGTTCTTAACCTGCTGTCTAACGCCTTCAAGTTTACTTTGGACGGAAGCGTCAGCGTCTCGCTCAAGCAAGACAAAAACGAAGTCACCCTTTGCGTTTCAGATACGGGCGTCGGGATAGCAGCCCACGACCTACCTAAGGTGTTTGAGAGGTTTCATCGTGTGGAGGGTCAAGCAGGACGCACCCATGAAGGGACAGGAATCGGTTTGGCATTAGTCAGCGACCTCGTTCGTTTACATCAGGGTTCAATCAACGTTGACAGCAGCATCGGCGTGGGATCGACTTTCACCGTTAAAATACCGGCACGGACAACGCCCTTCAACGAACAGCAAGAATATTCTGTTCAACACGCGCGCGCATTTGTCGACGAAGCGCTCCGCTGGCTTCCCGATTCCGACGCGAGTTCAGAGCCCGAATTGCCGTTTGCCAAGAAAATGGGAACCTCGCTCGGCACTGTCCTCGTCGTGGACGACAACACTGACATGCGGAGATACTTGACGCGCCTGCTCAGTGACGAGGGTTATTCGGTTACGCAAGCAATAGACGGCGAAGATGCTTGCCAACATGTTCACCTAAAATGTCCTGACTTGGTACTATCCGACGTCATGATGCCCAAGCTCGATGGTTTGGGCCTAGCTCGAAAACTCAAATCAGACCCAGAGACCAGCGCGATTCCCGTTATCTTATTGTCGGCTCGCTTTGGAGAAGAAGCTCAGATTGAGGGGCTGGATAGCGGCGTTGATGACTACATTACGAAGCCATTTGCAGCGCGCGAACTTATGGCCCGCGTTCGGCAAGCTATTATACAGGCGAGACGTCGCGCGAATCTTCTCGAGGATGTGCAGTCAGCTCGCTCCGAATTGCAAGTGGTTATTGATGCTCTGCCAGCTTTGGTCTCGTCGCTGGACACAAATGAGCGCTATCGGTTCGCAAACAAAACATATGACCGGTGGTTTGGTAAGCCACGAGAAGATGTGGTGGGAAAAACAGCAAAAGAATTGCTTGAACCTGAAGCCTACGCCGCGATGGAACCGCACATTCATCGTGTGCTGGCCGGACACGTCGAGCATTTTAATTCATTCGTGCCATATCCCGACGGTACCAGGAGATATATTGAAGCGACCTATCTGCCTGATCGGGACATATCGGGAAATGTGATTGGCTTTTTTGCGTTCGTGAATGATGTGACCGAAAAGCATCAAAGAGAAGAAGCGCTCAAAGAAAGTGAAGCCCGCTTCCGGTCAATGGCTGACAACGCGCCAGTCATGATATGGGTAACAGAAGCCACGGGCCAATGCAGTTACCTCAGTGCTCGTTGGCATCAATTCACCGGACAGAGCAACAGTGAAGGTTTAGGAATGGGTTGGCTGAATGCTATCCATCCTGACGACCGCGAGAGAGTGGCCAAGCATTTTCTAGACGCCAATGCTCGTCGTGAGCCCTTTAATCTCGAATATCGCTTGCGGCGGGCGGATGGCGAATATCGCTGGTGTATAGACGCGGCTTCGTCTCGGGTAGGAGAGTCTGGCATATTCATGGGGCATATAGGTTCCGTGATCGACATTACTGAGCGAAAGTTGGACGAGGATCGTCGTACGCTACTCATTCACGAACTCAATCACCGAGTTAAAAATACGCTAGCTGTAGTGCAGTCCTTGGCGTCGCAAGGGCTGCGCAGCAGTAATGATCCCGCGATATTCAAAGAGGTTTTCGTCAGGCGCCTAACTGCACTTTCTCATGCCCATGATTTGCTGACCTTGTCCAGCTGGACAGGTGCGGATTTCATGGATGTAGTTCTTAAGGCGCTTTCAGGTTTCGCTGCGACAGACCGCTATACGGCCGTGGGACCTTCTGTGAGACTGCCTCCACGGGCTGTTGCGCCACTAAGTATGGCGCTCCATGAGCTCGCGACTAACGCATCCAAATATGGATCTCTGTCTTCAGACGATGGAAAGGTGGCTATCAATTGGCAGTTCGAACAAGGCTCAATTCTAAAAATTACTTGGACTGAGAGCGGCGGTCCTCCGGTTTCGACCCCTAGGCGACGGGGTTTCGGATCAAGACTAATTGAGCAGGGGCTGCGGTATGAGCTTGATGGCGAAATTGATTTAGATTTTGCGTTGAGTGGTTTGCGATGCCATATGGTCATCCCCTTGACTGAAACAAAGTATGGGTTCTCGCCATGAAGGTCTTGTTGGTTGAAGACGAAGCAATCATCGCCATGAATTTCGAGGAGGTTTTAGGCCAAGCTGGATATGAAGTTTTGGGTCCGGCTAGTACGGTGTTGCAGGCAAAAACCCTGATCAACAAACATGACGACATCGATTGTGCGGTCCTCGATGTCAATCTCCGTGGCGAACCCGCCTATCCAATAGCTGAAGTACTCAATATGAAGGGTGTGCCATTTATCTTTACCAGCGGGTACGGAAAAGACGGCATAGACCAAAAGTTCAGCGATAGGCCTGTGCTCTCAAAGCCGGTAGACGAAGAATTGCTATGCAGTCTAATTGCTCAACTCCTTAAGCGTGCCAGCGATTGAGAACGGTGTGGCTGTTTAGCGGAAGGGCAATCGATCCTCACTCCAGTGTAGTCCGTAACGAAGCCGAGCTGAAGTAAGGACGCCTGCAGGTGAAGCTGCTCCAGTTAGAATCGCGACAGGGCAGTCAGACGCGAAATACCTAAATTATCACTGCAAAATGATCTGCTTGCCTTAGAGCTGCATGTGCTGGGGCCGCGCACCACACACTTGTTCATGTGACGATTAAATTCTTGCTAGATTCAGGTCTCCATCGCACGATACCGAACTTCATAGAAGGACTGTTGTAGAGCCAAGCAACCCCCACAGAATTTAGCGGTCACCAAAGGCGTCGGTATTTCCCCATCCTCTAGCTCATAATCAACTGCGCGACGACTTCCACACAGACTGCACGCATCGGCAGTTCCAGCATCTTTCAGGTTGAGGCGGATCCTTTGTTCCAAATACGGTTGCGTCTTGCGAAGGGCGTCGAACCACTCAGGGGTGTGAGGCTTGAATTTCATGCGAGGCGGAAAACTTGCCATATTTGCTGGACGTGAATTAACGGTGGCGCGAAGAAAGCAGATCACTTCGTGGCCATTAAACTTGGGCAAGCCTCCCTCATCAAAGCATGGGAGTACTCCCAAACCCTTGGTTTGGCTTGGTCCTTAATTGACATTCAAGGTTCCCTACACACCGGTGATAGCGGGCATTTTCTCTCCTTCGCTCAGGAAGTTGACGGAACGGGAAATCAGCGGATATGCCCCTCTCATTGAGCGTCTGCTTCAGCATCGCTCAATGAGGCCCGGTTGATTTATTGCTGCCCCCAGTCTGAAGTGACCGGGCCGCTAACATCGCACCACAATCAAATCAGCTCGTGTTCTCGGAGAATTGTCCTGTTCTGGAAGAAACGTTTTTTCCAGAGGCTGGGACAAAATTCGAACGTTTAAGCCTTTGTCTGACGCGCGGCAGGGGTTCCCAATTCGTTCACTTCCCTGTGCGCGGGAGGCACCAAGGCGGCCAGTCTCGCCTTTGCCATGCGGTATCGGTTCAGGATGTTCAGGATTGTTTCGGCAGAGGGCCAGTTGCCATGTTCAATGCAATAGTCCCCGGGCACCTGTTGAGGCATGGGAGGGCACGGATCCGCAATAGACACGGTTAAATGTTCGGGGTCTGATTCCAGAACGCGTGACACAAATCCAATTTGCCGGGCCAGCTTGTTCACCTCGACTTGGATAGCGTCAAACTCGGCTTGGGCAGTGAGGTGATCCATCCGTATTAAAATATCAAATGCACGCCCGGTTTCGCAATATAACCTTTATCAATAAGGGGCTTGAATTTTCCTGAATGCGCCAAGCATCGCGCGAGACCGGCAAGGTCGTCTGTATGATCCGATCCCTCTTACATTGCCCCTTTCGCCTCTAAGTTTTTATGCTCATAGCCGGAACAAAACCCCGAGTGCCAACTTAGAACCGGCTGTCAACACAAGACAAATCACTTATCCCAAACTTGAATTGAGGGCGACGATGGGACGGGCACAGAAAGCCACTGAGCTGTTGGAGGTGGTGCGATTAATGGCAGCCGCCGGCAGATACCAAGACGTGTTCGCAATAGAAGCGGCTTTGATCCTGCAGGGGCGGGACGAAGGATTGAGCCAACTCAAGGATCCGGCCCTGCGACGCGAACTCAACGATATTTGTACCCAGTCATCGTTGAGGAGAACCCAAAGTCTCACATCCACGGCGCACACTAAGGTTTTAAAGCCGCCCATTTCATGATGGTCGTCTTGGCTTTCTGCAACGGTTATCAGCCTCCATTCTCGCCGTAACACTAGGCTGGCTGCTTCGCCAACTCTCTTAGGTTTACACCAGAGAAAAGCCCCCCGGACGAGGGTCCCGAGGGATCTCGTACGGTTTATGGAAACATGAAAGCAAGGGGTTATCCACTCCGCGCGCATCGATAACGGTTTCGCGATACGCCGGGTTCCTTTCAACTGAGCCCACTATCGGCTCTCCAACAAAGTCGCTCGGCTGATCGATAAGCTAGCTGCAAAGCGGACGGAACTACAGCGGCCCGCTACTGGTGGGGGCAGCAGCAGGCCTTCGATAGGCCGCTTTGATTAGCTTTTGCGCTGCGCCTTTTGACATATCGCATCAATCTCAACCGCCAAGGCAGGTCGCTCAACTACCAGGGACGGATAGCCAAGCATCACCATTGCAGCCTCAACTTCGATGTAGCTGCTGAATTTACCTGACAGTGCCAGTTCGAGCGCTTTTGCTACGTAAGCAGGGTCTTGTTTACTCGTCGCCATAACAGCGGATTTTATCCCGGATCAAATGAAGCTCAATGGGAATGTACCAAAGCGCTTGCGTACACTTTTGAACCTTCGGACCGGGTAATAATTTCTATCTTCTGGGAACCAACCAAAAGCCACCACATTCTGGAATTCGCCGTGTCCGCATCGAAATGGTGAGTTATGAAACGTAGTGTAAGTTTCAAGGACGAGCTTGTTGGCTGTATTCCTTCGCTTAGAGCGTTTGCCATGGCTTTGACACCCAGACGGGATCTGGCGGATGATCTGGTTCAGGATACATTGCTCAGGGCGTGGTCAAGTAAAGACCTCTTCACTCCGGGCACAAACCTGAGGGCTTGGGCCTTCACCATTCTGCGCAACAGATTTTTTTCCTTATATCGTTCAAGAAAGAAAGAAGTCGGCATCGACGCGGACCTGATTGTCTCGCGGAATACCCAGCGACCGGAACAGTTCGCGGTTGTTGCGCTGAGCGACTTCAGGGAAGCTCTAGAGCGCCGTCCTGCAGGGCAGCGTGAGGCTCTTGTTCTGACCGCTGCGCTAGGTTTTTCGTTCGAGGAAGCAGCTGAAATCTGCAAGGTCCCTACCGCGACAATCAAGAGCCGCGTGAGCCGCGCCAGGCACGCCCTCCAGGAATTCGCATTTGATGACGCGGAATTCGCTTTCACCTCGATGCCTGAGCATATCTCCCACCAGGCGTTTCACCTTCATTGAGCACTGGAATGATTTTCCGGTTTCCAAATAGCCATGTGTTTGAAGGCACCAGGGTAGACGTCAAAGATGACGGCAATTCCGACACCACATGCCAAATCCATTTTGGGGACGGTGTTTCGGTTCTGGGCATTTGCCACAGAACTGCACATGGGGGCGTTCTGGAGGTTCCGGGCTACACGACGGCTGGGAGGCATCACGTGCCGCCCCGAGAATGGAGCGTTAAACAAGACGCTCAGGGGCAGTGGAAAGCGAGAACGTCGTGACAGGGACGTGTCACAGCGCTTGGTTGCTGAAGCATTGAACCGTCCGCAACATAGGAAGGAGATTGGAAATGGCTAAAAAGGCGCAAAGCGCGGCGAGCAAGAAAGTTGAAAAGGCGATGCAGGAGCGCAAGGAAGGAACGCTGCGCTCCGGCAAGGGTGGGAAGGGTGGCAAGGTGACATCCAAGAAGCAGGCGATTGCAATAGGCCTATCTGAGGCGCGAAAGAAGGGAGCAAACGTTCCCAAGAAGTCTGCTGGATGAAGTAAAGCCATTGAGCATAGCTTCATGGAGAGCCGGGAAAGCTGTCTTGGAATAATTCAGTCCACTTCAGGCGCGGATCGCGCCAACTCTGGCGGGTTCGCAGCAGCGGCGATGGTTGATTCAAGTTGTTTTTCAATTTTGTAAGGTGCGCTTCTCTCCAGCGGGTGTAGTCTGTCTATTGCAGTGGGTCCCAACCTGCTCTGTGAAAATCCTGAATGCAAAGCCCTGGCTTCCCGGTCAGGGCTTTTGCATTTGTGGGCGGCGAGCCGTTCGAAGCTCAGCCTCGCGCCAGGGGAGCTTGCCGACTGCAGTCATTCGCCCGACAAACTTTCCGTCCACCGGTCGCGCCAAAAGGCAATAGCTTTAGACGGACACTTTTGCGAGCCAGCACCGTCTGCAAGGAATTGACGGACCAAAATGAGATCGGGAGGGTCCCGCTCTCGTAGCGCTGCGGTACGAATGATCGAGGTTTAGATGCGGTGGGTAAGAACCAACAAAACCAGAATGACCAGCAGAATCCCGCCAATGCCGATGCCAGTGTTGCCGTAGCCATAGCCATAGCCGCCAAAACGACCGCTGAAGCCGCCCAGCAAGAAGACAACGAGCAGGATAACGAGTATTAGACCGATTGACATGATGTCATGCCTCCAGGCGAGCTTGATTGCATTGCCTAAACCGAACTTTGAGAGCTAAGCGCGCCAAAGTCCAGCTTCGTGGCACGACAGCCATTCAATGGAACGGTTCTGGGCTCTAATAAGCCCAGAACTCGTGTAATCACTACAAGGAACGTGGGAAGGAGTTATGGGGTGACAAGCCGCTGACTATCGCGCTTATCGGCCCAGGTTGCCTTATCATAAGCCGGCTGTGCCTTCAGCTGATCCTTGGTGAAATTCGTATAGAGGTACCGTTTGCCGTTCTTGTCTTCTACAAACTGGAGCTTGTCCATTCCTACGGCGACCTCTTTCTTGCCGACCCCAAGAAAGCCTCCCACATCGATGATGATGGCGTCGATCTTCCCGTCCTTGGTCAAAACAATATCGCCGACCTCGCCCACACTCGCGTCATTGGCACCATAGACGGTCGTTCCAACGAGGTCCTGTGAGCGAATTTTGCCCGGGTCCACGGGCGACATTGAAGCTTTGTCTGACGCGGCGGCGGTAGACGTATTCGCAGATGGCGCAACGTGTGTGCCGTTCGTATTCGTGGTTGATGCGTCGTTCTTGTTTGCGACAGCAACATCGTAGGCCTTACGGTCGAAAGCAGGCTGCGCCTTTAACTGATCTGCAGTTGCTTTGATGATCAACCAGCGCTCGCCGTTTTTCTCAGCCCAACTGAGAGAATTATAAGGCATGGCCACGTCCTTAGCGCCCATACCTAGAAATCCGCCAACATCTACGATGACAGACTCCACCGATCCACTTTTGTTGAGAAGGATGTCATCGATGGATCCTACTTTTGCGGCGTTGTCGTCAGTCCCGTTGTAAACATTCTTGCCGATGATGTTAGAGGCCAGATGTTCATCCGGAGAAGGCGCCGTCGCTGCTTGTGCAACAAGGCCTGCTGAGCCAAGTGCAGCAGCCAGAGTGGTGGTAATGATTAGATTGCGGATCATGAAATACTCCTGAAGTTGGTTTGCGTCTGCGACGGATTGGGTTGGAGCGGGCACAAGTAGCGCAACGCGCTGTTCGGCACACAACGTTGTAAGTTATTCGCCGGCGCCCCATGGAAGGCGCGATTGCAGGGCGCCGGAATATCAAATCAGGTTGAACAAGAGCCGTCCGCGATTACTTGGCCACGAAAACGGTGATGTCGCCGCTTTCACTTCCCGAGATGGCTACAACGTCCGAGGCACGGTATCCTTCACGCTTCAATGCTGCCGATAGTGCGGCATTGGCCGCCAATTTTTCGTCAAGCGAAGCCATATTGTTCTTGGTGGTGGCGTCGAGCTTGAAAGAGGCGGCGCTATAGCCGTTCAGCTTGGAGAGCCTCACTATCCTCACATGCTTCACCACCAGCGTGGAAAAGTCGATGGAGGCATAGACGTCGGGACTGTTGAGCGTGCCAACTACAGCCGAAACATCTGACTTATCATTGAGGGTCGCACCGACAGTGACGCCAGAACTAGCCGACGCCACGCCGCCTGCCTGGCCAGAAGCACTGCCTGCTCCTTTGACTTGGCCAGCCACGTTTCCAGAACCATTTACCTGTCCACTGGCGCTGGCGCCGGCCGTCGTTCCGGACGTTTGGGCGGAGAGGTAACTGGCTTGGGCGCCCAATGACAATGCTGAGGTGAGGAGCAGAATGAGAATTGAGTCACGCATGGAAATTTCCTTTTCAAAAAGCGTTGAGCCCGTGCGCGATCAACAATTGAAAAGGCGGTGTAGTTTCCCACCCAAATTTACTTCTCTGTAAAAAGCCTCAGTTGTAACGTCTCGGATGTTCACTATTGAACTTAAACTAGCGCGCTGTCGCAGATTTAATTTGATCACATCAGTATGAGCAATGGAGCAGGCTGCTGCAGTAAAGCCCGCCTCGGAACGGGCCAAGGCGGCGGCGCCGACGAGGCGGAGCAGGGCGCCGGCGGGTACCGACCAGCCGACAGATTGTTGCAAAGTGGCGATCAGAAAGACGACGGATTCCACCCCTTCGCGGCCGTTGATCAGGAACGCGCTCACTGCGAGCGCCAAGTTCCAGCCACTGTCTTTTACCAAGAACGCCGCATCAACCTTGCTTTGCAGCTCCTGCTTGATGGTGCGACCGGCTTTGCGCATCCAGAACACCATGCCGACGAGCATCGCCACCGCGACGAGGCCGACGCAACCGGCGAAAATCTCCTGCTCCTGCTGCGGGAATTCTGCGCCGGAGATGGTGATCACGATGGCCAGAGTTGCAGAAGCGGCAATGGCAGCGATCACCCTCATCCACAAGGATGGCAAGCTTGCGGACCGGCCGGACTGCGCCATGTAGCTGGCGAGGATGGCGACAATCAACGCGGCTTCGAAGTCCTCGCGGAGCATGATGAGAAAAGCAATGAACACGTGTTACCTCCAGTTTCCGTCGTCTTGGAATGGCCAAGCGCGTTCCGGGTAGAACCTCGCCGCCAGCCAGCCGAAGGCAAGGCCGATACAAATGCCGCCGATGATGTCGCTCACATAGTGAACGCCCGCATAGATGCGCGCGACACTGATCAAGACAGCGAGTGGCACCCCAACCAGCAGCGGCCAGCCGATGCGGCGGAACCACAAGGCGCCGATAATGGCGAAGGCCGCAGTGGCGTGATCCGATGGAAACGCCCAGTCCGGATTGGGGCTGAGGAGCAGATGCGTCAAGCCGACATCATATGGCCGGATGCGGTGAATGAAGAGCAGCAGGACTTGATTGGCGCATAGGCTCAAACAGAAGGCGATTGCCGCGCTGATACAGGTATGGCGGGTTCGGAGACGCGCGCCGCGATCGAACCATAACAAAGCTACACCGGCGATGAGCAGAGGCAAGCCGTAGACTGCCATGAAGATCATGACGAGATCCAGCCCGGGCACGTGGCCGGCTGGCCGGTTGATCCATTGCGTAAGAGTGAGATCCAGATTTAGCATTGGGTGATGAGGTGCGCCGGCAGGGACAACCGGCGCACCACACTGACCTACTTTGTCAAAGCGGCATCAAGCGCGGTCAGTGCATCGGCGCTGGCCTTGACATCTGGTTTGGCGGCGCGCGTTGTGGTGAGGGCCGTGTCGATGGCATGGTCTAGCTTGTCCCAAGCGGCAGGATCTTTTGCTTGCAAATCTGGGTGGGATTTGTCCCAAGCTGTTTCAAGGTCGGTGATGCGCTTAGCGGCGCCGGGCATGTCGCCCTTCTTTACCAACACCAATGTATCGTCGGTGATGGTCTTGAATGGCGCGAGATCACCGAGGCCTGCGCCGGTCGAGGCAGCTTGCGCAAGCTTGCCACCGGTTGCGGTCAGTGCATCAGAAATAATCTGGTGGCAGGTGGCGTCGTCATCCTTGCGGAGCGCAGATGAGGCTTTCGTGCCAGCATCTTGCAGTGCCTTGAGTTGATCCGGCTTCAGCGTTGGCGCCTTCATCGCCGTTTCCAGCAGGTTGAGGTCGGCCTCGCAGTCGGCATAGGCCAGAGTGGATGCGCCGAACAGAAGGGCTGTACCGATCATTGTCAATTTGAGAATATGGGAAACCATTGAAAACTCCATTGGGGGTGGGGAAGGGGAGGGTGCCGTTGCGTCAGGCGCTGTGCGGCACCTCTTCCTGGTCGACACGCGTCGCGGTGAGGTAAGCG